>Ga0164296_1005176_pt1 | contig 11528 bp, 9 predicted proteins | sample GEODES057metaG_FD_113533 | JGI IMG/M metagenome (GOLD analysis project Ga0164296, IMG submission 113533) | Dystrophic lake water microbial communities from Trout Bog Lake, Wisconsin, USA - GEODES057 metaG | ecosystem: Environmental > Aquatic > Freshwater > Lake | place: USA: Trout Bog Lake...
ACTTTCACAGAGGTACCGTCGTTATATGCTGACCAGAGCGTCGTTTCAAATCCGTTCGGATAGCCAGCTTCGGCTAACAAGGCTTTTGCCTTTTTAGGATCATATGGCCAGCCGCCAATTTTGCTGGCAAATTCGACACCCTGGGGAATCACGCCATCAAGCACGCTGGCGTAACCAGAATAGGCAACTTTGCTCAGAGCTTCTTTATTGATCGCATAGTTGATTGCTTGACGCACTTTAAGATCGCTGAAAGGTTTCTCGCGCACATTCATCGACATATAGCGAGCCATAATGGATGCCTTGTCGTCGACAATGTCTAGCTTATCGTTCTTTTGCAGCACCGAAATCTGCTCGTAAGGGATTGGAAAGGCGAACTGAGCCTCGCCGGTCTGTACGACAGCGGCCCTCGTGTTGTTATCGGTGACAGTACGGAAAGTAAGGGTATCCACTTTGGGATAGCCTTTATTCCAGTAGCCAGGGAATTTCTCTACTTTCAAGTACTCAGCTGGTTTCCAGTCAACAAACTGAAATGGGCCGGTTCCAACTGGATGAAAGCCAATTTCTTTGCCATATTTAGTCAACGCGGCAGGAGAGATCATCATTGCAGCTGGATGAGCCAACGCATTGATGAACGCGGAGAACGGTTCAGTCAATGTAATGCGTACCGTCAACGGATCGATAACTTCTGTTTTCTTGACTCTGTTGAACTGTGTGTAGCGAGCAAGTTTGTTCTCCGGGTTTGAAACCCGATCAAAATTTACTTTGACTGCCTCGGCATTGAAATCGGTACCATCATGAAATTTCACACCTGGTCGCAGCTTGACTGTGTACACCAAACCATCAGGCGTCACGCTGTATTCAGTCGCAAGCTTAGGCTGTATTTTTAAATCTTTATCGAATTCGTAAAGACCTTCGTAATATGCCTTACCTGCAGCTTGATTCAGTGTGCTGTTGGTGTTGTAGGGGTCCAAGGTTTCCAGTGATATCGCAACGGCAAAGGTGACGTCCTTGCCGGCGAGAGCTTGCGCCGACATAAACAGGCCGGCAGAAAGGGCCAGAGCGGCGACAAGATTTTTTGATTTTATTTGTAACATAGCAGAGCAGTCTCCAAGTTTGTAGTATCTGCGAAAGAAAATTTAATACGTTCCGCCCACTGCGTGGCGTGCCACGAAATGATCAGGTCCCACCTGAACCAGAGGCGCAACCACAGGATCGTCATTGAGTCCGCGAATGGGGCTGGGTAACTCATCAACATCGAGCATTCGTTTTTTATTTCGTCTTGTTGGATCAGCGATCGGCACAGCCGACATGAGTTTTCGCGTGTACGGATGTTGAGGGTTTTGGAATATTTCGCGTCTTGGTCCGATCTCAACAATCTGCCCCAAGTACATCACCGCAACGCGATGACTGACTCGCTCGACCACGGCCATATCGTGAGAAATAAACAAAAAAGCTACGCCTAGCTCTTGCTGCAAATCAATCAGCAAATTAATAATTTGCGCTTGAATAGATACGTCCAACGCAGAGACTGACTCATCAGCGATAACGACTTTGGGGTTCAATGCGAGCGCTCGCGCGATACACACTCGCTGGCGTTGACCACCCGAAAACTCATGTGGATAGCGTTGCGCCATATCTTTGGATAAACCTACTCTTTCGAGCAAATTAGCGACTCTTTCACGCGCCTGCGCAGGACTACACACTTTGTGCACAAGCAAAGGCTCCATGATGGAGAATCCAACGGTGAGCCTCGGATCCAGCGAAGCAAACGGATCCTGAAAAACAAACTGGATGTTTTTGCGCAAAGACTGCAATTGATTATGGCCAAGGGCCAGCACATCTTGCCCATCAAACTTAATTTGTCCGCCTTGGATATCCACCAAACGCAACAATGAACGGCCAGTCGTAGACTTGCCGCATCCAGACTCGCCAACTAAAGCCAGGGTTTCACCGGGATATAAATCAAAGCTTACTTTTTCAACCGCGTGAACTCGGCGCTGCACGCGATTCAAGATCCCACCTCTCAAATCAAACCGAGTCACTAAATTACGCACGCTAAGGATTGGGGACGACTGACGATAAGGCAGTATCAGCGAACCTGCATCCGGTGATGACCCAGTAACCGGTAAGCTCGGTTGTGAATTATCGCCAGCTGCAGGTGAAACTAGTGCAAACCGTGCAGGTAGATCAGTGTCATGCATTGAACCCAGACGAGGCACTGCTGCGAGCAACGCCTTTGTATACGTATGATTCGGCATCGCGAAAATTTTTGTTGCGATTTCCTCTTCAACCTTCTCGCCTTTGTACATCACCAAAACTCGATCGGCGACTTCCGCAACGACCCCCATATCGTGGGTGATAAAAATGACCCCCATCTGCATCTCTTCTTGCAATTGACGAATCAACTGCAAGATTTGCGCCTGTACTGTCACATCCAATGCAGTGGTCGGCTCATCGGCAATAAGCAGTGCGGGTTTACAAGCCAAAGCCATAGCAATCATGACGCGCTGGCGCATACCGCCAGACAACTGATGGGGATAGCGATCCATGACAGACTTCGCTTCCGGTATTCGAACTTGCTCTAGTAAGCGCAGCGTTTCAGCTCGAGCTTGCGCAGCGCTTGCACGTTGATGCAGACGTATTGACTCAGCGATCTGATCCCCGGCTGTAAACACAGGATTCAGGGAGGTCATGGGCTCCTGGAAGATCATTGCCATGTCCGCGCCCCGTACAGTGCGCATCAAACTAGAATCTGCCTCAGTCAAGTTCACCAGCGAACCATTACGTCGACGCAAAGTCATCGACCCGTTGATGATTCGACCACCGCCATGCTCGACCAAACGCATCAGAGCCAATGAAGTGACAGACTTGCCCGATCCGGACTCGCCAACAATCGCAAGTGTCTCACCTCGTCCGACACGGAAAGAAAGATCTTTGACCGCATCAACAGTTCGCTCCGCACCTGCGAAGCGAACGCTCAAGTTATCTACCTGAACAACGTCGTTGTCGGCTATGGTGTTTCTAGCAACTTGCTCATTCATGATCGGTAAATCTCGGTAACGGGTGCTTGCCCAACCCGGGCATAACCTCTGTACATGCCTTCAGTATTAAATGGCATCTCAATATTGCCTGCAGAATCGATCGCGATCAAGCCTCCTTTGCCTCCAATCGAAGGAATCGACTCAAACATGACAGTTTGAGCAGCTTTGGTCAGGCTGTCACCTGCATATTTCATTCGGGCAGCGACATCATAGGCAGCAACGGTTCTGATATACATCTCACCGGTTCCGGTACCGGACACGGCACAAGTTTCGTTGCTCGCATAACAACCCGCCCCGATGATTGGCGCATCGCCAACGCGACCGACTTGCTTATTGGTTATGCCTCCAGTGGAGGTCGCCGCCGCTAGATTGCCAAACACGTCCAGCGCTACTGCCCCAACAGTACCAAATTTTTTATCAACATCCAGAGGGTGAACCTGAGCCGCCTGTTGGCCCGCCACAATCGCCTGCCCATCATGATCTAACACAGCTGCATCAGGATTTTCGCGCTGAACACGCAACAATTGCTCGAGCCGCTCTGGCGTAGAAAAATAGGAGGGGTCGACCATTTCAAGCCCCTGTCCCAGAGCAAATCGCTCAGCACCCTCGCCGACAAAGAAAACATGCTTGCTGTTTTCTAACACCTTGCGAGCAGCAAGCACGGGATTCTTGATCCGATGGACATTGGCGATCGCCCCGCTTCTCAAGGTTTTACCATCCATGATGGACGCATCGAGCTCGTGCGTACGATCACTCGTCAACACCGCACCATGTCCGGCATTAAACAGTGGACAATTTTCAAGTTCAACTACTGCAGCTGAGACGGCGTCGAGCGCCGATCCATTGGCAGCTAAAACAGCCTGGCCAATCTCAAGGACATGCTTGAGAGCGGCATGATATGCGCGCTCTTTCTCCGGCGATATTGCGGCCCGGCTCATCGTGCCGGCACCGCCGTGGATGACAATAACGGAATTCATAGCTCGCTCCTGATTAAGGAAGAGCTTACCAACAAAAAGCCAACAATAGTCGACCTTTTTACATGCCGCTGTAAACCGGTCCTTCGCCCCCTTGCGGGGTCACCCAAACGATATTCTGGGTAGGATCTTTGATATCACAGGTTTTACAGTGAACGCAGTTTTGTGCATTGATCTGTAGACGGTCGGTGTTGTCGTCATTTTTTACAAATTCGTAAACACCGGCTGGACAGTATCTCGACTCAGGCCCACCAAATTTGGCAAGATTGATTGAGACAGGCACAGACGCATCCTTTAGCGTCAGATGAATGGGCTGATTCTCTTCATGGTTGGTATTTGAAATAAACACCGAACTCAAACGATCGAAGGTCAACACGCCATCAGGTTTGGGATACTCGATTTTGGCGCACTGATCGGCTGGTTGCAAACAGGCGTGGTCTGGTTTGGTGCGGTGAATCGTCCAGGGAATATTACCCTTGAGCAACCACTGCTCAATCCCTGTCATTAACGTCGCTACAGTGCGCCCTTTCTTGAACCATTGCTTGAAGTTGCGGGCTTTATTGAGCTCTGCGTGCAACCACGAGGACTCGAACGCAGCGGGATAAGCAACAAGCTCATCTTGGCTACGTTGCGCGGCCAGTGCGTCGAAAGCTGCTTCGGCGGCCATCATGCCCGACTTAATCGCTGCATGACTACCTTTGATGCGAGAAGCATTTAAGAAGCCTGCTTCACAACCGACTAGCGCACCACCGGGAAACGTTAGTTTAGGAAGAGACAACAAGCCACCAGCGGTGATCGCCCTTGCGCCATAGGCGATGCGTTTACCGCCTTCGAAATACTTACGAATTTCAGGATGCGTCTTGTAGCGTTGAAACTCTTCGAATGGCGAGATCCAGGGATTCGCATAATCCAGACCAACCACCATGCCGACAGCTACCTGGTTGTCGTTTAAGTGATACAGAAACGAGCCACCATATGTATCAGAATCCAGAGGCCAGCCAGCCGTATGGACGACCAAACCAGGACGTGATTTAGCTGGATCGATTTCCCATAGCTCCTTAATACCGATCCCATAAGCCTGAGGATCGCGACCATCTGTCAGCTTGTAGCGATCCATCAACTGACGACCTAATTGACCTCGCGCGCCCTCAGCAAAGATGGTGTAACGGGCATGCAACTCCATCCCTTGCTGGTAGCTATCGGTCGGCTGCCCATCTCTACCCACGCCCATGTCTCCAGTCGCTACGCCACGAACTGCACCCTGTTCGTTGTAAAGAATTTCAGCAGCAGCGAACCCTGGGAAAATCTCAACACCAAGCGCTTCAGCCTGTTCGCCAAGCCAACGGGCTACTTTACCTAGACTAATCACATAGTTACCGTGATTTTGAAAACACTCAGGCAGTAACCAATTCGGCGTCTTGCGAGCGCCAGTTTCTGTCAAAAACAAAAATTCGTCCTCGACAACCGGGGTATCAAGCGGAGCACCCATATTTTTCCAGTCGGGCAGCAGCTCGGTCAATGCCTGCGGATCCATGACCGCACCGGACAATATGTGCGCGCCAATCTCACTGCCTTTCTCCAGCACACAGACCGAGAAATCCTGTCCACGTTCGGTTGCCAGTTGCTTGAGTCTGATGGCCGTCGCCAGTCCGCCAGGGCCACCGCCCACGACGACTACGTCATATTCCATCGATTCGCGTTCTGACATGCCAGCCCCCAGATTTTTTAAATGGCCAAGTAAATAGGTATGATTCTGGATCAGATTGTATTGCAGGGCGCCCGAGTCGCAAAAGACTTAGCCTTGCAAATCAACAAACTGAGCCTTTTGCGCCTATGAGGTAGTAACTTGTGACTCACTCAAAAACGAACTTGCTGAGCGTCGGAGACCGGTATGCCTTCGATATCTCCATGCGCTGGGCTGACGCAGATAGTCAGCGGCACCTCAATAATGCGATTTATTTCCGCTATTTCGAGGAAGCTCGCATGCAAATGCTTTACTGCGACGGCAAGGTATTTTCGGAAGAGTCTGGCGCGGTGGTTGTCAGCACTGCTTGTGACTTTTTGAAACCCGTCATTTACCCGGCACAACTTAGAATTCATCACCATATTGTCCGCCTAGGCCGCAGCAGCATGGAGGCAGAGGTCGAGCTGCATGTCGTCGCTGACCTGCAAGCCGGCCCTTACGCCAAAGGGCGCTGGGTCATGGTATCCACGGATAATAAAACCGGAAAATCCGTACCTTGGTCTGAGGCTAGACTTGAGTTCATGGCGCGTGCCATTAGCCCTTACCGAATGTAAAGTCAGAAGAGTGAGTTAATCTTAGACGTTAGGCAAGACTTCCTAAAAAAGGAGCAGTATTTATGAATAAGCTATACGGAAGCGCTAAAGAAGCGTTAACCGACCTAGTCAAGGACGGTCAGACCTTGGGCGTTGGCGGGTTTGGACTATGTGGCATTCCCGAAGCGCTCATTGACGCGGTTAAAGAGTTGGGAGTGAAAAATCTGACCTGTATTAGTAATAACGCAGGTGTAGATGATTTCGGTCTAGGCATTTTATTGAAGACACGCCAAGTCAAAAAGATGATTGCGTCCTACGTTGGCGAAAACAAAGAATTCGAACGTCAGTATTTGTCGGGAGAACTTGAACTTGAGTTCACACCACAAGGCACACTAGCTGAGCGCTTACGTGCTGGAGGCGCAGGCATTCCGGCATTTTTTACACGCACCGGTGTGGGCACTATCGTTGCCGAAGGTAAAGAAATCAAAGAGTTTGACGGTGAGAAATACGTCATGGAACGCAGCCTTGTCCCAGAGGTATCTTTGGTCAAAGCCTACATCGCAGATCGTAGTGGCAACTTGATTTTTCATAAAACGGCGCGCAACTTTAATCCTCCCGTAGCGATGGCTGGCAAAGTGACCGTTGTAGAAGTTGAGAAGATTGTTGAGAACGGCGAGCTCGATCCCGATCAAATTCATTTGCCAGGTATCTACGTTCATCGGATTGTGATTAATGCCAATCCTGAAAAACGTATCGAGCAGCGCACTGTGCGCGCAGCTAAATAAGGAGAGAAGAATATGGCATGGAATCGTGACGAAATGGCAGCGCGTGCTGCCCGTGAATTAAAAGATGGCTACTACGTCAATTTGGGTATCGGGCTGCCAACTTTGGTCGCTAATCATGTCCCACCGGGGATTGAGGTCTGGCTACAATCAGAAAATGGCTTGCTCGGTATTGGACAGTTCCCAACCGAAGACGAAGTCGATCCAGATATGATCAATGCAGGTAAACAAACCGTTACAACGCTACCTGGCTCGTCGATTTTCTCTTCGGCTGACTCTTTCGCGATGATCCGCGGCGGCAAAATCAACCTTGCTATTCTCGGCGCCATGCAAGTATCAGAGACGGGTGATCTGGCCAACTGGATGATCCCAGGCAAGATGGTCAAGGGAATGGGCGGCGCCATGGATTTGGTTGCCGGCGTTGGACGAGTCATCGTACTAATGGAACATGTCGCCAAAAAGAAAGACGGTTCGACTGATCTAAAACTATTGCCCAAATGCACCTTGCCATTAACCGGTGTGGGGGTAATTGATGTGGTGATTACCGACTTAGGCGTGATGGAAGTAACACCAAGTGGCTTGAAACTGATTGAGTTGGCACCCGGCGTAACCGTCGATGAAATTAAAGCAAATACTGCTGCCAAACTCGATGTTTCTGGGTTCTGAAGTCACTCCTTTTTGTCAACCATCTAGCATGTGCAGCCCGGATCCCAAATGGGCTGCACCATCTATCTGAATGAGCTGACCGGTCATTAGATGACCTGCCGGACTTGCCAGAAACGCAACAAGTTCGGCAACTTCCTCCACACTGGTGGTTCTGCCCATTGGGGTAGCCGCAATGAGTTTCTTCAACATGGGTTGGGCTGCCTCAGAAGCAAGTCCATCAGTTATCACCGCCCCAGGTCCAATACAGTTCAAGGATATATTGTCTTTCGCCCATTCAAGCGCCAGCGTTCGCATCAAACCAAGCACACCAGCCCTTGCAGCAATAGAGTGCGCAATCCCCATCGATCCTCGATCAACGCCTGACAGAGACATACTCACCACACTACCCTGTCGACTTTTGAGATAAGGATAAGCCGCTTTAGTTACGGTAAAAATCGCTGATAGGTTCAGATCGATGACCGCATCCCATCCCTTACGACTCATATCTGCGGCGGGCGAAAAAAACTGTCCACCCGCGTTATTAACAAGCAAATCAATACCGTAGTCTTGGCCGACCTCGGTAACCAATGACTCAATTGCGTCGATATCGCGCACATTGCAAGGCTTAAAACGAAATTTTCCCGGCAAGGATTGTCCAAGCTGCTGTGTTTTTGTCAGCGCGTCCTCTTTACGACCAGTTCCAAAAACATCCATGCCCAAAGCCATCAGACGCAATGTGATGCCGCGCCCGATACCGGATCCGGCGCCAGATACAAATGCCGACCGTCCGGAAAAAAGTCCAGGCTTGAGGACGTCAAATCTGCCCACATCATTCATAAATCACACGTTTGGCTTTATGTACCGTTCGAGGCAAGCTACCTGAGGCAAGCACTTCAACATGAAAACGAACTTGTAACTTGTCACGCAGCAACGAAGCGAGCATTGCTACCTGCTGTTTCGCATCGGAGTGATCAGACAGTTCGACTCGCAATTTAACGCCAGTCAAAAATCCTGTATTCGGATCTTTCAAACTATCATCGATCACAAGCACGTACTCGTTAGAGAACTGAGGCAGCGCGCGAACGATGTTTTCGACTGCAGACGGAAAGAGGTTTACGCCTCGGATAATGAGCATATCGTCGGCTCGACCCAGAACACCGCCCGGCAATCTCGCATGGGTTCTACCATCGGCGGCCGCACTACTATCTCGGACCACGACATCGCCCGTCCACCAACGAACCAATGGACATGCCTGCTTATCCAGATGAGTCAGCACGAGTACACCGCGCTGGCCATCGGCCACTGGCTCATGCGTCTGGGGATCCACCACTTCAGCGTAGACAAAATCTTCCGCCAAAGTCGGACCAGTCTGTGCTGCGGTTTCAAAGGCGATAGGTTGAAACTCGAGCGCGCCATAGCAATCGAGCATTTTCGCGCCCCATAGCCGCTCAATCCGCTCGCGGGTGCCCGGTATTCCCGCACCAGGCTCACCTCCAACACCAACAGAACGAACATTAGACTGAGCGAGATCTCGACCCATTTTTTGTGCGGTCTCGGCGATGTGCGCCATAAATGACGGCGTACCCACTACATAGGTAGTTCCATATTGAAAAATAGTCTCCACTTGCCGCTCCGTGTCACCTGACGAAGCTGGGATCACCATGGCACCGATTTTCTGCGCAGCCAATGTATAACCAAGTCCACCAACGAACCACGCATAATTGAACATGCACTGGAATACATCATTCTGACGGACGCCCTGAGCGTACAGATAGCGAGCGTAAACATGTGCCCATCTATCGATATCAGCTTGGGTCCAAAGAACGGGGGTCGGTCGACCTGTCGTGCCCGATGAAAAGTGAATGCGAACAGCCTGACTCGGATCGACGGCGGCAAATGTACCAAACGGTGGATGGGCATCCAGCCCTTTGACGTAATCAGATTTATACGTGAAGGGCAATTTCCTTAAATCGCTTAAGCGGCTGATCGAAGCAGGTTCAAATCCCGCATGTTTAAAAATCTCGCGATAGTGAGCGCTTTGCTGTCCAACGCGGCTTAACTGTTTACGCAAAGCCTCCAACTGAAAGGCCTCAATGCGTTCGCGCGGCCAAGTTTCGCATTCGTCCCAGATTGTTTCCGAGAATGGCATCACGCCCCCTGATCTTGCACGTCTTTGCGAATAGCGCGAGACAGCACCAATCTTTGAATTTCAGAGGATCCTTCGTATATTTCAAGGATACGCTGGTCTCTATAAAGCCTTTCAACCGTACTGGGTTTGCAGTAACCCATGCCACCCCAAATTTGTACCGCCTCATTGGCTGCCAAATGTGACACCTCTGAGGTAAACAGCTTGGCCATAGCGCCTAAGTTCGAAACGTCTTCGCCTGCATCGTAGGCGCGCGCTGCCTCATAAAGCATCAAACGCGCTGCCGAGATCTGGGTAGCCATGTCCGCCAGCTTAAAGCCGATACCTTGATTCTCGCCAATAGCTTGACCAAACGCTTTGCGCTCGACTGAGCGCTTGGCAGCCTCGTTAAACGCGGCGATAGCAAGGCCCATCGACTGAGCGGCAACCATAATTCGACCGACATTTAGAGTCTGCAGCGCTAGCCTGAGGGCTCTATTCAGATCACCGATGCGATTGCTATCGGGTACGACTAAATCAACTTTTAGATTCGACGTCTGGGTACCTCGAATCCCCATCTTATCGGACAGTTCATCAATGACAACCCCCGTCTGCTCTTTATCGACCATGAAAGCAGAAATCCCTCGTCCACCCGCTGATGGATCCGTTTTGGCGAAAACCACGTAATAACGTGATGCTCCGCCATTACCAATCCAGTACTTTTCTCCCTTCAAACGCCACCCGTCACCTTCTCGCACGGCTGTCGCTTCTATCGCTGCGGCATCAGAGCCCGCACCGCGCTCCGACAGTGCGAAACTGGTCGCACGGCCCTGCGTCATCTCACGCAAATAAAAGTTTTTCTGCTCGTTTGTTCCTGCCAGCAAAATAGGAAAAGCGCCTAGTTGATAGGCGCACATAATGGCAGCGGTTGATGAACAATGGATACCTAGAGTCTCCACAGCAGCGACAGTCGTCGTCAAACTTTGTCCCTCGCCACCCCATTCGCGTGGCAGAAACAAACCTGTAAACTTATTGGCGACCAATACATCGATGGTCTCCCAGGGATAACGCTGATCGCGGTCCAGTTCGGGAGCAAGTGGCGCGAATTTGTCACGCCCTAATTGATTAGCAAGGTCTCGCCACTTACTTGCTTGAGCATCAAGTTTAGGCTGCCAAAGTACAGTCATGAAATAACTCCGTATCGATATGAATTAAGCGTGATCAAGTTGTCGTGTTTCGCCTGTGTCGCAAAGCGTGTCGTAGAACTGTAGGTATGGTGACGATTCCTTTTGGGAAAAAAGCCAAAGTAATAATCAACGCCCCCCCTAAAACTATTTTGTCGTTGTAGCCACCGAAGGAAAAAAACTTTTCCTGCGTCAGAATCAGTGCGGTTGCGATTAATGGCCCAAATAGTTGTCGTTTACCGACGAGAACAACAGCAGTGAGCATCAGAAGTAAAAAATAGCTATCGAGTAAATCCGCGCTGACATAAGCCCTTTGGTAAGCGTACAACCAGCCCGCGACTGCACTAAACGGTGCTGAAAATACAAATGCCTGTAATCGAACTTTTGCCGGATCAATTCCACTCATTGTTGCAAGCCGAGGATTGAGATGCGTCATGATCGCTGCGCCGCCCAGAACAGAAGCTCGAAAACGATTAATTAAATACATAGCGATCAGCAAC
>Ga0164296_1005177_pt1 | contig 11525 bp, 10 predicted proteins | sample GEODES057metaG_FD_113533 | JGI IMG/M metagenome (GOLD analysis project Ga0164296, IMG submission 113533) | Dystrophic lake water microbial communities from Trout Bog Lake, Wisconsin, USA - GEODES057 metaG | ecosystem: Environmental > Aquatic > Freshwater > Lake | place: USA: Trout Bog Lake...
AAGAGCTCGTCGAGCGACTCACCGGTGCAGGACTCGATGGCCCAGCCCAGCAACATGAAGTTGAGGTCGCTGTAGACCACGGGGGCGCCCGGACGAGCATGGCGGGCCTCGTCGAAGACGGCGCGTCGAATCGCGCCGGGGCGCCGGCCCATCTCGAAGAAGGGCCGGTGGGCGACGATGCCCGAGCTGTGGCTGAGCAGCGTCCGCAGGGTCACGCCCGCGGGTTCGAAGTCCTCGAGCCATCGCGACACCGGGTCGCTCAGGCGCCACTGACCCTCCTGCTCGAGCCAGACCGCCAGGGTGGTCGTGACGACGACCTTGGTGAGCGAGGCCAGGTCGAAGAGGGTGTCGGACTCGACGGGCTCGACGTCGGGGATGAGGGTGGCGGCGCCCGACCACGCCCGTAGCATCACGCCGGCGCGGTCCAGTACCGCCAGTGCGACGCCCGGGGGGAAGCCGTCGCCCAGGGAGTCGAGCAGGACCCGCGAGATCTCGCGGCGCCGTTGGGGGTTGAGGCGCGGGTTCGACACCGGGAAGTCGAGGCTGAGGCGTCCGCTCGCCGGGCTCGTCACGACGTGCCCCCGGGCGCCTTCGTTACGGCGTGAGCGGGGGATCGGCGCAGATGGATCTCCTGCGCGCCGAATTCCTCCTCGACGCGTCGCTCGCCGTCGGGCTCGAAGCCGGCGTGGGCGTAGAGGCTGCGGGCGCGGGCGTTGTCCTCGAAGACCCACAAGGTGACCGCGCGGTTCGCCAAGGGGTCCAAGACCGTGAGCGCTTTGTCGAGCAGCGTGCGGCCCACGCCACGGCCCCCGGCGCTCGGCGCGACGTAGAGGGCGAAGACGTGGCCGTTCGCGGGGTCGTCGGGGTCGTTGCCGAAGCGCACGAAGCCCACCACCTTGCCCGGGCTGGACTCGGCCACCAGCGTCTGCGCGGACTTCTCCACGAGCAGATCGCTGAACCAGGTGGTCGTCTCGTCCAGCGTCCACGCGTCGATGACCTCGTCGGCCACGATGCCGCGGTACCCGCCGCGCCAGGCCTCGATGAAGACGGAGGCCATCGACGACGCATCGCCCTCCACGGCCATGCGCACCCGAACGGGACGCTCCTCGGCGGCCGGCTCGGGCGGTGCGGGCTCGGGGCGGCGAAGACCGGTCTGGAAGCGGTACCGGTCGCCGCGGTAGAGGGAGCGGACGAACTCGATGGGTTGTCCGGTCGTATCGAGGGTGCGCCGCGACAGCATCAACAGCGGCATCCCCGGCGCGCAGCGCAAGAGACCCATTTCGCGCCCTTCGGCGACCACGGCCTCGATGGTCTCCTCGGCGGACGCCAACTCGACGCCGTAGTTCGACGAGAGGAGTTGGTAGAGCGACGCGCCGTCGGAGAGCGCCGCCGTGATGCCGTCGAAGCGTTCGGCGCTGAGGTAGACCACCTCGATGGCGATGGGTTCGCCGTCGGCGAGGCGCAGGCGCTCGATGCGCAGCACCTCGGCGCTGGGCGCGAGGGCCAATTGGGTCCCGATGTCGGTGCCGGCCGCGACGCGGCGCACGTCGATGAGCTTCGAGCCCGGCGAGATGCCGCGGGCGCGCATGCCTTCGGTGTGGCTCATGAGTTCGAGACGCTGCTCGATCTTGGCGTTGGCGACGAAGGTGCCCTTGCCCTGGCGTCGGTAGATGCGCTGTTCGATCTCGAGCTGGGACAGGGCCTGGCGCACGGTGGCGCGCGACACCCCGTAGGTCTGGCAGAGTTCGCGCTCGGTCGGCATGGCCGAGCCGGCGGGCAGACCCTCGATGATGATGAGCAGGGCATCGTGAATGCTCTGGTACTTGGGTGCGTTCACCGCGTCCGCACCGAGCGTCACAGGTTCATCGAGCACATGTCCTCCAAAGCGGTGGTCACCGAATGCGGTGGAGTTGTCGTACTCTACCAAGACCGATTGGTCTGGTCAACGTGCAACATTGGTTTTCAAAAAGCCTTTTAATTCTTCGTTTCTGGAATGTAACGCAATTGACATCCTAGAACAACGTTTGACTTGACTGGACCAAAGTACCCCACTAGTCTCACCCCATGGCGGTTACTTTCACTACCTCAGAGGGGGATTCATGAAACGAACTATTGGAGTGCGGGGGCTCGCCTCGGCGGCTCTCGTGGTCAGCACGATCGGGGCGTTCTCGAGCAACGTGCTGGAATCGGGCAGCGCATCGGCGTCGGTCAAGGCCCACGCCATGGGCTCGACGCTCGTGATCGGCACGGTCAACAGCGTCCAGAAGATCGACCCGGACGTGGTCACCAACTTCCTCGACTTCGAGGCCCTGGGCTTGATCTACAACACCCTCGTGCAGGAGAACTCGAAGCTGCAGATCGTCCCGGACTTGGCGACGAGCTGGGCCTTCTCGAACGGCAACAAGAAGTTGACCCTGCAGCTGCGCAGCGGCGTCAAGTTCGACGACGGCTCGACCATGACCTCGGCCGACGTCGTCGCCTCCTTGCAGCGGGCCCAGGCCGCCAAGACGGCTGACCCCTCGGCGTCCTTCATCGGCTCGGTGACCAACGTCGCCGCGTCGGGACCCAACACCGTGGTGCTGACGATGAGCCACCCCGACGTCTCGGTCCTCGAGGGCCTGGCGACGGTGAACCTGGCGATCATGCCCGCGAAGGCGATCAACTCCGGCACCATCGCCAAGACGCCCGACGGCACCGGTCCCTTCGAGTACGTGAGCTACGTCCCGTCGACCTCCTTCACCTTGAAGGCGAACCCGAACTTCTGGGGCGGCAAGGTCTCGCTGAGCTCGGTGGAACTCAAGACCATCCCGACGGAACAGTCGATCTCCGCGGCCCTGCAGGCCGGCACGATCCAGATGGCGCTGTTGAGCCAGCCGACCGTGGTGAGCACGATCCCGCAGTCCTACACCTTCCAGCACGTCATGGACCTGTCCTACCGTGCGCTGCAGTTGCAGGACAAGAAGGGCGTGCTCTCCAACGTGAACGCTCGTCGAGCCATCGCCTGCGCCACCAACCGCAACCAGATCCTCCAGGACTCGGTCTTCGGTGACGGCAAGGTCGTTGGCCCGGTCCCGCTCGGGCCCTACGCCACGAACCCGGTGTCGGCGATCTGCCCCACCCAGAACCTGGCTCAGGCGCGCAAGTACCTGAAGGCCGCGGGTCTGTCCAAGGGCTTCACCTTCACCGCGATCACCTCGACGGACCTCGACTCGACCTCGGCCGCCCAGGCCATCGCCATGCAGTCCGAGCTCGCTCGCGTCGGCATCAAGATGAACATCCAGAACCTGGCGGCCAACGCCTACATCCAGGACTGGCTGAAGGGTGACTTCCAGGCGGCCTTCGCCGAGAACGGTGCGGACCCGGACCCCTACATCATGTACGGTCGCTACTTCGGCAAGGGCGCGGGCCTCGCGGTCCCGGCGGGTTACAGCTCGGCCTCCCTGCAGAAGGAGCTGCTGGCGGGTGACGAGAACTCGACCGCGGCGGGCCAGAAGGCCGCGTGGCAGAAGTTGAACAACGACCTCACCGGCAACGCCGTGTGGATCTGGCTGTTCGACTCCTACGACTTCGCGGTCATGTCCCCGAACGTCAAGGGCTTCACCCTGTCGCCCGTGAACACGACGCAGCTCTCGAGCCTCGCCAACACGACGCTCAAGTAGTTCTCGCCGTTGTGAACTGAGACCCGTCGCGCAATGAATCTTCTCCAGACCATTGCGCGACGGGTCTTCAGCATCCTCATCACCCTCTTCGGGGCGTCGGTCATCGTCTTCGTCATCTTGCGGGTCCTGCCCGGCAACGCGGTCACCGCGTCGCTCGGTACGAGCGAAGGCCTGCTGACCAAGGCGCAGGTCGCGGCCCTGGACCAGTACTACGGGGTCGGCCAGCCGGCGCTGCAGCAGTACTTCTCGTGGCTCCACGCGGTGCTCTCGGGCAACCTCGGCGTCTCGCTCACCTACCGTCAGCCGGTGAGCTACATGCTGGGCAACACCTTGCCCATCACCCTCGAGCTCTCCTTCTTCGCCATCGTCTTGGGCATCGTGATCGGGGCCGGGCTCGGACTCTGGAGCGGGCTGCACCCGGGTCGCTGGCCCGACGCCCTGGGCCAGAGCGTCTCGGTGCTGGGCCTCTCGGTGCCCGCGCTGGTCATCGGCGAGGTCCTCGTCACCTGGTTCTCCCGCCAGTTCCACTACTTCCCGTCGTCGGCGAATTCGGTGGGCTTCTTCACCGATCCCTGGGTCAATTTCCAGCAGATCATCTTCCCGGCCTTCGTCCTCAGCCTGGGCATCGCGGCGGCGATCCTGCGCACCACGCGCGGCGCCGTCCTCGAAGTCACCAATCTGAATTTCGCGCGGACCGCCTTAGGAAAGGGCGTGAACCGCCGCTCCTTCGTCTGGCGCCACATCTTCTTGAACTCCCTGACGGCCGTGGTGACCATGTCGGGCATCCAGCTCGGCTACTTGCTCGGCGGTACGGTCATCGTCGAGAACATCTACGTCTTGAACGGGATGGGTCGATTGATGATCACCTCCATCTTGAACAAGGACTTCCCGGTGGTGCAGAGCATCACCCTGGTCTTCGCCGCGGGATTCGTCATCGTGAACATGCTCGTCGACGTGCTCAACGCGGTCATCGATCCCCGGATCCGGAAGCGCGGCGCATGACGACGACGTCACTCGACCCGGCGGACCAGGTGACGCCCGAGGACGTGGTGCGACACCGCGGATGGCTCGGGGCGCTGTGGCGCAGCGGATCGGGACGCGCCGGCGTCATCATCGTGACCGTGACGGTACTGGCCGGACTGGCGGGTATCTGGAACCTCACGCCCTACGCACCCGACGGCCAGGACCCGTCGACGGTCTTGAAGGGGATCTCCTTCGCGCACATCATGGGCACCGACCAATTCGGACGCGACGTCTTCTCGGGCGTGCTCCAGGGCATCGGCGTGTCGCTCGAGATCGCGGTCCTGACCACCCTGATCGCCGGCGTCGTGGGGACCGTCGGGGGCGTCGCCGCAGGCTTCTTGGGCAAGTGGACCTCCGCGGTGATCATGCGTCTCACCGACATGATGTTCGCGATCCCCGCCGTCCTCTTCTCCTTGGCCATCGTCACGGCGCTCGGTCAGGGGATCGTCGACACCTCCATCGCCATCGGCGTCGGTTGGATCCCCATCTACGTTCGGGTGGTGCGCACGCCGGTGCTGGCGTTGCGCGAGTCGGACTTCGTGCGCGCGGGACGAGTACTGGGCTTCTCGCGGCTTCGCCTGCTGAGCCGACACATCCTGCCCAACATCGCCGGCGTGATCGCGGTGCAGACGAGCCTCACCCTGGCCTGGGCCATCCTGGCCGAAGCGGGACTGAGCTACCTCGGTCTCGGACCGCCCCCGCCCACCTTGTCGCTGGGCGACATGGTGAACAACGCCAGCGCCACGGCCGGCGTGGCGTGGTGGACCCTCGCGGGCCCCTCCCTCGCCATCGTCGTGGCGGTCATCGGTTTCAATTTCCTCGGCGACGGGCTTCGCGACGCCGCCGACCCACGGACAAGGACGCGCTGAGCCATGAACGTCATCGGAATGATCTCGGGAACCTCCTACGACGCCATCGAGGCGGTGGCGGTCGACTTCGACCTGCGCGAGCGCGTCGTTCACGCCCGTCTGCTCGACCACGTGTCGGTCCCCTACGACGCGGGGCTGCGTTCGCGCGTGGCGATCGTCCTGCCGCCGCGCCAGACGACGATCGACGAGGTGTGCCGACTCGACACCGAGATCGGCCAGGCCTTCGCCGCGGTAGCGGCCGGACTGGCCGCGACCCATTTCGCCGGGGGCGCCGACGTCGTATGTTCGCACGGTCAAACGGTCTTTCACTGGGTCCACGAGGGGCACGCGCTCGGTACCCTGCAGATCGGCCAGGCCGCCTGGATCGCCGAGGCGACGGGGGCCACGGTGGTGGCCGACGTGCGAGCGCGCGACGTGGCGGCCGGTGGACACGGCGCCCCACTGGCGAGTCTGGTCGACGTCCTCGTACTGGGTCGGGCGCCCGAGGAAGTGCGCGGTGCGCTCAACCTGGGCGGCATCTCCAACGTGACAGTGGTGGGTCCCGAGCGCGAACCCCTCGCCTTCGACATTGGTCCGGCGAACGCCCTGATGGACGCCGCGGTGACCTGGAAGACGGCGGGCGCCGAGCTCTACGACCACGACGGCGCCCACGCCCGGCGCGGGCGGATCGACGAGGACCTGCTGGCCGCGTTCTTGGCCGAGCCGTACTACCGAGCCCCGGCGCCGAAGTCGACCGGCAAGGAGCTCTTCCACCTCGAGTATCTCCAGTCCCACCTCGCCGGACGCGAGTTGTCCCTGGACGATCTCGTGGCGACCCTGACGGAGTTGACGGTGCGCACCGTGGCGGACGCGGTCCTCGCCCAGGGCGTGCGGGAGCTCTTCGTCTCCGGCGGCGGCACGCGCAACCCCGTGGTGATGGCGGGACTTCGTCGGCGCTTGGAGGAGTCCGGCGTGACCCTCTCGCTGATCGACGAGTTGGGGGTCCCCGAAGCGGCGAAGGAGGCGGTGCTCTTCGCGCTGATCGGATTTCTCAGCGTGCTCGGTCTCGAGGCGTCCATCGCCTCGTGCACGGGCGCGCGTCACGGCTGCGTCCTGGGCGCCATCACTCCGGGCCGCCAGCCGGTGCTCGCGGTCTCGTCGTCCGAGGCGCCCATGTCATTGGTGGTCACGAGCGCACTGGGGGCAACGTGACCCAGCCCCTGTTGGAGATCCGGGACCTGCACATCGGTATCGCGCGCCGCCACGGCGCCGACGAGATCGTCCGTGGGGTCAACATCTCGGTGGAGCCGGGCGAGAAGCTCGGCATCGTGGGCGAGAGCGGCTCGGGCAAGACCCTCACGATGCTGGCCGTCCTGCGCCTGCTCGCGAGTCCGCCGCTGCGCGTTCTCAAGGGGGAGATCCTCCTCGACGGCGAGGACCTGGCCCTCGTCGATGACGCGCGTCTGCGCCAGGTGCGCGGCGGGGAGATCGCCTTCGTCTATCAGGACCCCATGAGCTCGCTCAATCCGCTGCTCCTGGTTGGTCGCCAGGTCGAGGAGACCTTACGCGCCCACGGGGCGACCAAGGCCGCCGCCGCGGCCCGCACCGGCGAAGTGCTGACCCAGGTGGGACTGGCCGACCCCGATCGGGTGCGCCGCTCGTACCCCCACCAGCTGTCGGGGGGGATGATCCAGCGCGTCATGATCGCGATGGCGCTGGCGACCTCGCCGCGTCTGCTGATCGCCGACGAGCCGACCACCGCCCTCGACGTGACCATCCAGCGCCAGATCCTCGAACTCGTCACCTCGCTCCAGGAGCAGACCTCGATGGCCGTGCTGTGGGTCACTCACGACCTCGGCGTCGTGGCGAGCCTGGTGGACCGGGTGGCCGTGATGTACGCGGGACGGGTCGTGGAGATGGCCCCCACCGAACAGCTCTTCGCGCGCCCGACGCACCCCTACACCTCGGCGCTACTGCAGTCCCTGCCCGGTACGGGCAGCGATCATCGCTCGCCGCTGCACCAGATCGGCGGCACGCCGCCGGATCCGACGCGCTTGAGCGGGGGCTGCCCCTTCCGCGTGCGTTGTCCCTACGCCGAGGACACGTGCGCCCAGGGCGAACCCGACCTGATCGATCGCGGCCAGGGCAGTCTGGCCGCCTGCTGGAAGGATCCGTCGCAATGGTAGACGCGGTCCTCAGCGCGCGGAATCTGGTCAAGGTGTACGGCGGGCGTCGTGGCCAGACCCAGGTCCAGGCGCTCACCGACGTGTCGATCGACCTCGAGCGGGGCCGCACCCTGGGCGTCGTGGGCGAGAGCGGATGCGGCAAGTCGACGCTGGCGCGCCTGCTCGTCGGGCTCGAAGCGCCCGACTCGGGAAGCCTGCTGATCGACGGCGACACGATCGAGATGGACGAGCGGGGATCTCGCGTCTCGCTCGCGCGCAAGATCCAGCTGGTCTTCCAGGACCCCTTCTCGTCACTGGACCCACGCTTGACGGTGGAGAAGGCCCTGGGAGAAGTTCTGCGGGTCCACCACCTGCACGTCGGCTCGGTCGCGGCGCGCGTCACTGAACTCCTGGCGATGGTGGGCCTGACCGGCCGATTCGCGGCGCGTTACCCCCACGAACTCTCCGGTGGTCAAGCCCAGCGAGTCGCGGTCGCGCGCGCCCTCGCGGTGGAGCCGGAGATCCTGGTGCTCGACGAGCCGACCTCCGCCCTCGACGTGTCGGTGCGCGCGGAGATCATCAACCTCCTGGTGCGGATCCAAGACGAGCTGAAGCTCTCCTACCTCTTCATCAGCCACGACCTCTCGATGGTGCGCCACATCAGCGACGAGATTGCGGTGATGTACCTCGGGCGGGTGGTGGAATCGGGACGCTACGACCAAGTGCTCGGAACGTCGTTGCATCCCTACACCGCCGCCCTCGCCGACGCCATCGCCCTGCCCGACCCGGTGCACGAACGCGCGCGCAGCGCCGCGGGAATCTCGACGACCTCACTGCAGGGACAGGCGGTCACTGCCGGGTGTCCCTACGCGCCGCGCTGTCCTCGCGTCGAGGAGACCTGTCGACGGGAACTCCCGAGGCTCGCCGAGGCGGCGCCGGGACATCTGGTGGCTTGCCCCGTCGCGCTGCGGCGCGGCTGACGCGGCGCTCGCAACGCTCGCCCTCCTCTTGGCGTCGCGGGACGAAGGGTCGCCGGGGGCCGGCCACGACACCGGGAGCGCGAACTCTCCGTGACGAGTCCTCAACGTTGCGTGACGAATCACGTCGAGGAGAATTCCTCGGCCCGACACCCGAGAATTGCTGAATGGTCACCCAACGGTTCCGTGCCGGCGCGACCCGCCAACCAAGTCGTCACATTGCGGAAAGGTCCTCTCCGTAGATTTCTGGTGTGCGCCATCGAAGGTTTCAAGGGCTGAGAATCGGGGCGGTGCTCGCCCTCGTTATCAGCACCTTTGCCGGCTTCGCCACGGCGGCGCAGGGGGCCGGATTCTCCTACAGCGGAGGGTCGGGCGGGACCATTGTGCCCATCACGAGCCTCAAGATCCTGACCGCTCGGCCGCTGACGTCGAACTCCCTCATCTTGACCCTGTCGCCGCCCGCGAAGCCCACGTCGAGCAATCCCGCGCGGGTGCGCATCCAACTGAGGATCCCCAAGGGGACCTTCTCCCGTGGCTACACCCTGGTCGTCGCCGCTCCACCGGCCATCTTGCCCGCGCTGTACTACGTCAACGGCCACGACTCCTTCGCGTCGTCGTCGCCGCCCTCGAGGGCCAACGTTCGCCCGGTGCGTCCGGGCGTGCACGCGGCCGCGCTCTCGGTGCACTCGCTCGTGTCGGTCTACATCGGTGTGTACTACAAGAAGAAGGAATTGACGAAGAAGTTCCGTCACCCCGTCACGCTCATCTTCACCTCGACCGCGATCACGACGGCGGACACCCTCTTCGAAACGAAGGCCCTTCGGTGGACGAGCGCCACTGGTTACCGGCTTCGAGCCGGTTCTCTCACGACGACCCTGAGCACCAACCACGCCTTCGACCTGGTGCGGGTCCTGCGCAGCCTCGACACCGTCACCTTCAACGACAACGGTGGCCAGGGGACGATCAAGCCGGTGACCGTCTCGCAAGGCTCGAGCGTCTCGCTCCCGTCGCGGGGGTCACCCGCCGGGGATACCGCTTGCTGGGCTGGAGCCTCAAGGGCGTGGCGCCCGTCCTCAAGAGTCCCTACCGGGTCAGCGCGAGCGTCGACTTGAGGGCGGTGTGGGCCAAGGGCTCCGCCGCCAGCGCCACCGTCCGTTTCGACCTCGACGGCGGCCAGGGGCACGTGTCGGCGATCGACGAAGTGCCGGGCCGCAGCGTGGTCTTGCCCGGGGCGGCGGTCGTCTCGCGCCGTGGTTATCACTTGGTGGGCTGGGGTCTCAGCGCGACGTCGCCCATCGCCACGTCGATCTATCGAGTCACGAAGTCGGTGACCTTGGTGGCGGTGTGGGCGCCCGGCACTCCCGCGACCGACACCCTCATCTTCTTGGCGAACGGCGGTGAGGGCGTGGTGGCCAGTCGGCGAGTCCTCGAAGGAAGCGTGGAGTCCTTACCGCGCACCGGCCTCACCCGGGTGGGCTACCGATTCCTCGGCTGGAGCCCGGACGGTCACGCGCCGCTGGTGGCGAATCCCTATTTCGTCACCCACTCGGTGGTCCTGTTGGCCGCGTGGGCGCAAGCGACATCGGCCAAGTACGTGGTGGAGTTCCTCGTCAACGGTGGTCAGGGTCTGGTGCAGAACGCGAGTGGCAGCATCGGCACCCTGGTCACCCTGCCGACCGGGGCCGGACTGACTCGACCGGGATTCACCTTCATGGGATGGAGTCGCAGCGGCCGTGGGGCCGCGCTGAGGGGAACCATCGTCATTCGCGGGAACCTCGTTCTCAAAGCCGTGTGGAGGGCCTAGCGACACGATCCGGAAAACCCTTCTCCCGCGCACAGTTCTTTCCCAAACCCTCTGAATCCGAAAGGTTCACCCATGCCTCAGTTCAATCGCACAATCAAGACGGCGGTGGTCGTCATCGTGGTCCTCGTCATCGCGGCCGCGGTGGTCGTCGTGGTCCACAAGAAGTCCGCCTCGGCGGTCTCGGCCAAGCCCCTCTCCATCACCTCGGCGCCCGCCGGGTTGATCGGCGCGTCATCTCCCAACGCCAGCGGCCAGATCTGGCTCCTCGTGAACTCGGCCGGTCACGCCAACGTCCAGCTGCAGAACATCTCGAGTCCGAAACCCGTGCTGGCCTTCCCGGTGTCGAATTCGGCGACGTCCATCGCCTCACGCTTCGCCTCGAACGTCGCGGTGGGCCTGGGGGCGCAAGGCACCGGCGCGGTGGTCTTCTACTCGACGGTGAATCTGCGCGTCATCGCCACGACGCCCGTGTCGGGCCCCGTCGTGACCGTGGTGCCCAGCGGCAGCTCGGACTACGACGCGCTGGTGCGCACGGGCTCCGTGGCGAGCGTCGCCGTCATCAACGCGGCGCACCAGGTAATCGACACCGTCCCCATGCCCTCGGGGACCGTGTCGATCGCGGTGAGCTCGGACGGCAACACCGTCTACGCCCTGCAGGACTCGGGCACCGTGTCGGTGGTGGACGTGCCCTCCACGCACCTCACCCAGAGCTTCGCGACCTCGTCGGGCGCCCGAGAGTTGGCGCTGAGCCCGGACGGCACGCTGCTCTACGAACTCAAGGGTCCGAGCGTGAGCGACAACGTCGGCGTGATCGACGTGGCGACCAAGACGCAGAAGTACGTGCTGCCCGCGCCCGCTTCGTGCGTGGCGATCGAGGTCTCGGCGAGCGGCAACGCGCTCTACGACGTCGTGGGGAACGCGCAATTCGGGAATATCCAGGTGTTCTCGAGCAGTCGCTGATTGTGCGCGGCGACGAGGGCGCGACCAACTACACGCACCGGGCGGGGTCGATCCTCGTCGGCGGCGTCATCATCGCGTGGGCCTTTCTC
>Ga0164296_1005178_pt1 | contig 11525 bp, 9 predicted proteins | sample GEODES057metaG_FD_113533 | JGI IMG/M metagenome (GOLD analysis project Ga0164296, IMG submission 113533) | Dystrophic lake water microbial communities from Trout Bog Lake, Wisconsin, USA - GEODES057 metaG | ecosystem: Environmental > Aquatic > Freshwater > Lake | place: USA: Trout Bog Lake...
CTCTTTCCCCCAATTCAGCGAAATCACTGAGACTACTCTCCCCCTCTAAAAGTCCTGAGGATATTCAGATCCAAATCACTGAGCAAGTTAAACCCGTGATAGGACCAACCGAGGCTTTAGTGCAGGTGAGTATGGCGGCTATCAACCCCTCTGACGTTAAAGCCTCTCTTGGGCATATGCCCCAAGCAGTTTTCCCGCGCATTCCGGGACGAGACTACGTGGGCGTAGTCGAGCAAGGTCCTGCGACCTGGATCGGTAAAACCGTATTTGGCTCGGGTGGGGACGTAGGCATCACCAGGGACGGAAGCCATGCAAGCTACCTAGTGCTCCCTGTTAATGCACTTTTAGAAAAACCCAAAGAACTCACGGACGCTCAAGCCGCCTCAATGGGGGTTCCTTATGTCACAGCGCTCGACGGTTGGGCTAAATCTGGATATCCAGCGCCAGGTGACCATATCCTCATTGCAGGAGCAATGGGTAAGGTGGGACTTGCGGCAGCCTCGCTTGCAAAACTCTACGGAGCCCATGTGATCGGGATCAAGAGAGCACAAACGTCTACAGTTCCTGGTCACGCCTGCGAGGCACTTCTGGACCTAGAGGACCCTGAGCTTGAGAAAAAGCTGATGGATCTAACTCATGGACAGGGATACTCCTGTGTTTACAACACAGTAGGTAGTCCCTACCTTGATTTAGCACTCAACCTGCTGGCTCACAAGGGCAAACAGATCTTGATATCCACACTCGACAGAAATTGCCCATTTGATATCTTTAAGTTCTTCAGGAAAGAGATGACTTTTTACGGGGTGGACACCTTAAAGATGGATACAGTCGCAAGCAACCATATACTCAAGAAACTAATCCCCCATATTGAGTCCAAAAGACTCATACTTCCCCAGGAAGAGAGACCTGTGATTTACAGCCTGGAGAATGCAGCTTCTGGATTTAGTGAAACTTTCCTTAAAGGCGGAGTAGGTATACTTCAAATGAATTAACCTGACGTGATAAACCAAGTGCAGCTTCTCCTTTGGGCTGGGAGTCGTACGCTGATGTTTCTCTTTAAATCTCTCCGAAACCTAGTCACTTCATTGCTTTAAAAAATGTACATCACTAAATCTCAAGATGCAAAGGCTTATGAAGCCCCAGGTCACCACAATATGCAAATGCACCGAATACAGGGCAAGGATGTCAGTCCTTTGAACGGTGTTTGGTCTGCCAAGCTAACCTTAGAGCCGGGGGGTTATGTGCAAGCATCAACCTCACCAGCAGCTAAGCTTTACATAGTGGATAGCGGGACGCTAGAGTTTACGGGTGGGGATACAACTGTTAGTATCGTGAAGGGGGACTCGGTTTTTGTATTACCCGGCGAGTCCAGAGCCTTTAAAGAAATCAATCAATCTGTTGCAGTACTTTATTTGGTCATGCTTGAAAATTACCAAAATTAAAAGCTCGCGTAGATTACTTAAAATCTAGCTTGGTGATCTATTAAACGCCATCAAAGCTCCAACAATCAAGCAAAAGAATTCACTGATACCAGCACCTTGCAAGGGGCAGTTCATGAGGCTTGTGAAAAAAAGCACATTTAATGTCGTTATCAGGGCACATTTAGCTCTAGGCTCCAACTTGTACGCGTCTCGAAAGATAGAAATATAAACCCCTAGCAGCAGCAAAAAGCCAATCGTGCCCTCCTCTACCCACCAAAGTAAGAATTGTTGGTGAGGACTGTCGGCTTGAATACCCTGCTCGCCTCTCAGTGCAATGACATATGCCTGAGGCCAACTACCGACCCCGTAGCCAAGTATGGGTTTCCCGGCTATTGCCTGAACCGATCTGCGCCAAAACTCAAGCCTGATGGCTTGAGAAGTATCTAGTCTGCCTTTTTGGTAATCGATTACCTCACTCGGTATTTTGCTAATTCGGTCCTGAAACTTGGGAGAGACCGCAAATAGAACACCGAAAACTACAAAGGGCACGACTAAAGCGTACTTTCTGTACTTGGGCTTTGCGTGCCACCAAGCAATCCCAGTTAAAGTCAAAATCATCGACAACATCCCTGAGCGACCAATCATCAGAAAGCACACATTCACGAGAAATAAGCCCAGAACTGCATACAAAGCTAATTTGCCCCTTATATTCTCAGATGATTGCCCAGGCCTACCTGAGTCCAAGAAACTGCCCCATATCTTTTCGAAATAGTCCCTAAAAAACCAAATAACTCCAAACGTCACTGCACTCATGATGGGCTGGTCTAAGGTGTTGCTAAAAGGTGTGAAATACTGAACCGCATCATGTGACGTTGCCCAAGGAGCCTGCATACCCATCCAAAGCCAATAGGAGGTCAGTATGACCACAAGCTGCCCCCATACCCAGACATGAATCACCTTTAAGGCCTGCACTTCATTCCTTATTAAATAAACGCTTAAAGGAATAACCAAAATACGAGATGTTCGTATTAACTCTGCCCCCACTTGGTGCCACGAGCTGATCGTCCAAAGTATGGAGATCACGACCCATAGACAAGCAAGTAAAACAGCTCTAGGGGTCCAAAATCCCGCCCCAATAACTCCCCCATTGCCTAACCAACCACGGGTGAAAGAAGGTGATTGTGGTTGAAAGTTTAGATTTTTTCCATGGGCACTCTCTGCCTCAATTGGACTTTTAATCTGCCCAAGAAAAAGTTTCATACATAGACGATCAGGACCACTCGTTTGACTTTTTATTAACGCGAATAAGCTGGCAATCACGAGTAACAAGCAGGAAATCGACACCAAAGCAACCCCAAAACTAACGGAAAAAGCCAGACAGCACACTGAAAAAAGTGCGAATTTCTCAACCCAAGTTTGCTTAGTCTCGCTTAATTTCACTATAAGTTGCCTCGGTTAGATCAACACATCCGTTGCAGGGAAGTCTATCGTTCAATCATATTGCAGACAAATCGTGAAGGCACATCAGCTTTACCAACTGCGAGCATCTGGAACAAATCCCGACACAAGCGCTTTAAGCTGCTCGATCACAAGACCAGTCTGCTTGGCTTTCATGCGTTGCTCCAAAGTGTTGAGCTCTATGACAAGATCTGACCACTTTAAGTGCGCTTCTCGGGCTTGCATGATCCGTGGGTGTTGGGTTGCACTTGGATTATCTCCAATCAGGAGTTCCTCAAAGAGTTTCTCACCAGGCCTAAGACCTACCCGTTTAATCTCTATGTCTCCGCTGGGATGCTCTGCTGTCTTAACCTTTAACCCTGAGAGCTCCACCATGCGCCGTGCGAGATCGTATATTTTAACCGGCTCGCCCATATCAAGCACGAACACCTCCCCCCCCTTTGCCATTGCACTTGCTTGAATCACCAATTGCGCCGCCTCTGGTATCGTCATAAAGTAACGGGTTACCTCAAAATCGGTCAAGGTGATGGGGCCGCCCTCTAAGATTTGTTGCCTAAATAGCGGGACCACAGATCCTGAGGAGCCTAAAACATTCCCAAACCTGACCATCGAAAATACCGTGTCCCTCGACTCCTCAGCCAACGCTTGAAGCACCAACTCAGCCAAGCGCTTACTCGTGCCCATGATGTTGGTGGGGCGAACAGCTTTGTCCGTACTAATCAACACAAAGTTGGCAACGCGGTGTTTCTTTGCAAGCTCACCCAGAACTCGGGTCCCGTCCACATTATTGCGAAGACCCTCGAAGGGATTGATTTCGACTAGGGGGACATGTTTGTAAGCAGCTGCATGAAAGATAGTGTGGGGCTTGTGATCCCCAAAAACTTCCTCCATCCGGTGCAGGTCTCTCACAGAACCCAGTAAGGGAATGATCTGCGTGTTTTGCGCGTATCTGCCCAAAGATTTAAGCCGGATGAGCTCTTGCTCAACTCGGTACAAGGCGTATTCGCTGACATCAAGCAATATAAGGATCAGCGGGTTTGTTTTGAGTATTTGTCTGCACAACTCTGCGCCAATGGATCCGCCTGCACCCGTAATTAAAACCACCTGTCCGACCAGGCTTGAATTAATCAACTCCGTATCAGGCTGAACTGTGGTGCGCCCCAAAAGATCTGTGATGTCTAACTCTTTGACATCGTTGATTTGTATGTGCCCACTGGCCAAATCATCCAAGTTTGGAAGACTTCTGACGTGTACGGGGTGCGCCCGCAAGCGCTCCAGTATTTGAACCCGCTCTGATCGACTCAAGGAGGGCATCGCCAAAATAATATCGGTTACGCCCATTTTAGGAATAATGTCTGAGAGCTCAGCAAAAGCGTATATTCTGTTTCCCTGTATCTCGCGTCCTTGAAGCTCAACGTTGTCATCAATAAAACCCAAGACAGCAAATACAGCTGAGCTCCTTATCGCCTGATAAGCCTGAATTCCGGCAGAGCCTGCGCCGTAGATAAGCAAACGGCTCCGGTTCCTGAAGACTTTTTGCGACTTCTCAAAACCTGTTAAAACTTTGTACGCAAGAGCTCTTACTCCAGTACAAAGTGCAAACGTTAGAAGCGGCGCTAACACCAATATAGAGCGCGGTAGATCGTAACCCGCAAACTTAACTAGCCCTAGCCCACTGAAAATCCACAGAATGACCCCGTACGCTAGGCCCTGTAGCAAAACACCGTAAGACAAGGTCTTAATTATTGAGACCCCGGTGTATCTAAATATGGCTCTATAAACACCCAAGCGCCAAAAAATCATCACAAGAAGCGCGGGTGCGAGCAAATAAACAATCAACTGCGGAGAGGTTCTAGGGAGTTTAAACGCATCTAACCTCAGTACATAAGCAAACCAGACTGCGCAGACGCTCATCAACATGTCCACCCCCGCCACCAAGAGTTGCTTGAGGGGGCGGGGGAGATTTAGGGTGAATACCCTAAATTTTTGAAGTGCTTGCGAGATCACAGCCATGAAAGAGAACAATATCCTATAAGTGAACGAAACATATTGAATGAGATGGGCGTCAAAAATGGAGTCATTTAAATAAATCTAAAAGAAGGTATCCTTCAATCAATAGTCCTTCAATAGTCCTTTAATTAACAATCTTTCAATGCGCTATGTTTTTATGAAAAAGAACTTTGAAAAATGTTAACCACAAGATTTTCATATCGAATAAGAAAGACCTTTTCAAAAGATACTCTCGATCATATTGCACTTTCTCAGGTATTTCCAGCTCATCGCGTCCATTAATCTGAGCCCAGCCCGTGATGCCGGGAACAAGCGCGTCAACACCTGCCTGCGTTCTTAAAGAGATCAAATCGTATTGGTTGTAAAGGGCAGGTCTTGGGCCGACCCAGCTCATCTCTCCCCGCAAAATACACAGCAACTGGGGAAGCTCATCAAGACTTGAACGGCGCAGTAACCCGCCTATCGGTGTTAGGTAGGCATCCGGCCTCTCGAGCAAGTGGGTGGCAACCACTGGTGTGCCCACTTGCATGGATCTAAATTTAGGCATCCTAAAGATTTGGTTATGGGCGCCCACACGCTCAGACCAGTATAAGACAGGCCCCTTAGACGTGAGCTTAACAATAAGCGCAATCAACACCATGGGTAAAAACAAAGCCAGGCACGCAAAAAGACAGAACGCAAGGTCCACCACTCTTTTAAAGCGGTGCGTTCGCATTTCGCGCCGCTGGGCTTTGAACCACTTCGCAGTTTCAGCTAAACCCTCGTCCACCGTGTGGGGCGGCGTCCAATCAAAGTCCCTGCAAAAGAGCTCGTTGCTCACTTGTAGTGAACTGAGCAAGCGATTGATTTGGGGTGTTTTACGCGTGCACCAACCCGCAAACTTAAGTAAAACCATGGGAACGGGCAACGAAAAATAAAAGCAGTTAAGCGCATTAGAGATTTTTGAGCCCAAATCGTGTGAGGATAAATCCTCACCGTCACTCAAAAAATATTTCCCAGATCGCCTTGGACTCATTTCAATACACCTGGCAATTGCGCTGGTCAAATTTGCGGTGAAAAGGAAACTTCTTTTGTTCTGAGCAAGCCTAAAAGGCGTGGGTAGTGAGTAACTGAGCCAACGCATTAAACTCAGGAAGTTCGCCTTGACCCCAGGGCCGTAAATCAAAGGAGGTCGCAAAATCGTCACGCTCATGCCGCTCCTGGCGGCAAAATCCAACAACTCTTCCTCTGCATCCCATTTGGACTGAGCGTAGGGGTCATCAGGGCGGGGAGTGTTTCCTTCTTTTAGGGGGAAAGAGGGAGGACTCATCTCACCTGCGACTTTCACGCTGCTCATGAAAATAAAGTGTTGAGCCCCAGCTTTCAAAGCGGTTTTCGCAAGACCCAGTGTGAGCTCCCTATTGACTCGCTGATGCTGCTCCACGGCTTCTCGCGCGTCCTCCCCCATCTGGTGAACTCTCGCCGCTAAATGGATAAATACATCGCATCCTCGGATGGCCTCTTCCACTCTTGAACTGTCCCCAAGGTCAGGCACGATGAGCGCGTTATCAAGGGCACTTAGCCTTCTCACTAAGGGGAAGACCTGGTGACCCTTGCTAGAGAGGTCTGAGCATAGAGCCCTGCCTACAAAACCACTGGCACCGCTAATAAAAATGTTCATTGGTGAGAGTTTAGTTCTGAAAGATGGCGTCTAGCAATTTAGCCGGATATTTAGAGAGTATTTTGAACCAATTCGTAGGTACCCCGTTCTCCCTGCACGCTCTTAGCACCTCTTGGTTCAAAATGATGGAATTACTCAAACCCCCGGTGCTCACTCCGCCCATTCGCATTTTGACAAGCACCTCAGGCAAATACTCATACTTTAGCAAGTTTGCATGAAAAATACGTGCCACATATTCGTAATCCCCGGCGATTTTGTAATCCGTTTTGAACAGCCCGTAGGTCTCGTAGACATGTCTTTTAAGAAAAAGAGAGGGATGGGCAGGCATCCAACCCCAACCGATCATGTTTGGAGCAAACCGGTGCGATCGGTATTTGCGGACCACATCGCGCCCTGCGTTATTTTGGAAATAAACAATATCCCCGTAAAGCGCGTCTAAATTTGACCTCTTAAAGCGCTCTGCAACGCAGGACAGAACGTCCGGTTGCGCGTAAATATCGTCAGAGTGTAAAAATCCAATCACATCTCCCGTTGCTCGCTTGATACCCTTATTCATCGCGTCGTAAATGCCTGCGTCAGGCTCGGATAGCAATTGATCGACCCGAGCGCTTGAATTAATGAGCTCGAGGGTCGAATCGGTGGAGCCCCCGTCAATTAAGATGTATTCAATGTCAGGGTAATCTTGGCTTGAAACTGAACTGAGGGTGTCGGCTAGGGTCAGGGACGAGTTGTATGTAACCGTGATGATGGAAAACTTCATCTGAAGTTACTCGAACAACAACCTTTAACGGTCAAGCAACTCCTAAAGTCACAACCTAAAAGCCGAACAAGATAATTATGGCGCATAAGGATAATTAACTATAATTCATTATTCTAAGCCAATTATTTTCGGAATGAACCCAAACTCTCAAACTAGTGCCAAAGATACTGAAACTGAAACTAATTCAAAAATCAGGTGTCGGCTCTGCGCTAACGGAGCTTCCTTCAAATTCGAGTTACTTGTGCTCAAAAGCAGACAGGTTAAGTACTACGAGTGCCTAGGGTGTGGATCCCTGCAAACGCAAACTCCCGATTGGCTAGAGTTTGCTTACAGTGACAATCTGGCCGCGGCCGATAGTGGTGCTGCGCAAAGGACCCTAAGAAACTTGGTGGTTAGCTATTTTGTGGCACGTTTGGGAGAGTCTACCAATATATTAGACATTGGTGGTGGTGACGGACTACTTTGCAGATTTCTAAGGGACTACTCACTCAATGCCTTTGTCCAAGACAAATACTCGAGACCCACCTACGCGCAGCATTTCACTAAGCCTGATTTTAGTCAACCTGACATGGTGCTTGCTTTTGAGGTGCTTGAGCATTTTACGGATCCGGCTTTGGAGTTGGAAAACTTATTCAATCTAGATGCGAGCTTTTATTTGATCAGCACAGGTATCTACTCGGGTGAAGGCGCCGATTGGTGGTATCTGGTACCGAGCACGGGCCAGCATATTTTCTTTTATTCAAGACAAGCGCTTGACTATATTTCTGAAAAATTCAACCTAAAACATCTCATTCAAGGGAACTTGATATTGTTTTATAAACCAAGCAAACTATCCACATTTAAAGCGGGTCTCGTAAGATTTATTATGCGTAAAGAGATAAGCTGGTTGCTCAGGTCTGTTGTCGTTTTACTTCCAAACAAAGGAACTGCTAAGGATCATTTGATAGAAAAATAGGAAATAGGAGCAATAGTAGCAATAGGAACAATATCTGTACCCCTTGAATAACACACCCTCTAATGATCCATCTGGTTTATCCCCACCAAAACAAGATTTCTGCGCCCAATGTCATTGGGTACAAGTTAATTGAGTTTTTGTCTCAAAGTCACCCAGTGCGCGCCTATAACTGGGACGAGTTTAGAACCATAATTCCCAGCCCTGGTGATGTGTTGATTGGACACGTGTGTCCAGCGCCTTTCACAGTTATGCAAAGAGCGCTTAAAGAGCGCGGGTGGCATAAAAAAATAATCATGCAACCCTACAACGAAGACGTGAGACAAATTGGATTCTTAGATGCACATATTGATGAATGCGACGCGTTTTTAGCGATCACGGGCAAATACTGGTTTGACCGAGTGGCAAGCACTACTTTTGCACACTGGCGACCTAAGATGATTCACTTGGATTTAGCTGTGGACCGGGAGCAGTTCCCTTACCTTAAAACCACTTTCAACAAAGAGGGCGAGAGAAAGTTTCTTTACATCGGAAATGACCGTCCGGGGAAAAATCTCAATTACTTGGAAGAGATTTTTGAAAAATTACCAAGTATTCAGATCCACACCATTGGCAAAATACCAAGTAGCCGCAAATTCATCAACCATGGGTATCTAAACTTTAAAGAAAAGGAAAGTAAGGTGCTTTTGGATGAATTTGACTTCATGATTACTGTTGGGAACGCCGATGCCAACCCAACCACGGTGCTCGAGAGTATGAGCTGGGGTCTGATACCCATTTGTACGCCTACAAGTGGGTATGTAAATGAAGAGGGAATCGTAAACGTCCCTCTTGGTAATGCACAGGCCGCCAGAGACATCATCGAATCATTGAACTTAATGCCTCAGAGTGAGCTCAGCCGCCTGCAAATTGCAGGACAAAAAGCGCTAAAAGACAACTACAACTGGCTAAGATTCTTAAATACAGTTAAGGAGCAGATTGAGTTGAATGGCTTAAAAACACAGACTAACATTAACAAAAGAGCGGATTCTGTTATCGGAAGAGACTATTTACAGCTTTGCAAGTTCACCATCAAAGCCGTATTAAAAAATATTGAAAGGAAATGGACTAGGCAATGATGTCCAGGGTCCTCAGAGCTAGCTAGAAAGGGCGAACGAGGGATACTTCTAAGCGTTACTTTTAAGTGTTATTTAAGGTGATTTATAAGTGTTATTTATAAGTGCAATTTGTGAGCGCTGATCTCAGAGCATACTGTCCATAACAGATGACTAGCTCATCCAGGTCTTTGATTTAACTATTTCATTGATCCAAAGAGACGTCTTGCCTTACAAACACAAAGTTAGAAAACTGGAAAATATTTACCTCCGCCAATTTAGGGTTTCGATGAATTAACCCGTGGTCGTAAGGTAACATTTGAAATACTTTGTAGTTTTTCAAGATTTTAGAAAAAGAATAAATAGACTGAGACTTGAACAATTGATGATGGTTGAATTCAATTTGAATAAATTTAGGTCTGTACTTAGTGATAGTGTTTGAAGCACCCATTAAAACTTCATACTCAAAACCTTCAGTATCAATTTTTAATAAATCTATCTCGGTAAATTTTGGATCGAAATCTTCAAAAAAATGATCCAACGTATTGACTTTTACTTTGATCGAATTGGTGTTGTTTCTGGATACGTAATCGATTTCGTTAATTTCCTTGCTAAAAGAAGCAAATTCCGAGACTTCCCCACCAAAATTCAAATCTAAAAGGGCAGCTTCAGCACCAACCCCCTGATTAACGGGAATTAGGCGATCCCTGTATTGATCTTTGAGCTGGACTAAAGCTTCGAAAGCTTTGGGTAGCGGCTCAAAGGCAATGACGACCGCATTGGTTTGTTGTAATAAACTGGCTGAGTAGTTCCCAACATTTGCGCCCACGTCAACGCAGAGTTTGGGCTCGAATCTTTTGAGTAACTTGATGAAGTGAAGCTCTCCACTTGCATGTGGAATTACGGAATTTTTATACAAAATTAATCATAACACTGAAAAAATATTTTTTAATTTCAATAGCTTGCCTCTTTTAATTATAATAAATTTATTTGGCAATTTCGTTCACTATTTTGGCTTGTATGCTGTAGCTAATTCTCCGTGAAATGTAAACAGCCTACTCGATTTGCTGTTACACGCCGCGCATACAAAAAATATTATTACTTTTTTTATGAATGTTACATTAATAACAAGTTCTGCAAGTAGCAATTTTCGACACTCTTTCTAACATTTGAGGCTCTAAGCCTCAAATGTTAAACAAAAATATAACTACGCAAACAACTCCCCAAAACGAGGATAGCTATGACAACGAGTGAGCAATTTAAACGCCGTCTTCTTTCAAAAATTAAACATCTAATAAAAGAACTAACTCCACCATTTCTATGGAACTCTTTAATAGCAATCAAAAATAGAAATACCAAATACAAGGGCATAAATCAATTAGATAGAAAAATTGAGAAATACGTTAACTTTAACAATGGATTTTTTGTCGAATTGGGGGCCAATGATGGCATTACTCAATCAAATACTTTTTACTTTGAAAAAAATAGAGGATGGAATGGAGTATTGGTTGAGCCAACACCACACAACTATTTAATTTGTCTTAAAAATCGCTCAATAAACACTAAAGTATTTTGTAATGCTTGTACTTCCTTTGAATACAAAAACAAGTTTGTTGAAATTGCTTTTTCCAACCTAATGTCTACTCCGATCGGGCTTGAGTCAGACATTAATAATCCTTTAGAACACGCAAAATTAGGGAGAAAATTTTTAAACGACAAAGAGAATATTTTTTTATTTGGCGCAATAGCAAAACCTCTAAACGATATCTTACATTCAGCAAACGCTCCAAATCGAATTGATTTTTTATCCCTCGACGTTGAAGGAGCAGAAATTGAAGTGTTAAAAGGAGTTAACCACACTCACTATAGATTTAGTTATATTTGTATTGAATCTCGAAGCAAAAACAAGATAACTAACTACTTGTCTGAGCAAAAATACTCTTTTGTAGAACAATTAAGTGAGCACGATTATTTATTCAAAGACAACACATTAGACTAACTCCACAGCCGTACGTATAACGCTTGGGCTCATATCAACGTAACACTGTGTAGTTGATATATTTGCGTTCCCCGCAATCGCCATAAATGCTCCCACGCCGTATCCGCGTTCACTTATATTTGTAAGCCCCGTGCGTCTACCACTGTGCGATGTTGCGCCACAAACATCAGC
>Ga0164296_1005182_pt1 | contig 11523 bp, 12 predicted proteins | sample GEODES057metaG_FD_113533 | JGI IMG/M metagenome (GOLD analysis project Ga0164296, IMG submission 113533) | Dystrophic lake water microbial communities from Trout Bog Lake, Wisconsin, USA - GEODES057 metaG | ecosystem: Environmental > Aquatic > Freshwater > Lake | place: USA: Trout Bog Lake...
CCATCCGAGCGGCGGACAGCTGGCCAGCGGCTCTGGCGACAGCACCGTCAAGCTGTGGAGTCTGGCGCAGCGCAAGTGCGTGGCCACATTAGGCGGCGAGACGCCTGGCGCTGCGGTCTGGAGTGTGGCCTACCACGATGGAGGTGCTACACTCGCCACCTCCTGCCTGGACAAGCACGCTCGCCTGTGGGACCTCGCCACCGGGCGATGCATTCTCACACTACGGGGCCATGGCGATAGCGTAAACGATGTCGCATGGCAGCCTTTCGGGAGCGGCATCGCCACTGCTGGATCAGACAAATACGTCATCCTGTGGGACACGCGCACCGGCTTGCCATCCCTGACACTGAGTGGACACACCTGCGGCGTGCATGGCCTCACCTGGGCGCTCACCGCAGATACTCTCGCCAGCTGCGATGGCGATGGCATGCTGCGTCTGTGGGATGTGCGCACTGGCGCCGCTCTAGGCAACTGCTCCACTGGGCCGGCAGGTCTCAATCGCGTGGCGTTCGAGCGCTCCGGCGCATTGTTGGCAGCCGGCAGCGACGATGGCAGCATCAAGTGCGTGGCGGTGGCACCTGGGACAGCAGTGCCTGTTCGTGTGGAGGCTGTTTTGGCGGGGCATGCAGAGGCAGTGCAGGCGGTGGCGTGGGACCCCAAGGGCGAGTTCCTGCTATCCGCAGGCAGCGATGGCACGCTAGGCGTGTGGGGGTTATCCGCAAGTCAAGAGCAAAGTCCGTGACTCACAAGCATTATGTCCACACCGCAAATGAGTCTGCGCACGGCCGAAGCGTCTCTTCGCTCTGTGTCCACAACTCTGCTGGCACCTGGACAGTGAATGTCAGCAACCTTCCGGTCGAGTCGCCCGTCAGCACCGACAGGAAATGGCGCTTCCACACTGCTGGCGCAGAGCTTTCGACAGTGTACTCCAATTGATAGCTGCCATCGCGTCGCTCCGTCGCTGATATGAGCGATGCCGTCTTGTTGCTGCCCGGCCGCGCAATCACGTTGGACAGCAGCCCGTCAGCAACTTGTTGGGGGCTGCCCAGGTTCTGTAGGCGGAAGAGGACCCCGTACGCGTTCGCGTCTTGCACGACGACCGACATGTTTTCCTCCCCCGTCGATCCAGGTGGCCCAAACGCGATGACCGGCTCACCACTGCTCCTCCTTTGTCTTTGCGCCAACGACGGCGGATCTAGTGAGGACTGCGCCTCGACCGCAGCAGCTCGCCGGCGTGCTAGCGTCTGGTCAGCAAGCCAAGAGGAAGGATGGAGGAACTCGAAGCCCAGTCCGGCGTCAATGTGGCGCAGATAGCCGGCCACGGGGAACAAGCAGTCCAGACGGAGCGCCCGGGCTGCAGCAGGCTGCGTGTTGAGCAGAGAGCTCGTGACGCCGCCCAAGTTGCCCCCAAGAGCAATGCCTGAGGCGCTGAGCGTGCCCAGGAAAGCTCGTCGCCGTGACGGCAGCGTGCCGCCCCACAAAACCGTATCTGCCGGACCGGACGGAGGTGGAGGCTCGTTCCCAGCAGCGGCCTGTGTTCTGCATGGGCGAAATGCTCGACAGCTATGTAGACAAGGACCTCTGTGCGTTGACGTGCGCATGCTGTGTCGAAGGGGCGGTGATTTTCACTGTCAAATGACGTCACGGCCAAGCGAAGATGCCCGCCACCGCGTCGCCCAGCCTCACGTAGTCATCCCGCGTGTTGTATATGTGAGCTGAAACGCGCACATACAGCCGGCCCTGGATGCACTTGACCGGCACTTCAACTGCACGCTGGAACAGTGCATCCTGCATGGCCTTTGCGTCTGCGCTCGAAGCGGTGCCGTCATCGCCTGGCGGACGCCTTGCAAGCAGCGTCTCTACATCAAGCATCTGCTCTGGTGGGGACGACCCAACCGGGAGTCGAACGAGCGCCATCGTGGGTGCGCTCAGGCTGGAGCTCATCGGGACAAGCGTGTGTGTCTGCCACCTTGTCAGCAGTGCCGCCACTCCAGTGACCAGCATCTCACGCATGTAGGTCACAGCACGGTCAAGGCCGACTGCCGCCCACCAGCGCAGCGTCTGCGGGATGACTAAGGAGGGAGCGTAGTCACGACACCCGTCCCAAATGAAGTCACTCGTGAAGCCAGACCCGGTGCCGTGCGACACAACCACTGGACGCAGGCCCACACGCGCGCCTGGCGAGGTCCACAAAACAGCGCATCCCCTGGGCGAGCACAGGTGCTTGTGGCAATTGCTCACCCAGAAGTCGACGTTGAGAGAGGGGACGTCCAGGTGAGCACTCGTGCCCAGTGAGTGCGCTGCATCGACCAGGATCCTGCACTGCGGGCATTTGGCTCTCACTGTGCTCACCAGCTCCGGAATCGGGAGCGCAACTGCCGTGTTTGACGTGATGGCGTCGAAGATGGCAAGTTTCGTGCTCGCAGGCAGTGTGCGTCGAACTAAGGAGACAACGTCGGCGCTTGTTGCTGGGAACCGGACATCAGCCTCCACGTGAGTCGCCCCGCTGCGCTCGACCGCGAGCTTCACCATTTTCTTGACAGAACCGTAACCAATCGAGAGACTGAAGACTGCGTCAGCGGCAGAAAGCAGAGTGCTGAACACAACGGCGTTGAGCAAGTGCGTCGCGTTCTGGCCCAGCACTAAGTCCACAGGTCGTGCTCTCACATGCGCGGCCAGGACTCGTATGCTGTGCACGATGTGTGGAAAGAGAAGTCGGTCGATGTGGAGCAGCGGCTGCTCTTCGCAGTGCCTTCGCCAGCGGTGTGCTGCGTCGAAGGGTGCACGAGCGCTTGCACCGAATGCGCCGTGGTTCACGAACGTCCATTTGTCAAAGTTAACCAGGAACTGGCTGCGAGCAGCCTCACCAAACTGCGGCGGAGGCTCTTCCCCGACGTCGTCCTCGAACGGCAGCGGTGGAGGAATGTATTTGTCATCGCTAGTGCTCACCATCTCCTCAACATTGTCGCCCATGAAGCTGCCGAAGCCAGCGTAACCAGCCGGCGCCGAGGCCGGGGCCGGCAACATCTTGCTTTGGCAAGGCTCTGTGGATTAGCAGACGTGGCGTGATAGGATGAGGGACATGCAGGGGAGAATGACGCTGAATTTGTAGATGGCATTCCAGACAGCGCGCCGCTGGCACAGGCCGGAGTGCTGATGGTAGACATGCCAGCCTTTCTTACTCCTCAGCATCTTGGGCATCCTGCGAATAAATACAAAGTAAGATGGGAGCAAGACGATGCTGAAGAATCGTGATGCGCGACGCACCATCAGCAAGTCTCGCAGTTCAGCATCCTCGGAGCTGGACCCCTCAATGCCATCAAGCGGCCTGCACATTTGTATATTGAGCGCGCCAGCCTTCGCCCCCTTGTCAAGTAGCGCATCCACCAAGGCGATGCGCTTCTTGGCGCCAGATGGATTGGCGGCAACTACATGTAGCGGAGTGTTTGCCTCCTTGCCTGCCGCTCTGGCATCCGCGCCGCGCTCTAATAACAGGAGGCCCGCCTCCCAACTGCCATGCTCGGCAGCTGCATGCAGCGCAGTGTTCCTGAATTTGTCTTTCACGGCGTGACTCGCCCCGTGATCCAGCAGCCAGGTTGCAGTCTCCACGTCGTTGCGTGCCACCGCCAGGTGCAGGAGAGTCCTCCCGTCCTCACAAGCGGCGTCCACATCCGCTTCGCCTTCCTCAACAATCTGCTTCGCGACGTCTGCGTGTCCGGCCGAGAGAGCGAGCCAGGCTGGAGTATTGCTATCTTCATCTTCAGCATCAGCGTCGCAGTGCTCAAGGAGCAACTGTACAACGCTTGCGTGACCTGCCTCAGCACAGGAATGCAACGCGGTGCGCTCGTTCTGCGTGCATAGGCGTCAAAGAGAGGTATTTGGTACACAGGATCTGCGCAGAGCCGCACCTCGTCCTCGGCGTCGACGTCAGCCTCTCGCTCGAGCAGCAGTGTCACGGCATTAACGTGTCCTCCAGCGGCCGCTACATGCAATGCCGTGCGCTCGCGCTTGTCGCGGCAATTGACGTCTGCACCTCCATCTAACGCTGCTCCCACAGCGGCGGCGTCACCTGCGGCAGCAGCTCTCAGCAGTGGCGGCGCACTCATTGGACGGAGATTATGAAACGAGTTGCGCGAGCGTTTTAGAATTGACAAGGTGTTTGCGTGGCGCGATTGAATCGAACTTCGGTCCTCAGGAGGCTCCTTTTCCTGTCTGCCCCCTCCACCTCTGGGTCCTTCCCCTGTCTGCCACCATTGGGTGTGCACCCTCACAGGAAAGCAGCGGAGAACACATCGTTGGTGCCTCCACTAACCACATGTGGACGGCGTTGCACGATAGCATCCAAAGGCTGACTTACCTTGGCGTCCGAGCGCAGGCGCTTGTGCCAGCCGGTGCCTTGCGTGAACACCACGTCGCCGTCATCGGTGAGCGGCGCTGGAGCGCCATTGGCCGCGCCGCGCTTCTTGGTGGCATGCGGTACAGACAGCTGTGCCATGCCCGCCGTCACATCAACCATCGGCTGACGGCGATGCGCCGCAGCGACAGCAGGAGGCGGTGGCGGTGGCGGCATGGCGGCAGTGTCGGCATCGACGGGACGAGCAGCTCCTCGGCCGATACCATCCTCATCGTCGCGTGTCGCCTCGCTGTCGCTATCGCAGCACTCGGCCATGCCATGGGCGCGCTGCGTAGCCGTGTCGATCGATGGCTTGCCCACACGCGCATCGCTCTGACTGGCCGGATTCGGGTTGTTTGCACCGCCTCCCAGCACGCCTCCTGCGATTTGCGGCCAAGAACCGTGATGCCCGTTGTGATTGGCCATGCTGTGATTGCACTGGCTGGCCACAAACGCATCGCCACCCTCGCCATTGCCCAGCACCGCTGCGTCGAGGACGCTGCGAACCGAGAGGGCGCACTTGTGGTGCTCGCTGCGCACGCCGCCGAAAGGCAGGCGCAGTGGCTGACGCGAGAAGCTGCCCAGCGCGTCTGCGTTGGCGGCCACGAAGCCAGGAGGCTCATACTCCGGCTCGACGCTGTCATTGTAAATCAAGTGCATCGACAGCGCGCGTGCGTTGGGGACGCTGTCCAGAGTACTGACTCCCGTGATAAGTGCGCGAATGACACCCGCTGCTTGGCGCTTGAGCACTGCGGGTGTAGCGAGCGTCGCGCCAGCTGCCACCACAGACGCGCTGGCTGTCGCTCCTTGTCCAGTTGCCTTGGTCGTCATCGCGACTGCGCCAGACTCGGCGTAGCTGAAGGAGAACTCATATTGCTCAAGGACATCCGGCACTGGCGTGTCGCTGCACGCGGTGATGCTGAATATCAGCGTTTTGAGAACCTTCTTGTTAAGCGCGTCGTCCACACCTGCACGAAAAAACATAGAGAGCGATGCGTTAGCGATTCCGTTCGTCTGCTCGCGTGAACACGCAGCGGACACGCACCTTGCTCGATCCAGCGCATGATAGTCGCAGTCTCCGCGGAATACTCGCGCTGCGGTGGGGTGTGCACACTCTAGAGAGTCAGTTGTTTTTCAATCACGACGGAGGAAAGACTGCACGGCAGACCTTGAGCTCGTGCATGTTGTCGAGGCCCGCCATGGTGCGACTGTTGAACGCGTCGTCGGGGAAGAGACCGCGCAGGGAGCAGAGTTGATGAACGCTCAAGCGGATGAGGGCCTTCACAACTTGGAGACTCTGGACCTCCGTCGCCGCGGCCAGCGCCTGCGCTTGCGCTTGAGCAGCAGTCATGATATGATGATGCTCTCTCCGGAAGGATGTGATTGTATTGTATCCCCCTTCCACACGTCATCCGTCACTCGGCCACGAATGCCCGCTCGATCTCTAAAATGCAATCTCCGACCGAGCGCCCCTGGCGCATGGCCTCCGCAAGTGCGTCATGTGCCGCCTTCTGGCGCTTCAGCAGCAGAATGACGCTGAGGACTGCGAATCGGACTTCGCTGTCCGTGCGCTTCTGCGTGAATCCACAGGCGGAGAGGAGGCTGTCCAGTGTCCTCACGTCGTCGACTCCTCCCTCCGCCTGTCCGAATGCCAGGTACTCGCTCGCAACGCCAGCTAAAGCGATGCATGTGAACGCGTCCAGGGACGAGGCTGTGAGCCTGCCGGATGCAACCTCCGATCTGAAGGCTGCATCGCAGAACAGAGTCCCGGCCTGCACATTGCCCGCGCGGTACCGCCTGAATGCATCCAGCGCGGACAGTGTGTATGCGCGTGGCAAGATGCCGCACAAATACGCAATCAGGAAGTGCCCCGCTTCATGGCGTGCAACACGGGTGCTGTAAGTGGGACTCACCACACGGCCGAGAGCATCCACTGCTACGGACTCCAAGGCGCCATTGTTGCCCACCTGGTCGATCCCAGTTAGGAAGGCGAGTGCAACGCCGCCGGCAAGCAGCTGCTCTGTGCTCGGATGAAGCGCAGTGGCTGCAGCGGCAACACCTAATGCAAGTGCCAATATCGCCATGTTGCGCACGCCTTCCAAGGTCACGTCGCGTGGAGAGAGCAGCTGTTCCGGCTCTATTTTGTTGAGCCGCAGGTCTGCGAGCGTGTAGTCTCGCTTTGGAGCAAGCTTGCCACTGCCATACCCACGGAGCTGCTGCTGCTCACGCAGCTGCGCTGCAAGCGTGATGGCCAGCCTCTCCGACTCTATTGACTCGGCATCATCGCCCTCGGCACGGACAGCCGACAAGTGCTTGTCTAACTGCTGAAGGGCGAGCTCGAGCTCCGACTGCTGTGTCGTTGATGCAGCGTGGACCACAGACCTCGCATGTCTGCGACTCCGGCGAGACAAAGCTGATGATACAGCTGCTCTGTTTGTCGCGTAGCAGCGTAAAACAGCCATGCGAGGCGCGCAAAACTGTCCGACGGCGGCGCTGTTTTCGTCCACCGAGCGGACACAGAAGCCACCCTCGCAGGACCAATACCGCGCCTGTGATCACCGGTACGTTTGGCATCAGGCGGCAGTCTAGCTGCAGTCCGGTCGTAGGTCGAGAGACTTCCATAGCCTCCAAACCGGGACACAATGACGCAAACAGTAGCACGCCTGGCGTGCCTTGCGGGCTTCACACTTCTGGGGTATGCTGCGTTGGACACAATCGAGTGTGCGTGCCCCGCCTCAACTGTGGGCCACACCTGTGCCGTCTGTTGTTCCCAGGTGTCTGACAACTCTGTCGTCTCACGTGAGAAACAGACCGACACGCGTTGCAAGTTGCAAACGAGAGCTTTAAGTGGCCACGGCGAGAGGTGCGAGGTTGACGAGGGAAGTGCCCCGCGTGGCTGGGCACTAACGCAGCACTCCTGCAGGCCGTCACTGCTCTCGCAGCGGGGTCTCTCTTCGCGCTGTATGGTGTGTTCGCTCTGCTGTTTCGTTGAAGTGCAAAACACGTGGGAGCTGACAAGTGCCTTTACTGCAGCCGGGTTGGCGTTGTTTGCGTCCTTTGTGCCTATCTTGGTGCAAAGATCACCACCGTGCGTCACTCTGCGCTCTACAATTCTGTACTGCGGCGTCGCTGATTGGAGGCTTTACGCTCGCAGGAATCCGACAGCGCTGTTTCACAGGCCTGGGTTTTTCACGCTTGGCCATCGCGGAAGTACCTCGCGGCCATAATTGGTCGTTAATTGCAACGCCCCGCGCATTTAAATCACACGCTATGGTGCCCTTATGCAAATGGGAACAGCTTGGGGCTGTCGTCCGTCCGTGCTGTCAGGATCTCAACCCCGTTGTCTGTGATCAGCAACGTGTGCTCGAACTGCGCACTGCGTTTCCCGTCCACTGTGACGCTCGTCCACCCGTCTGGCCATGTCACATCCTTCCAGCTGCCCGCGTTGATCATCGGCTCAATGGTGAACACCATGCCCGGTTTCATGATTCCAACAGCCTTGTTGTTTGCGTAATGCGGGATGTTGGGCGCGCAGTGGAAGAGCTCCCCGATGCCGTGACCGCAGTATGTGCGCACCACTGACAGACCGGACCGCGATGCGTGGGCAGTGATGACCTCGCCGACGTCACGGAAGCGCACACCAGGCTTGCACATCTCGATGGCTGCCTGCAACGACTCCCACGAGCCACGAACCAACATTTTGCCAGCCTCGTCGACGTTACCTACTAGGAGCGTCTCATTCAGGTCCCCGTGGTAGCCGCCCAGGAAGACACTGATGTCGATGTTCACAATGTCCCCATCCTCAAGCGGTCGCGCATCCGGAATGCCGTGGCAGATGACCTCGTTGATGCTAGTGCAGCAGCTCTTGGGGAAGCTCATGTAATTCAACGGACTGGGGTACCCGCCACCAGCGATGGTCACCTCGTGTGCGATGCGGTCCAACTCGTCAGTTGTGATGCCCGGCCGGATGGCTGCAGCCACGGCATCTAGGACGCGGCGCCCCAGGACACATGCAGCTCTGATGCCCGCAATCTCGGCTGCCGAGTGGATGTGCACGCTGTTCTGCTTCCTTGACTCAATCTCCTCCTCTGGCCACCCAGTGTAGGCATAGTCTGGTCGGGCGATGTGCACAGGCACGGGCCGGTACGGACTTATGGGGCTGGGCCGCAACTTGCCGGTCCACTGGAAGATGGGCCGCTTCGGAGAGCGGCCTTTGCCTTTGTGTGTGCAGAACAGCCACTCCGTGGCCGAGCATTCCGACTCGGCGCCAGGCTGCAAAGCGCCATCCGAGGAGGACTGGGTGGTAGCGGATGTTGCGCGTCAGAGTGGAGCAAAGCAAGCGTCCAAATAGACACACGCACCTTCGGCCCTACGGCTTGCTTCACCTCTGCCCAGATCGAAGGAGCTCCAGACAGAGCTGGAGAGCGCAGCAACTCCACGGGAGCGTCGCCACTGGAGCCAGCGAACTTGGCGGGGAAAGCAACGGCCGTGTCGGCGCTGAGGCTGACGGACAGGAGAGCCACGAAGCCGGTCGAGCGAGGCGTGGTCTGCACCATGGACGCAACCTTGCCAGCCTCTGGACTTCCGGCTTTAACACCCAGTGCCTGTAGAGACGGAGCAGAAGTGAAACCAGCGTCAGGGCCGAGGCAGCGCGGAGTTGAGGCAAGCAAGAAGTGTCTGCCGCCAGAAAGCGGGTCGAGTCCAGCGACTGGCGCCAAGGCGCAGTGCAGGTTGTCACCACGCACCACGTGCACGTCAGACGTGGCCACCGCCCTGGCTCGTGCGACGAGGGGCTTGAAGCGTTGCTGGGGCGGTCTGTCTGCAGTCATCGGCAGCAGCTTGGCCACCGTCTTGAGGGCAGCCAGCGAGAACTCCAGGAACAGGAGGCCTGCGTCATCGCTGAGTGTCGCGTCTGCGCACACGGCACGGAAGCCGGGCTCTCGCATCGCCTCAAGGACAACTGCCACTGTCTCCTCTGCTTCGTCTGCGCCGCTCATTGCGGTGGACACGCACAGGCGTAAGGTAGAATGCGCACACGATGAGATGTTCACGCGGTGCACATCGTCATGACGAAGGAAGGGCCTCAGAGTACACGTGTGCCACGTGTACGGTGTATTTAGACTAGTGCTAGACTATGATGCTGTCACTGCTCGCAGCCACGGCAATGCCAGCTGCACTACTTCGTCAGGCGTGTCTAAGTCCCACAGATAGCGAACGCGGGTCAGTACGCGCGGCAGTGAGATTGCCGTCGAGTGCAAGCACAACACACCGTCAAATGGGCAGTGGCCACTGTCCGGGATGACATCGAAGCGCACTGTCTGCGGCTTGCTCTCTGCAAGCTGCTTGAATGCGTTAGCCACCGTTCCATTTATGGGGGTCCACTGATCTAAGCTGCCCCAGATAATTTGGATTGGGCAATCGAGGGACGGTGCCAGCGCATCTGGTCGAGGTCCGGGGTCGCCTGTGAAGACTTCAACGAAGCAGTTCAAGGCGCCAGGGTCATCGGATGGCACCATCAACAACTCCACAAGATCTGGCGTGACCTGCGCCTTCATGTACACCTGCTTGGTCAAGATCTGGGTCACGTTTTCCTTGGAGCGGAATCGTGAGAAGAGGAAATTCGCGAGGCCTTTCTGCTTCAGGAGGAACTCAACCAGCAAGAATACAGGTTTGAGCGCCTTCAGTTGCGGGTCGTCGTCGTACAACCCGCGCTGGTTCATCCCTGCTGCACAATTGAGGAGGATGAGTCCGCGCACGTTCTGCGGCGAAATGGACGCTGTGATAACAGCCACTTGAGACCCGATGCTGTTACCCACCAGCACAGCCGGTGCGCCGACGCACTGCTCTAGAAAGTCAGCTTGCTGCTGCGCCCAAAGCCGGGGCGAATACTGAACAGCGGGCTTCTCGCTGGCGCCGAAGCCGAGCAGGTCAGGAGCGTACACTCGGAAGCCAGCAGAGCCAAGGGCAGCGGTAAGCTTCCTGAAATGCCGTGCACTGGATCCAAAGCCGTGACTAATGACGACGCTTGGTGCGTTCTGTGTTGGACCGTGGACCTCATAACTGATCCGGTGTCCCAGCCACATCCAGCTCTTCACCTCATACGCTGCTTCAGGCGGCGATAAAGCAGCGGACGCAGTGACTTGCGGGCATCGCTGCTTGCACCTCCGACGCCATGGTATGCTGCGGATGGGCGGCGATAATGTTGCGACAACCATGTTGCGTCTGTGTCTCTGCGGAGGGCGCACTCCCAGAGCTTGCCAAGTCAGCAACTGGAGGCACGAGTGACAGCCGTCGCGGGAAGCCGGTTTCCTCGCCTTGCGCATGCGTCTAGCACGTACACACAACATGCTGGTTGGCAGGCCTGTCGCGCTCTGGCGGGTGTCCACTGCGCCCGCCGAGCCCCTGGGGCACAGAGTTGACAGCACTCTGCACTGCTCGACGCAGACGCGAGGCCTTGCTCGCAGCGCACGCCACCGCGGCCCGCAGCCCGTGTCCCATAGCGGTCGCATGTCTGGGTGCGTGGCCCCCGTTGTGCGTTGCTGGAGAGGACTTGTAGGCGAGAGGCCTTCAAACAACCTTGGCACACTCACCATATCTCGTCGCACGCACTGCCCACCCGCTGTCACCCCTGACCTGGTCGCCTCCTATGACAGGCACCCAAACGGGGCTGTGACTGCTGACGTGCTGCGGATGACGGAGGAGGAGGAGGCGGTCGAGAAGGCCCTCACTCACACGCGCCCAGTGGAGGCCGGCAGCTTCGAGCAGCGCCTCTCTCAGTGCCGGGCACTGCTTCTGGACGTCAGTTTCAGACCCATCGACGTGTTAACGTGGCAGCGTGCTATCACGCTGGAGTTGTTCGATAAGGCTGAGGTGCTTGCCTACTACGACCTGGCTGTGCGCAGCGCGCGCCAGTCGCACCAGCTGCCCGCTGTTCTCAAGGTCAATGTCTTCGTATCGCCCGCCAAGGCTGGCAAGATCACAGCCACGCGACGCAACATCCTGATTCGGGACAGGTACACATGCCAGTACTGCAATGCGGCGGGTGAGTCGGTGGATCACGTGCTGCCGCTGTCACGAGGTGGTGACTGGTCGTGGACGAATCTGGTGTGCGCTTGCAACCGCTGCAACGC
>Ga0164296_1005184_pt1 | contig 11522 bp, 9 predicted proteins | sample GEODES057metaG_FD_113533 | JGI IMG/M metagenome (GOLD analysis project Ga0164296, IMG submission 113533) | Dystrophic lake water microbial communities from Trout Bog Lake, Wisconsin, USA - GEODES057 metaG | ecosystem: Environmental > Aquatic > Freshwater > Lake | place: USA: Trout Bog Lake...
CAAAAGATTGCGCTTTGGCAATATTTACTAAGGAGTTATAATCATATTGACCATCATTTGTTGAAATAGATATGCTATCTGGCAAATTGTGTTCGACAAATAATGGTATAAATACATCACCATTAGTATTATTAATGATCCGGATAATAAATCCTCGTGATAATCCTGTTGAAGGATATTCCAAATTATTGCCCATAATGAACTATTAAGATTTTGCATTCCACTCTTTCAATGACGATATTAAAATAGCAAACCTTAACCTATTTGAGAAGATATGTTAATAATCAACCAAAAGCCGCTTTCCCATTGAAAATGAGCATAAATACTTAAAATTTGCTATGCACAGCTGATAACCTATTTCTCAAGGCTTAACAGTAAAAAATAAAAGCAATTGCAGAGAGTTTTGCTGTTTTTAAAGACGTTCACTTAACTTACTACTTTCCTATCCCTCTTCCCCACTACTCCAACATCATGACAAAAGCCATTGTGTCAAGTTCACATTAGCGAAGTAGTGCCTGTTCGTCCTTAAATAAAAATAGTTGACAACTTTTTAATTTATATACCCAGGTATATTTTAAAAATCCGAATCCTATACTAAGAAAATAAATTACTTTTAAATCATAAAACCAGGGTGCAAATAAGCTCACTTTCTTTTGAAAACATATTTTTCGATTACATAAATTACACCCGAAAGGGTATCATTTATATTTATTTTAAATAAATATACCCTAAAGGGTGCATTTTATAAATATATTACTATATTTACACCCCAAAAGGTATAAAATGGAACTTGCTAACTTTATTAAGGCTAAAAGGAAATCAGTGAAACTAACCCAGCCAGAACTGGCAGAGAAAGCCGGTGTGGGTTTGCGTTTCATTCGTGAACTGGAGCAGGGCAAAAAAAGCTTGAGATTGGATAAAGTTAACCAGGTATTGCAACTATTCGGTTACCAGGTAGGTGCCGTACCTCAAACATTAAACCATGAGTTTTGATTAACCACATAAATTAACCATGGTGCGAAAAGCAGCTATAAAAATAGAAAATCAATTAGCCGGATGGCTCACGCAAGATGATCAAGGGTATCATTTTGTATACGAGAAAGCGTATGCAGCACAACCCAATTCCCGACCGGTTAGTTTAACTCTTCCTGTACAAGAAGCTGTTTTCACATCTAAAGTATTATTCCCCTTTTTTGATGGCCTGATACCCGAAGGCTGGTTATTGGATATAGCAGAAAAAAATTGGAAACTCAATCCAAGAGACAGGATGGGATTATTACTGGCCTGTTGCAAAGATTGCATCGGAGCTGTAAGTGTGGAAGAAATAAAAGAGGAGGAAAAGCTATGAGTAGATGCTTATACTGCTATCAGCCATTAAATGAAAGTGAGCAGGACTTTCATACTACCTGTTCAAAGAAAATATTTGGTCAGCCAACACCTCCAGCATTACCTTATTCCGAAGCAGATTTGGAGCCATTGGCTAAGGAAGTGATCCAAAGTCAGACTGCTGTAACCGGTGTACAGGCCAAGCTATCATTGCACATTACTGGAAACAATAAAGAAGGTACAGAAAGCAGATTTACCATTGTAGGTTTATGGGGTGGGTACATACTAAAACCTCCCACTTCACTCTATTCTCAACTTCCTGAAGTGGAAGATCTCACAATGCATCTGGCTACTATTGCCAAAATTAAAACGGTACCACATAGCCTTGTGCGTTTAAAATCAGGAAATCTAGCCTATGTCACCAAACGAATAGACCGAACCAAAAAAGGTAAACTATCCATGGAAGATATGTGCCAGCTAACAGAACGGCTTACAGAAGATAAATACCATGGTAGCTATGAACAAATTGGCAAAGTCATACTGAAGCATTCCTCAACACCTGGCCTGGATATAGTTAACTTTTGGGAATTGGTATTATTCTCATTTATAACCGGCAATGCGGATATGCATTTGAAGAATTTTTCCTTGCTAGAACAGCCAGGATTGGGCATGACCTTATCACCAGCTTATGATTTGGTTAATACTGCCTTGGTCAATCCAGCCGATGAAGAGGAAATGGCGTTGAATATCAACGGCAAAAAGAAAAAGTTGAAGAAACAAGATTTTGTTGCTGCAATGAACACATTAAACCTAGGAGAAAAGCAACAGCAAAATATATTCAATAAGATGTATAAAGCTTTACAAAAATGGTTGGATGTAATTGATACAAGCTTTTTAAGTATCGATTTTAAAGAACAATACAAATCAATTATACAAGAAAGAGTAAACCGTCTGAAATTATAACCTTATGTTTTTTTGGGAACAGACAAATTGCCTTAAAGTGACTAATCTATGTCGCTTCCTGCAATTAGCTATATTATTCGCCTTGAATTTTAAGGCGAATAATATAGTTTAAGGCGAATAATCACTATATTCGCCTTAAACAGATCCTAAATTTGAGTAAATACATTCATCAATTACCTAGTTGGCCAAATTTTACTTGGGACCAAGCATCTATCAATCAATTATTGCTGAAATTAATATTACAGCAAGGCAGGTTATTGGGGAAAATGGAAGCAGTTGGTTTTGAACTAAAGACCGAGGCAAACTTAGAGATACTTACACAAGATGTTATAAAGACAAGTGAAATTGAGGGGGAGATTTTAGATGTACATGAAGTTCGATCTTCGATTGCAAGGAAATTAGGAATTGATATTTCTGGATTAATTCCATCTGATAGACATGTGGACGGTATAGTTGAAATGATGATAGATGCCACTCAAAACTATAAAACGGAACTGACTAAAGAGAGACTTTGCGGATGGCAGGCTGCTTTATTTCCTACAGGTTATAGCGGTATGCATAAAATTATAATTGGCGATTGGAGGAAAAATGAGGAAAATGATCCAATGCAAGTAGTTTCCGGGCCAACGCAAAGATTAAAAGTACATTATGAGGCACCGGCTTCAAGTCTGTTAGAAAAAGAGATGGAACAATTCTTATTTTGGTTCAATAAGCCGGGAACTGATAATTTAATTAAAGCTGCAATTGCACATTTTTGGTTTGTGACACTTCACCCTTTTGAAGATGGAAATGGTCGTATAGCAAGAGCCATCACTGATATGCAATTAGCAAAAGCAGATGATACACCATTTCGTTTTTATAGTATGAGTACTCAAATAAGAAAAGAACGAAACAATTACTACTTTATATTAGAACAAGCACAAAAAGGATCCTTAGACATTACAATATGGTTGAAGTGGTTTTTAGGTTGTTTAGAAAGAGCATACGAATCGACTGAAATAATACTTTCCAAAGTATTGAGCAAAGCAGAATTTTGGAAGAAAAATAGAATGGTCATGTTGAATCAAAGGCAGCAACTTATTATCAATAAAATGTTAGATGGGTTTGAAGGAAAATTAAATACTTCCAAATATGCTAAAATCGCAAAGTGCTCAAGAGATACTGCACTTAGAGATGTGACGGATTTGATAATGAAAAATATAGTAGTAAAAGAAGATGGGTTAGGTAAGAATACAACTTATATACTTACAAAATAAGTTTGTCAAACTTAAACAAGAAACTGCGCGAAAAATTATAAAGCTGATTTAAAATAATGAGCTCAATCTTTTTAAAAAAGAAAATATTTCAGATCAATAAATAACTTATAAAATTTTCAAAAAGAATATTATCTTTATCATGAAATATAATATAAATCGTGAGTAATTGGATTAGGTGAGCTTTTAGGTGAGTCGCGAAATTTGGAAACTTATAACAGATTGATTTTCAATCAATTACAACAAAAAAATTCGGAGCCGTCCGGTCCGCACATTTCTTAATAACTTATTCCAAATAGAATTCACGAAATTTGAAATAGCTTATCTTTACGTTGATAAACCCAATAGTTACCCAATAAATTTGCAGTTCGTAATTCGGGCGGTTGTCCAGTAAGTCAGACGCGGAAAAAATTGAAGGCCAATTGATTCAATAATTGAATGGTTCTCCCAGCGGGATCACAATTAAAATTTAAAAAACCGTTCTGACATTGCGTTTGAGCGGTTTTTTATTTGCTTTGATGTTAAATTGTTGTGTCAAGTTATTTTTCACTCACATACAACTCATTAAATAAAAATTTAAACGTTCCATGTGTCTGTGCACGAAAAGTAATCTCAGGACCAAATGCATATAATTTTCCATCTCCTACTTTCGCTACAAATGCAGATACCCCATCTTTTAAATATGCTTGCCCCCATGCCCAGCCACTTCTTAATGGTTTGTTGTTCGGAAACCAAGCCAATGGTGTAACAATGCCTTTTGCATTTGCTTCAGGACTTATATTAAAAACAGGACTTGCATCGAAATAAACATCGGCTTCTCTATTCATTCCCCATGCAGCCTGATTGGTTGAATCAACACTTACCCGCAACACACTTCCCGGTATATAAAATTTTTCTCCGGGTAATTTTCTTTCTTGCCCGTTTACCATTTCTACTAATGCATCATGTACAGGTACATTTAAATGATAAGCCAAATTTGTACTGGAACCAATTGTTACAACAGTTCCGCCTGAGTCTAAAAATTTTTTTAATTGCGGAACAGATTTTTCGGCAGTAATTCTGCCAATTCTTTCACGATATTCTGCAGGAACATCTTCGGGCTTTAATTCATTTCTTCTTACCGATACATTATTGTTATTGACTGCAGCTGGAATAGCCCCACCAACAAAAACAATCACATCATATTTAGAACGAAGCCCTCCGGTATCTATGTCTTTCGCATATACCACATCTATGGGAAAATGATATTGTTCCATAATAAATCTTACCCAACCGGATGGAATGGATCCACCATAATTATCCCACAATGCAACTCTTGCAACTTTTATTTTTTCTAATGATGATGGCTTTTTTGAAACGGTATTTACTGCTACTCCATTATCAACAATAATTTTTTCAATAGCCGATTTTGTTTTATTGGATGATGGAACATAAAATGAACCTAAGCTTGCATCAACACTTTTAATAGAATCTGTTATTCTGAAAACTTCAATGCCTTGTTTCAATAAATCATTTGCAATCGTATAAGATCTGTTTGCCTTGGCATCTATCAAATACCCTTTTATTGAACCAACTGTGTTAATACTTCCTTTAACAGTTTGTGCTTCACCATAAGGTATTCGTTCAAACGGGCCATCGAATGGTTCTAATAACCGATCAAATTGAACACCCATGGTATAAGCTAACGTCCATCCGGCTGCATCATACGGTGCAACGGGCGGGCCACCGGGATATAAAAAATCATTCGGATGATCTTGCGGTTCAAACATATCAATTACATGCGGACGAAATGCCTGATTTGTTTTAACGATATAAGAACCTGCAGGATAATTTTTCCCTGCAACAGTAAAAGAAGCAGTTGCTTTTTGAACAGCAATACCATTTCCGATCAATGCATTGATGAATCGTGTTGCTCCTGCAAAATCTTTTTGATCTGATGGAATAATGTATCCACGAGCATCCCGTAAAGCCGGATTCTTCATTACACTATCATAAAATTTTACAGGAACCGAACTCCCTTCACTTCTTGCATTGCTCACAGAATCTGTATTTGCATTTCTTCTGCCGGTTGTTGTAGTTGTTTTTAAAGAAGCTTGATACAGCTCATTGATATTAGCAATTCTTTTAGGAGATAATGTCCAATAATCTTTTTCGCCACGTTCAATAGAATTTCTTCCCATCTTATAAATATTGTACAACAACTCGTCATGATAACGCTGCGCATAATTCAACACCGCATAATTTAATGAAACAGAATAATCAATTGAGTTTTTAAAATACCATTTCTGCGGTGTTACCGGAAACGGTGTTGCACTATTTGGAATTAAACGTTGAGGTACCAATGGAATATCTGAAGGTGTTGGGCTACCAATTATTTCAGTCAATAGACCAACCATATTATGAAAATAAGTAGTGGTTCTTAATCCGCCATTATACCAGGTTGAATAAACAGAACCGGCACGCTCAGTATATCCCGGCTTGCCTTCTACATTTAAACGATTGATCATTGCTGCACCAACAGCATCTAAACTTGTCATGACCAATGGATCAAAAACATAATTAAATGGATCTCTGTAAGGAGGACCAGCCACAACAGAACCTGCAGGACCTGCCTGATGATGATTGTACATAATTTGCGGAATCCACTCAACAAACAGCTGATGCGTCATGTTTTGTGTTTCTTTTAAATTCAGCATATAGAAATCACGATTATTATCATGGCCTGCATATTTCTCATATAATTTAGGCAATTGCTCTAATGAACGTTTCTCTTGTTTGCTTTCACGCATATACCAATTAGAAACCAATTCTTGTCCATCAGGATTGGCATGCGTAAATAAAATAATTACCTGATCTAAAATGCGTAATGTTTCAGGATCCTTTCTGCTAACAATCTGATAAATGGTTTCAATCAATTGATGCGCACCTACCACTTCAGTTGCATGCAATCCACCATCTATCCATACAATGGTTTTGCCTTCTGCAGCCAATGCATGCGCTTCTGCATCGGTTAAATTTTCTGCATGTGCTAATCTTTGTGAAATCTCTTTATACCGGTCTAATTTTTTAATGTTATCAGGAGAGGAAACAATCAACATATACTGGCTTCTTCCTTCTTCTGTTTTACCGATCTCTACCAATTTAACTCGGTCAGATGCGGCAGCAATCTTTTTAAAATACGCTTCTGTTTGCGTGTAGGTAGCTAGTTGATAATTGTCACCAATATTAAATCCGAAATGTTCTTTTGGTGTAGGAATAGTTTGTGCCTTTGCAGTTGTAAATGCAACGAACAGGCATACAATGCATAATGCAAATGATTTTTTAAATAACATTAGCGTTAGTTTAGTTGGTTAAAGAGAAAAGTATTACACTATTGGTAATATCAATAAATGTAAAGAATTTTACAAAACAAAATCAAACGATTAGGCAAGATTAATAAAATTAACCATCAACAATCTTCTGCTGCACAAGGCTGATTTTCTCTTTCAGTTTCCAAAGTAATGTGATGAATATTTTTATGTTCCAACTGATGTTTTAATGCATGCTTTATTTGCTGCTCCTCGTCTGTAGTAACATTTTGAGATAAGACCAAATGCGCTGTTAATGCATTCTCCGTAGTACTCATAGCCCAAATATGTACATGATGAAAATCCTTTACCCCACTCACTTTCAGCGCAGTTGCTTTAATATCGTCCAATTGAATATTTTCAGGAACGCCATCTAATGATAAACGCAAACTGCTTTTTAATAAGCTCCAGGTACTGAATAATATCACTAATGCAATAATGATGCTGAATATGCTGTCTATCCAAAACCAATGCGTATAAAAAATAATGATGCCACCAACCACCAAACCTAAGGAAACAACCGCATCACTCATTAAATGCAGATAAGCACTTTTAATGTTCATGTCTTTTTCTTTATCACGCAAAAACAATAAGGCGGTAACCGTATTGATCACAATTCCAATGCCTGCAACCATTGCAATAGTAGTACCCGGCAATGGTTCAGGATAAAAGAAACGATGAATGGCTTCATAAGCAATAGCACCAATGGATAATAATAATATGGCTGCATTTAATAAGGCCACTAAAATGGAAGTCTTGCGATATCCATATGTAAAATGTTCATTCGATTTTACTTTTAATAATTTAAATGCCAATAACGAAAGTGCCAATGCACCTACATCAGCCAAATTATGTCCTGCATCAGATAATAAGGATAATGAATGAATAGATAATCCCACTATTACTTCAATCACCACAAATAAAAAATTTAAAATAATACCTGCAATAAAAGCTGTATTGACATTCGTTAACGTGACTGCATGATGATGATGATGATGATGATGTCCGTGATGATCTGAGTGATGGTGATGCTGCTCCATTAAATGCTATTGAACTTGAAAATAATTAATAAATGATGACCGAAGTTAAGCACTTGAATAAAATAATTTATGCAAATCAATGCAACCTTGTAACAGATAATACTAATTATTATATGAAACTTTTGCATGAATGAGTTTGATCAGATCATGGATATCATAATAATGTAAAACATCTGGTATCACCCATGAATACCAATTCTTTTCTAAGGGATGTTCTAAAATATCTTTAAAAGAATGAATGGATCGATATAAACTGATGGATGTAACAGAACTATCAAATAGTGCCGCATGCAATACGGGTAAGCTTGTTATGCCGGATGCATTTATTTCAATCGGCAGTTGATTGAATGCTTCATTTTGATGAATGAATTGAAGCAAGTTTAAAATATCATTTGTTCTTTGTCCTATTAATGGTTTGCCAATGTGCAAAGCCAGCATCGCATTGCGGTATTCTTTATTATAATATTTTGTATCATTCATAGATGCGATATCTTCTGTTTCACCAATCCCTCTGATATCAGCTAAAATAACCGTGTAATTATTGTCAATAAAAGATTGCATGAAGGCAGCACTGTCAGCCATTTTATTTTTCCCGTTTTCATTCAACCAGATAATTACTTTTTCAGATTTTACAGAAGGACTGATCAATAATACCGGTAATGGAATTTGTTTTTCTTTTCGAATAATCAGCTTATGAATGGTATAATGCTCTTTTTGTATTTGCCCTGTCTCTTCTGACTGCATTGCATTTCTATTTAATTCAACTTCTGTTAAACTTGCAATTTTATTTTTTATTTTATCTTTTGATTGATTTAAAAATTCCTGTCTTTCATCTTTTAATTGATCGAATAATAAAAAATTTCGTTCAAATAAATTAAACTCATCAGTGTAGGCTGTATTGACTTGTCCGCTTGCGGTTACCAACAACTCTTTTTCTGCAAATGCTTTTAAATCTTCTTCTTTAATAAAACGATTATCATTATACATCCATTTCCTGAACCATCTTACAGCCGCCTCCCGTTTGGGTTTTGAAATGCCATGGCCGTCATCATAAGTAAATAATTTTATTCGGTCAGGCTTTTCTAAAATGGTGTACACTTTTTTTAATTCATTAAAAGCAATTTGTGTTCCGGTATAATCAATAAAATCATATTTGCCTGCTAATATCAATAAAGGTTTGGGTGCCATTGCCATTAAATAATCACTCAATTCTAATTGTTCTTTTCCTTCATTTGGCATTTGTGCACATCCGTCGGCAGCACCTGTTAATTCCAATGTTCTTTCTCTATTCGCAACATAACTGCAAGGGGCAGCGATTTTTATTCTTTTATCAAATGCTGCAAAATAAATGGTTTGCATGCCTCCACCGGAATTACCCAAACAACCTATACGTGTTGTATCTACTTCTTTTCTTGTAATTAGATAATCTAATCCTCTTTCATTATCCCATAATTCATCTGCAGGAGTTGATAATCCGAACAAGTTGGAAGATTCATTTAATAAAGTATGTTCGGTTGTACCGCCTCTGGTAAGTGGTTTACCTTTTGTATCCGTTAATTGATACCGTTCTCCCTGAGATATCGGATCTATCATCATAACAACAAAACCGTGTTGTGCAAATAACATCGCGGTTTTTTGATAAGAGATAGTTGCTTTAGATTCCGCTTCATGTCCGCAGAATAATAAAACAGCAGGGAATTTTTGATTCCCATCGGGTATATATAAAGTTGAGGTAACATGATGATGCGGAAAACTTTCATAGACAACTTTTTCAATACTAAAATTATCTGAATGAATGATTCCGGTGGTTTGCGCATTCAATGCTGTGCGATCGGGAAGTTTTCCTAATAGTTGAATGAATTTTTCCTGAACATTTTTTTGATACGCAATGACTGTTTTCTTAGAATCAAGCGCTTTATTGAAAGCTATTCTTCTTTGATCATATTGCTCATGCATTTGTTGAAGCAAATATGTATTTAAACTTGTTTCTGCCTTCCAATCTAATACATTGTATTGTTTTTGTGCAATAACAATTTGAATGGAAAAAAGAAAAATAATATAATATAAAAAATTTGCTTTCATTATTTAAGCGATGCCAATGGATTCCAGTTTTTAAAAATAAGATTGATAGAATATTTTTTTACTTCTTCATCATTCAATTGCTTTGACCAATGCACCCGTTCATTTGTATTTGCGCCCGGTCCATAATTTTTATACTCAGCATAACGAACGGTTTTATAATTATCAGTATTATTCCAGTTAGCCCACCCTTCTCGTTTAATATGTTTATCTAAATAACAATGCAAGTAAACCACATTAGCAAATGGCCGCCATGGTCTTCCTAAAGACACATTATGCAAAGCAGTATCAGCAGTTAAAATACAATTCATAAATACATAACCATATTCATGATCCTCAGGGGTTGATGCTGCGGTAATATGAGAATTCTTTTTGCTGTAAATGGTACAATGATCAAATAAAGCAGTAGCAGAACCAAAAATAAAATCCGTTGTGCCTTCAATATAACAGTTTGCATAATATTCACGACTGTTATCATTGTTCGTAAACAAAACATCCTGAAAACCGATGAAACGACAATGGTCAAAAATAATTTGATCACCCTGCACTTCTGCTGCAACAGCTTGCCCCGCAGTAAAACCTGCATCATTTTGAAAACTGATATGAGATGCAATAAAATGATTCGCTTTGATTAAAACACTATAAGAATTTCGGGTATTAATGGTATCGCCTTTTGCTGTAACTTTTCCTGTATGGTCGTCATAGGTTAATATGGTATTGAATTCATCTTCACCGATCATTCGAATATTTATTTTAGATGAATCGATGACTAATTTTTCTCTGTAAACCCCTTTTTTAATAAAGAGGATTGTTTCAGCATTATTGTTGCCAGAAATATGATCGATTGCATCCTGCACCAATGTAAAATCACCCGTACCATCTTTTGCAACTGTTACTTTTCTTGACTGTGCATGGTTTACTGACAATAGATACAAGCAAAAAAAAGTTAGAAAAAATTTTCTCATACATCAATTCATCAAAAATGTAAAGGCTAAATTAAAATAAAAAGCCTCGATTTACGAGGCTTAAAAAAAGAAATGAAAACTATTTTAGAAACCCGAATACTTTATCAAAAATAGAGCTGCTTAAACCAAGACCGGACTCAGATTTATTAATGTGTCCGATAAAAATTTCCAATTGATCAACCGGTGTCCAATCAGATAAACCATCATACCAAATCATATCATTGTAACGCAATCCTCTTTCCTTTATCTTTTCGAACGTATAAGGACCTCGTATAATTTTGTGTTTCCTTAAAATGTAAATTTTCTCCATTTAGCTGTATAAGGTTTATGATACATGAGCTTGTTTCAGAAGATAATGGAGTTGAGTGTATTTGCTAATAGATTCGTCATAAAGATAATAGTTTATTTTAAACTTCCAAGTGCTTTTTCGATGGCATCATCATGATGATTCAACACTTCAAAATAGCCTTCATTATTAAACAATTGTCTGCCCATTAATGCCTGCATGCGTTGTAGCAGGTCTTCCTTTTCTTTAGGTTTGATGTTATC
>Ga0164296_1005185_pt1 | contig 11518 bp, 9 predicted proteins | sample GEODES057metaG_FD_113533 | JGI IMG/M metagenome (GOLD analysis project Ga0164296, IMG submission 113533) | Dystrophic lake water microbial communities from Trout Bog Lake, Wisconsin, USA - GEODES057 metaG | ecosystem: Environmental > Aquatic > Freshwater > Lake | place: USA: Trout Bog Lake...
TATTAAAATTAAATTGAACAGCGGCGTTTTGTAAACCGGGTAATCCTTTTAAGAAGTTTTCATCAGCATTTTGCAATCTGTTGAAAGTAAAGTTGCTTAGCTTTCCTTGTAAGTTATAGGCACTTGTTGTAAGTCCATCAAAATCCCAAATCATCTTAAAATTTTGGAGATCACCTGCTACTTCAATATTTTTCAAATTTCTTATAACATCCGAATCAATCGAAAAATTATTAAGCTGATTTAATACTGGCTTTATTGATATCTTATCGAGTTCAATCACGCCTGAGCCGGGGCCATGCAAAGGAATTAAGCGTGAGAAAAAATTATTTGGACTCGTTGACTCATCTTTTACTAACCCGGTTTTTTCAGTCCAACTATAGGAGGCATTTCCCATTGACCAATGGTTACCGTCCTCAGAGAAAAAATTTAAATCTAATGCTTTAAACTGCTGTGTTGCTCCTTTTAAACTAAGCTGAAATCTTCCGGACAAGTCTTTAAATTGAGTTTTTTTATCTTTTGAGGTAAGCGAGCTCCAGGCCACTCCCAGCTCAGGAAAACTCAAATCCGTCGTTACTTGTTCAATAACGCCGTGATGCATATCTGTCCAAACCCTAAGCCAACCCTTGCCCGCCTGAATATCCCAATTAACATGCCTTGGCAAATAATCATCTATTAAGGCCAAATCTATCTGTGGAAATTTAAATAGGCTGGTACCGCTCCAAGCATAAAAATTACCAGCGTGGGTTGACAGCAAAGACTCTTTGAAGTGACCTTGAATACTAAAACGCTCTCCCAACTCACTAGGAGGAGTTACCTCTAGTCGCATCTCGTGCGATTTCAATCCATTAAAGAAATACAGATCTAAATCCTTGAACTGCACTACTCCCTTTGCAAGTCCCTTATCCAACCACATCGCAGTTGCGCGGTGTACTTGGATGTTGGGCTGCGAAAAGAACCAATCTAAGCCCTTTGTATTGCTATTTGATACTGATGAAAGGCCTGCTATACGAATTTGGCCATCTGAGTTTTTTATCACCGACAACTCAGGGTTTTCCAAGACAATCTGATCAAAAGATAAGCTCAGAATTGAGCGCAAAGACATGCTTAAGCGGATCTCCGGAAGAGACAGAGTTTCTAGCTCAGCCTGTTCATTAAGACTTTGGATAGTCAATCCATTAATCTTGAATGTGGGTATTATTTTGCTGGAGTCCACTTCAATTTGGCTTATTCGAACTTGACTACCCAAATATTCTGAGCTTATACGCTCTATATCTGATCGCCAATCTGATACCCTAGGAACAACTACAGAGTTCAATAGTGCAATTGACAGTCCAGTTAGCGCAGTCAACCCCACAACTATAAAAATAATTGCGGTGGCTACTCTTTTAGACCATGTGAGTCTTGTAACTGGATTAGCAATAAGATTGGAGAAGTTTTTAAACACAGTACTTTTTTGTATGCGATCAGGATTTTCAAGTCTGGGGTTCAAGAGTTAGTACCTGCTAGAGGATCGCCAAAAATCATTTAACCCTATTAAATTTCATGTCGAACTCAAACTGTCCTGAGCCCCATACAACCATTAAGGGAGTAGATTACTCAAGATTTGTGCGCCGCGTTCGTGCCCGCTACGGTGCATTATCGGACAAACTAGAGCCTGGCCTGATAAATATTGCGATTTTAAATCGAGCATTTGATTCCTTAATTCAAATTTTTACCAAGCCCGATGACGCATTACGGGTGTTGCGTCAATTGGCTCTAGAAAGAATTGCTTATTTGGACTGCGAATGCTCTAAAACGCTTGATGAGATTACGGCAATGATGACAGTTCTTGCCGAATGGTCACTTACAAAAGCTTTCGAACTTTCTTTTGATGAGTTATCTCGCAAATTTGGAGTTCCATGTAATGTGGTTGGTCAACAGGCTAAGTTTTGGATTATCGGGATGGGAAAACTTGGCGCCTTTGAACTCAATGTATCTAGCGATATAGACTTAATTTATATCTACGACCAAGAAGGTGAAACAAAGCCTCTCATCTGCGCAAATAATGACGACCCCTCAAAGCATGTTGAGGATAACTTAATAAACTCATCAAGCCCGAATACTTTTCAAAGCATTAGCAATCATGTTTTTTATTCAAAACTTGTTCAACACATTCAACGATTATTAGACACCATTACTGAACATGGACGGGTGTTTCGCATCGACCTTGCTTTAAGGCCAAACGGCATGTCTGGTCCAAGCGTTATGTGCCTGGACGCCTTGGAAGAGTATTTACACAGCCATGGTCGGGAGTGGGAAAGGTTTGCTTGGTTAAAGAGTCGTGTAGTTGCACCTACATCTTTTGCCGGTTTGCCTGCTGAACTTTCTCAGATTGTCGTGCCTTTTGTATATAGGAAGTACCTTGACTATCAAGTCTTTGACTCTCTTCGTCACTTACACGGCCAGATAAAAGCTCAATCGATTAAAAACGCGCTAGGCAGACCAGAAAGACTTAACGACATTAAGCTTGGCAAAGGCGGAATCAGGGAAATCGAGTTCATAACGCAACTCCTCCAAGTCGTCAGAGGCGGGCAATTTCCCGAGCTCAGAGTTCGACCAACTCTGGAGGCTCTTTCACTTTTATCGCAAACACGGCAGATGAGTGTAAATAGCGCAAACAGCCTTCAAAATGCTTATAAATTTTTAAGACGCCTTGAACACAGAATTCAGTATTTGGACGATCAACAAACCCATTTAGTGCCTACAGATGAGTCTGATTTGTTTTGGCTATCTAGCTCTATGGGGTTTACGTGTACAGACGAATTATTATCAAACTTAGAGCACCACAGGTCCGTGGTGAGCACCGAGTTCTCTCTTCTTTTAGGGCTAACTCCAGATAGCCCAAATGGACTTAATAGGGACGCAATCGCCAAAACACCCAAAAGCATACCTACCGGTGAATTCCGTGCTGTTCTTGAGGCCAAAGAAGTAATTGAGTTGGAACTTCCGAAAGAATCTGCGTTAACGTCCAGAGTTGAAGCCCTGCTACGACATCCTCGAGTAGAGCAACTTAAGGAGGCATCTCAAAAAAAATTACGAACATTGATTCGACAAACCGTTGAATGGGTTACCCAAGACCACGCATTAGAAGTTGGCGCTATTAGATGGTGCGATTGGATGGAGTCTTTACTGCGTAGGGAAATCTATCTATCTCTGCTCTTAGAGAGGCCAACGATTCACCGTAATTTAATATATTTATTAGGAGCTTCGCGCTGGGCAACACGGTATTTAAATCTGCACCCCGGTGTGATTGACGATCTTGCCGATCCACAAATCCTCTTGCAGCGTTTTAACGCCCAGAGCTTTAAGTCTATGCTACTAAAGCGTATGGATGCTTTGAAAGAATCAGATCCAACTGATGAAGAAGCAGTCTTAAACGCATTGCGCAGAGCCCATCAATCCGAGCTTTTTCAGTGTCTGGCTCGTGATTTATCCGGCAAGATTAGCTTACAAGAGGTTGGGGACGATTTAAGTGCATTGGCTGAATCGGTGATTCAGATTTGCGCACAAGTGGTCTGGTCGCGTTTAAAAATCTCCCACACACCCATGCCTTGTTTTGGTATTGTGGGATACGGGAAATTAGGCGGCAAGGAGCTTGGTTATGGCAGCGATCTAGACATTGTGTTTATCTACGATGATCTAGATCCTAATGCCGCACAAATTTATTCAACATTTGCAAAAAAAATTATCCACTGGTTATCGGTTAAAACGACGTCTGGTGATTTGTACGAAATTGATACGGCACTCAGACCCAACGGGAATTCTGGCCTATTAGTTACACAGTTCGACGCATTTGAGAATTATCAGCTGCAAAGGGGTTCAAACGTTGCTTGGTTATGGGAGCACCAAGCAATGACCCGTGCAAGAGTTGTGCTAGGCGATGATTCATTTAAAGAAAGGTTTAATTCAATCCGTCACCGAGTCCTAACAACTGAGCGAGACCTTGATTTGCTAGCACAAGAGATCGTCAGCATGCGAAGCAGACTTCAGCATGCGCATGCTGTCAAGCCCGATCAGTTTGACCTTAAATACAGTCCAGGCGCAATGATTGATGTTGAATTTGCTGTTCAATATTTGGTCCTGGGTTATAGCTGTAAATTTCCAGATTTGGCTGATAATATTGGAAATATCGGACTACTGAAAAAAGCCCAAACGCTGGGACTAATCAGCGAAGAGTTAGCAACAGTTTGCATTGAAGCTTACAAAACATATCGCTACGCTCAGCATCGGGCACGGCTTGATGAAAGAGGCCTAAAGTCTGACGCTGTTGCTTTTCAAGCGCATCAATCTAGTGTTCTTAAGTTGTGGGAGTTCTTGTTTGGTTAAGTCTCAAGTAGAACGGATCTTCTCAACTAGCTTTGTAGTTGAATAGCCAGATACGAAACTTAACGCTTTTGCAACGCCTCCATATGAGCGCACAAATTTCGCCTCTTGTAATGTGTCCATATCGTAGTCTCCGCCCTTTACGAGTACATCAGGCAATATTTTTTGTATTAACTCAAGTGGCGTATCTTCATCAAAATAGGTAACCAAACTAATTGATTCCAGAGCTGCTAAAACACTTGCTCTATCTTCTTGCTTGTTTAATGGCCTGTCAGGTCCTTTCCCTAACCTCGCAGCCGATTTGTCACTATTTAGCCCCAAAACAAGGCTTGCCCCTTGTTCGCGTGCCTGCGCTAAATAAGTAACGTGTCCCTTGTGCAATACATCAAAAACACCGTTTGTAAATACTACCGGGCCTAAAGCTCTAAGCTTTTTTAAAGGCTCAGCTAAATGTTCACGATCAACGATTTTGTCAAGAAAGTTTATGGAGTTCACAGTGATACTCGTAATTGTTACTAAACGAGGTGTTTAGATGATGAAATACGCAAGATTGTTGTTTTAATAGACTTTAAATCAAAGTCTATTCTAGGGCTTTGTTTTACCTAAGAGTCTTAGGTTCTAAAATCATAGAAAATAGAGATTGACTTGGATTTTCGTTCCAAAATTTACAGGCAGATTTTCATGAAGCAGTTTTACAAATTCACTCAGATTTATCCCGCAAAGTTAGCAACTTTTATAGCGCTTATTTGCCTGCAACACATGATTTCACCTTCTTGGGCTGCCCCCTCAGGGGGTGAAGCACTGGTTTCCGGAGTTCCGCCTTTGTCTGGCTCAGCTCCCGCCGCTGCCCAGCCCTGTCCCGCCATTTTGCAACACACCATTGAACGTCTTCAAGACGAGAAACCAATCCCCCTTTGTCAATATTCTGGGCAAGTGGTCTTAATCGTCAATACAGCCAGTTACTGTGGATTTACTCCCCAATACAAAGGCCTAGAGGCTTTATACGATCACTACAAGTCCAAAGGATTAGTGGTACTAGGTTTCCCGTCCAATGATTTCTCCCAAGAGCCAGATAAGAACAGCCAAATAGCTGATTTTTGTGAAAACACCTTCGGCGTTAAATTTCCAATGTTTATCAAAACATCTGTCAAGGGCTCTAGCGCTTCACCGCTTTTTAAGCAACTTGCCCAACGCACTCAAACCCCGCCTAAATGGAACTTTTATAAATACCTCATCAGCAGGGACGGGCAGTCAATCAAAAGCTTCAACAGCCTCACAGCACCTGAGGACAAAGCGTTCCTAACCGAGGTCGAGAAACAATTAGCCGTCAAAGCCCCTTAACATCAAGACCTCTTAACATTTACTGTTAATTTAATTTTTTCATCTCTATGACTACAAGAATAGCTATTGTTGGATCGGGCATTGCAGGACTTAGCGCAGCTTATTATTTAAACAAGCAGCCCAACGTAGAGATTTATTTATTTGAAGCCAATGATTATTTCGGCGGACACACACATACTGTTGACGTTACTGGAAAAACCGCAAACGGCGTTCAAAATTTTCCTGTTGATACAGGCTTTTTGGTGTTCAATGAGCGAACCTACCCTAAACTAATCGGTTTATTTAAAGAATTAAACATTCCCACTGCTTACTCAGATATGTCTTTTTCTGTGCAGGCTCCAAAAGTTGGTGGAGATACTTTGGAGTGGAGTGGGTCTTCCCTAAATTCTGTATTTGCACAGAGGGGCAATCTATTAAACAAGTCTTTTCTTTGGATGCTCAAAGATATACTTCGTTTTAATGAATTAACGACTCGTCTTGCACAAGATCTTAATGATTCTGAATTAGAAATCCCTCTTTCTCAGTTCTTAGAAAAAAATAAGTTTAATTCTGAATTCATCAATTGGTATTTACTTCCGATGCTTGGATGCATTTGGAGTTGCCCTCCGGACCAAATGCTTTCTTTTCCTGTTGCAACGATGATCCGGTTTTGTCATAACCATGGGCTCCTTCAGGTGAGTAATCGCCCAAAATGGTTCACCGTTGCAGGGGGTGCCAAACAGTACGTATCTGCAATTACACAGCAATTAAAAAATGCTTACCTAAATTGTCCTGTATTAAGTATTAAGCGACGTACTGACAAAGTTACTATAACTACTAAGCGCGGCGAGGAGGAATTTGATAGGTTAATTATCTCCACTCACGCAGACCAGGCACTTGGAATGTTGAGTGCTCCAAGCGACGAGGAGAAGCGTTTATTAAGCTCCTTTAGGTTTAAAGACAATATTGCAATACTTCATAAAGACTCAAGCGTACTACCCTCTAAAAAATTAGCTTGGGCGGCCTGGAATTTTGAGAGTGCCAAACTCATTACAAAATCATCTGATTCGCTTGGCGTGAGCTCGCGTAAAGCTTTGAACGACCATGTTTGTCTTCATTACTATTTGAATATGCTGCAACCCGTGCCTTTTACAGAACCTGTAGTGGTCTCTTTAAATCCAATTAGAGAAATTGACGCCGCAAAAATTACAGCGACGTTTAACTACTCTCACCCTGTATTTGATCTGTCCACGATTAAAGCTCAACAAGAATTTCACAAAATTCAAGGGCACCTAAATACTTGGTTCGCAGGTGCTTGGCTCGGATACGGATTTCATGAGGACGGATTAAAGGCGGGGGAGACGGCGGCAGAAGCGGTGATAAAAAGTTTGTCTACTGTAGGACATGCACAGTGAGTGCAGAGATTGGGTTTGGACAAGTTCACCACCATAGGTTTAAACCGCGTTCAAACCTTTTCACTTACTCCACCTACTTTTTGATGTTGCCCATGCGCAACTTACGCGATGCGCAACAAATTGAAGCACTCAAAGGCGTTTTATCGTGGAACTGTAAAGGCGCATTGAGTTTTTTTGATTCCGATCACGGCGACGCCCGCTCTTCAAGCCAAGGCGGCGCACTTGGATGGTTTGAAGACTTGATTAAAAACGAGGGCCTAGAGGGCGTTGACGGTGAGGTTTGGCTTCATACTTACCCTCGAGTTTGGGGTTATACCTTCAAACCTGTTAGCTTTTGGTATGGACACGCAGCGAATGGGGACTTACGCGTAATCGTTGCGGAAGTAAACAACACTTTTGGTGAGCGCCATTTTTATTTAATCAAAAATCCTGTTTACGGCCGGGACCTAATCGCTCACAAAGAATTTCATGTCTCCCCTTTCTGTGAGGTTAAAGGACTGTACCGCTTCAGATTCTTACGCACTTTGCCACAACCTTTAAAACCAGCCCATACCGTAACGAGAATCGATTACGATGACGAAGAAGGACCTCTGATCCATACCCGCGTTAATGGGACACTTTACCCGTTGACACCAGCTACTCGGCGTAAAGCTTTACTGCACTACCCACTCATGACCCTAATGGTCGTTTATAGAATTCATTGGCAAGCTTTAAGACTTTGGCTTAAAAAAGTCCCCTTCCACCGAAAACCCAGCCCTAAAGCTCACAAAATTACCCCTACATCAGAGGAACACTTGTAAACTGGGGCAAAATAAAACGAGACCGTTTATTCGTTATCAACTTTTAATTCGTTTTTAGCCTTATGCTGATATCTTCTGGATCTTTCTCAAATAAAGACATTCCTAACGCACCTGGATCCGCAAAAAGGGTACTGCGAATGCTCAAACACCTCTCGCACGGGTGTTTGGACATCACATTGCCAAATGGGCTTGAGTTAAGCTTTGGCGAATCGCAACCAACAGAGCGACATGCCAATTTGGTTGTCAAGAATTGGAATGTATTTCAAAATGCTCTTAAATCGGGTGACATTGGATTTGCTGAGTCTTATATTGCTGGAGAGTGGGAGACGACAGATTTAACGCAGTTGATGGAGCTCTTCATTGCTAACAGACGCGCTATTGAGAGAATTATTTACGGCTCTTGGATTGGACGTCTTTATTACCTTATTAAGCACTGGACTAGGCGTAATACCCGCGCCAATAGCACTAAAAACATACATGCACACTACGACTTAGGTAATTCTTTTTATCAGCTTTGGCTGGATGAGTCGATGACTTACTCATCCGCGCTTTTCCAGTCATCAACCGATATCTCTTTGGCACAGGCTCAACGTGCAAAAATACAAAGAGCTTGTCGTATGGTTGGCTTGCAACCGGGGGATCCCAAAAGAGTGCTTGAAATTGGTTGCGGTTGGGGTAGTTTGGCTGAGGTGGTCACACAAGACTTTGCATCTAATCACACTGGCGTTACGCTTAGTCCTTCACAACTTGAATACGCTCAAAAAAGATTGTCCGATAAAGGCTTAACTGCAGATTTAAGGCTCCAAGATTACAGAGATATTGTGGATACACCTTTTGACGCGATTTTGTCTATTGAGATGTTTGAGGCAGTTGGCAAGGAGTACTGGTCAACCTACTTTAAAAACGTTTCACGTCTTTTAAAAACTGGTGGGTTAGCTTGTATCCAGACCATTGTGATTGATGACGAATTGTTTGATCAATACATTAACAGTACTGACTTTATTCAGCAGTACATATTCCCTGGCGGTTGTTTGCCCTGCCCTACTCGCTTTAAAGAGCTAGCTCACGCTAATGGCTTGCAAGTCGTTGACGAGTTTTGCTTTGGACAAGATTACGCAGCTACGCTTAAAGAGTGGAGGCGCGTATTCACTGCAGAGTCCAACAAAGTTCAAGAACTTGGTTTCGATAAGGCTTTCATGAAGACGTGGGAATTTTATCTTTGTTACTGCGAGGCTGGTTTTAACCAAAGTAACCTTGATGTCATTCAATTCACACTTAAGAAAATTTAGTGATTAAAAGGGAATGCATTATGTTCAACCGTAGACGCTTAATTCGCACTGGGCTGGGGGTTACTTCGTCCGCATCTTTGGTAGCACTTAGTGGTTGCGCTTCGCCAAGCGTAGATGAGTACACCAATCAGACGCCTACACTTGATCTCAAAAAATATTTTAACGGCGTCGTTGATGCATGGGGTATTTTTACAGACCGATCTGGTCGCGTAGTTAAACGCTTTACAGTTGTTATGAATTGTTCGTGGGATGGCGAGACGGGAACGCTAGACGAGGATTTCACTTACTCCGATGGAACCAAACAAAAGCGTATTTGGAAACTGACTCACCTGGGAAACAACAATTATTCGGGCGTCGCAGGTGATGTCATTGGAGTGGCCTCTGGTGAGTGCAGGGGTAATACCTTTCATTGGAGCTATACGCTTGCTTTACCTGTTGGAGACAGCGTTTGGAATGTCCAGTTCGACGATTGGATGTTTCTTATGAATGAACGCATAATGCTAAACAAAGCAAGTATGTCCAAGTTTGACGTACGTCTTGGGGAGGTTACGCTCTCATTTACGAAACGCATCAGCTGAGTTCGTTTTTGCATTTTTGTGCCCTGACCTATTTTTCTAAGCTTTAATTTTTACCTCAATTGCTAAAGCTATAACTATTAGAAGGATTTAAATCTTTTGATGAATCCCCCTATCAAAGACTGGCGAGGTAAGCGTGTATGGATTGTTGGCGCGTCCAGCGGCATTGGTCACGCTCTAGCCGATCTATTAGACACCTTGGGTGCAAGAGTTTGTGTTTCAGCCAGAAATCAGCAATCTTTAAATGCATTTGTTGCAAATCGTCCCAACGCTTTAGCAATTGCATTAGATGTCACGCAGCCTGGGGCACTTGCGCTTGCCTTTGATCAATTAACTGTCCATGAACATATTGATCTAATCGTTTACTGCGCCGGCCATTACACTGCCATGCGAGCTCAAGACTTTGATTTAGAGGACGCCCGCAAACATTTTGATATCAATTACTTAGGCGTTTTAAATTTATTAGATGCGTGCCTGCCTAAAATGACAAACTGTGGCAAAGGGCATTTCAGCGTTGTATCTAGTGTGGCTGGATATTCTGGTTTACCTAAGAGTTTGGCCTATGGCCCAACCAAGGCTGCATTAATTCATCTGGCAGAAGTTCTGTATTTAGACCTACACCCCTTAGGCATCGGAGTAAGCGTTATCAATCCGGGTTTTGTTCAAACTCCCTTAACAGCGCAAAATACATTCCATATGCCGGCACTTCTCACGCCAGAGCAAGCAGCTCGCGAGATTGTTGATGGCTATAGAAAAGGAGAATTTGAAATTCATTTCCCAAAAAGATTTTCTCGTTTTTTAAAACTACTAAGGTTACTTCCCTATAGTATTTATTTCACATTAATCGGTAAATTAACAGGCTTGTAACTAATGCATCCACCCGTTGAGCCTTTCGCCCAAAATCTTAATCGATATTTTGAGACCTTAAAACTCAGCGACCTTGAACGTCTAAATCTCTTTTACACAGAAAACGCTGTTTTTAAAGATCCATTCAACGAAGTTAAAGGCATTGATGAAATAAAGAGCATTTTTCATCATATGTTTAAAACTTTGGATAATCCAAGATTTGTCGTGACCCATCAATTATTTGATCACAAACAAGCATTTATGTGTTGGGATTTTTTGTTTTCTCTCAAGTCATCACCTCAAACTACTTTTACCGTAAAAGGCAGCACTCACCTGCTTTTAGAAATTGATCAGCAGGGTTTCTACAAAATCAGCTCTCACCGAGATTACTGGGATCCCGCAGAAGAAATTTATGAAAAAATTCCGGGTATCGGGATGTTTTTTCGTTGGATTAAAAAACGATTGGCTACCCCAAAAAATACTTAAGCCTGAAGGCAAGTAGCTAAACTCACGCGTCAAAAATTTACAAGAAGTTTTACGCGACTCTAGGGCGTCGTATCTATAAAACTTGGCCTTAGCATAAGTTTTTCAAAATAAGGGGCCAGGTTAGGATGACTATCTCTCCAATTAATCTGCGGAAATCTAAAGTCCAGATACCCCAAAGAGCAACCTACAGCAATATCAGCCAAACTTAAATGGTTGCCAACACAAAAGGGCTTATCACTGAGTGCTTTACTAAAGGACTCTAAACACGCACTGACTTTATGCATTTGACGCTCAATCCACGCCTTTGATCGTTCGGCGTCAGTACGCCCCGCCCAGTGCTCTTCAAGTCTAGCCAAAATGCTTGAATCCAGTAAACCATCTGATAAAGCTTCCCACGTCTTTACTTCTGCTCGCTCACGACCAGA
>Ga0164296_1005187_pt1 | contig 11514 bp, 7 predicted proteins | sample GEODES057metaG_FD_113533 | JGI IMG/M metagenome (GOLD analysis project Ga0164296, IMG submission 113533) | Dystrophic lake water microbial communities from Trout Bog Lake, Wisconsin, USA - GEODES057 metaG | ecosystem: Environmental > Aquatic > Freshwater > Lake | place: USA: Trout Bog Lake...
AACCCTTGATTATACCTTCCTAGCATCAGGCAATCACAACACTGTAGGCAACGTCATCATTGGCACGATGGCTCCAACAGTTACGATCACAAACCTTGATGTGGCCATCCTAACAGCTTTCAACGATCCAACGGCCTATTTCACGGTGGGTAGCCCTGCTAACCCTAGCCTGCTCATGGACGAAACCATGATCAACACAGCAGTTGCCGGTATCTACACCAGCCCAATGAGCTATGCTGTGACGCAAACTACTACGATCAACGCTTATGTTGGCGTTGGAACCAGCACGCAGGGATCATGGCGAGTGACCATGACCTACAGCTGATAGCTGATCGCGGCCAAACTAAATAATCAACGTTTAATATGACTGGAATTCGCCAGCCGGAGAAGCGATGACTCTGCCTAACAATCCAATTTTTGACTTCTCGCTAAGCGGCGTATCAACTGATCTATCGCTGGGTAAGAATGGACCTCGCCTGCTGAACAGCAACGGGGCTGTTGAAGTCAACACGTTTGATGGCCAACTTGGCAATGTCATAGCAGGGCAGGGTTTCTTTGCCAACGTTGGCATTGGCTCAACTGTTGCTTATTATCCACTGGATGTATATGGCAACATACACATCGGCAACACGGCAACCATCAGCGGTATCGTATTTGCCGACGGCACCTTCCAGAACACAGCCGGCGGGGGCGGAGGTCGTAGTTTTGGCTATCAAAACACCATACAGATTGCCGGCAACAACAACACATTCAGCGGCAGCAGCGGATTTAGCTTTGACATACTAGGCAATCTTGTCACGCTTACTGGTAACCTACAGCTGGTCAACACTGCTAGCACTACTAGTGGTATACTGTTCCCAGATGGCAGCTTCCAAGACACAGCTGCAGCTAACACGCCCAGCTTTGGCCCACCTGGTACCATGCAGTTTGCCGGAGCAGGCAACACTTTCAGCGGCAACGCATCTGAACTGTTCTGGAGCAGCAGCAATGCCACGCTGATATCCAGCAGCATGTTCATCTCCAGCAACACAGCCACCAGCAATTATGGCTCTGGTGCGTTGGTAGTACAGGGCGGCGCCAGCGTTAATGGCAATCTCTATGTCACGGGAAACATCTTTGGCAGCAACATCACCGTCATTACTGGTAACACTGGTGTGTTCTATGGCGACACCCAAGGCTTTGGCGCTATCTACGGCGGCATCCCCATGGGCTATGTTTACCAGCCCAACACCGTACTGCAGCTCAGTGCCAACGTCAACGATTACGCACAGTTTAACATACAGAACATAAATCCAAGGTTTGCAGCCAGCACTGACATCGTTGCCACGGCTGACAACGGCACTGCTAATGATGGCTACATCGACTTGGGTATCAACAGCAGCCAATTCTTCCAGGCTACTATAGACGGTGCCAACGATGGCTATCTCTATGTCGCTGGTAACGCCACCACAGGCGGTGGTAACCTCGTGATTGGCACACTGGCCAATAACGACATCATATTTGGACAAGGTGGCGCAGATTATGGCAACGAAGTAGCACGCTTTGTCTACGGACAAGGTTTAGTGCTAGAGCTCAACACTGCTAGCTACAGCCCAACCACAGGTGCACTGATAACAGCAGGTGGTCTCGGTGTGGCCGGCAACGGTAACTTTGCCGGCAACCTCAGCATAAACTATGGTAACACTGGTCAAGTTTCTATCGGCAATGATCCCAATGGTAGGCTAGAGATAGGTCAACAAGGCCGTGCTAGCAGCGGCGTGCCATATATCGATTTCCACAGTGCTGCTGGCAGCGGAGACTACGACACTCGCATACAAAGCTCAGGTGGTAACGCAGCACAGTCTGGACAGGGCACGCTCAATCTCATAGGTGCGTTGGTAGCTGTGAGCAGCAACCTACAGGCTGGCGGTCAAGCACTGGTCAACAGCCTGAGCAGCAATGCTGGCATCAGCGGGGCAAACTTACACATCGCTGGCACAGCCTATCTGGGCAACGTCTACAGCAACGGATTCAGCCAGGTTGCTGGTATCAGCATCACCAACAGCTTGATAGCCAACGCAAACATTACCGGCGCCAATATCAACATCGCAGGCACTGCTTGGGCAGGCAACGTCTACAGCAACGGCAGCATACAGGCAACCGGGCTTGCGGTGGTCAATCAACTGATCAGCAACAGCAACATCACTGGTGCCAATCTCAACATCGCAGGTACTGCTTGGGCAGGCAACGTCTACAGCAACGGATTTAGCCAGACTGCTGGTCTGGCTGTGGTCAATGCTTTGATCAGCAACACCAACATCTTCGGAACCAATCTCACCATAAGCGGTCCTGCTACTGTAGGCAGCCTGGTCAGCAACAGCAACATACAAGCCGCTGGCACAGCTACCGTAAACGCGCTGTATTCAAACACCCTGGTACAGACTGCTAATCTAAACGCAACAGGCAGCGCAACTGTAAACAGCTTGGTCAGCAATCTGTTCATACAGACGCCGGGATCATTGACCGCAAACAGCGTGTCAAGCAACAGCACAGTGCAGGCTGTTGGTACCATCACTGGACGAGACATAGTCAGCAATGCCAGCATCACCGCAGGAACCAGCCTGCTAGCCGGCAACATAACCAGCAACAGCACCATACAGGGTGCCGGCACTGCCACGTTTAATGCGTTGGTTAGCAACACCAACATTTATGGCGCTAACCTCAACGTAAGCGCAGCGGCACAGGTCAACAGCCTGATCAGCAATACCACTGCTCAGATAGGTGGGTTGGCCACAGTCAACAGCTTGATAGTCAATGCCAACACCACGACCAACACGCTGGTGGTGCAGAATGGCAGCCAAGTCGGCAGCATCAGCAGCAACAGCGCGGTAAGTGCCAACGGGTTGATATCTGGGCAGCAGATACGCAGCAACGGTTTCATCGAAGGGCAAACGCTCAAGACCACTGGACTTGCGGTTGTTAATCAGCTGATCAGCAACACAGAGGCAACAGCAAGCACTCTCAACATAACAACTGCTGCTGTGGTACAGACCTTGACTAGCAATACTGGCATACAAGCTGCTGGGTCGCTGCTGGTTAATGCCATCAACAGCAATCTCAGCATCACCAGTCCTGCGATAAACGCGCTGAACACGCTGAGCAGCAACGCTATAGTCAGCAACGTGGCTATCACTGCGGCAAACATAGCTGCTAGCGGTGTGGTAACCATAACAAATAACACAGCCAGCGGCAGCACAGGATCAGGAGCTCTCGTAGTTACTGGCGGAGTAGGCATCGGTGGTAATCTCAATGTGGGCGGACAGCAGAGCCTGTTTGCCGGCAATCTCATAGTCAGTGGCGACTTCATCGTCCGTGGTAACAGCACCATCGTCAACAGCAATACCATCGCTGTCACAGGTCCTACCATCGAGGTTGGATCTGATAACGGCGAAGGTAACACGCTGACTTACAACGATGGTTTTGATCGTGGCGTGGTGATCAACTATTTCATCCTCAACGACAACAATGCGTTCATGGGTTTCCAGAACAGCACAGGTAGGTTCGTTTACCTCACCAACGTGCAGCCAGGTGTTAGCAATGTAGTCAATCCGTTTGAAAGCGTACCTGGATACGTGTATGGTACAGCGCAGTTTGGTACCATGTACCTCAGCAACACCACGGTCAGCATCAACAGCAGCACAGGTGCATTGGTTGTTTCAGGCGGTGTTGGTATAGCTGGCGATGTCAACACACAGGGACAGATAGCAACAACAGGTGCTGGACGGTTTGGCCAGGATTTGCTAGCAAACCAACTGAATTCCAATGCTGCGATCAGTGCTGTTGGTACCATAACTGGTTCTAGCATACATTCTAACAATGAAGTGAGCAGCACCAACATCAGCGCTACTAACACTATATCAGCAGTGTTGATAGCTGCCAACAGCATGGTCACCAGCACCGAGATGACCGCAACTGACTACATCACGGGCAACGTGCTGGTAGGTAATCTCGCTGTTATCTCACCAAATGTGCAGGCAACCAATCTTGTCACAGCCACAAACATCATTGCCAATAGCAGCATTGTCACTACTACGCTGGTAACCAGCGGGCAGGCCCAGGTCGATGCACTGAACAGCAACACCAATGTCAGCGCTACCAACATCAGCGCCGTCAACAGCATCAGCGCCAATGTTATCACGGCCAATGTTGCTCTAGCTGTGCCAAGCCTCACGGTATCTGGCACCATCACCGGCAACAACCTTGTAGCTAATAATTCGGTTGGCACCACAGAACTGTATGTAGCCGATGTAGCCACTGTAAACAGCTTGGTCAGCAATACCAGCATCAACACCGCTGTCATAAATTCCAACTTCATATTCAACAATAACAGGATAGAAACCAACGGAATCTACGCCAACTTTGCTTCAGTAACTGGCTATGTTGTCGCGCAGAACATATATTCAAACAACATCATACAGGCTGCTGGGCCAGTAATTGCCAATGGCCTGATATCAAATAGCGCAGTTAACACAAACACGTTGAATGCCACTGGCCTCATCCAGGCATACGAAATCAACAGCAATACCACCATAAATGCGGTACAGCGCGTAACAGCAGATTCGTTCTCAGCAAACAACACCATAATAGCTAACAATCTAATGCTAGCTAACGTGATCGTAGCCAACAATGCCATCAGCACTGCTGGCGTTTTGTCTGCCAGCAGTATCTACAGTAACACGTTCATCCAGACTGCGACGCTGGGACAGTTTGGTTCTCTGATCAGCAATTCTACCATAGAGAGCGTTGGCGCTGTCATTGGCGGATCAATCTACAGCAACACCAGCATACAAGCTGGTACCAGTTTGACTGCCCAGAACATAACCAGCAACAGCACCATACAGAGCGCGGGAACTACCACAGTAAATGATCTGGTCAGCAACACAACCATACAGGCAACTGGTAATGCCACGGTTGGCAACCTCATCACCGATGGCAGCGTAACTCTCACAGGACCAACCAGCAACATCATTGGTGTGAACACCCTGTTCACAGAGAACGTGATAGCTACTGGGTTCATCAACTCGCCAAGTTTCACCAGCAATACATTCATATCGAATAGCAACATAGGCATCGGCACCAGCACGGTGCGCTATCCACTGGATGTATACGGCAACATACACATAGGCAACACAGCCACTACCAATGGAATAGTGTTCCCGGACGGCACGTTCCAGGATACTGCGGCCACGAACACACCCAGCTATGGCCCGCAATACACCATACAGTTCGCAGGCAATGCCAACACGTTTGGCGGTGACAGCACCAATCTTTTCTGGGACGTTGCGAACGTTGCGCTGTACACAGCTAACCTAGAAGTACAAAACACAGCCAATGTCGCAAGCCTAAACGTGGGATTGAACATCAAGCTAGGTGGCAATATCAACGGCAGCAACACCAGCATAATCAGTGGTAAGACTGGCACGTTCATAGGCGGATCAGGCGGCTTCGGCGCGCTGTATGCCGGGGTACAGGATTATACCAATTATCAGCCCAACACCATAGCACTGTTTGCTGGTAACGTGAATGCTACGTCACAGATCAACGTGCACAATGACAGCAACGGTGGCAGCGCCAGCGCAGACGTTGTGGTCACGGCTAATAATGGCAATGCTACCGATACCTACATTGATCTGGGCATCAACAGTAGCGGTTGGAACCAATCGACCATCGACAGGGCCAACGACGGTTACCTGTTCATGTATGGCAACACCAGCACAGGTGGTGGCAATCTCGTGCTGGGCACCATGCTCAACAATGATATCGTCTTCACCCAGGGCGGCAATGCTGCTGCTAACCAGGTGGCGCGATTCGTTTACGGACAAGGACTGCTGATCAACAGCGCAGTCAACAGCGCCAATCTCAGCGTAGCCAGTTTAGTGACCAACGGCGGTGTTGCGATAGGCCTCAATGCCCTAGTTGGCGGGAACATAACAGCCAGCTATGGTACTGCTGGTACCGTCACGGTAGGTGGTGACCCAAATGGTAGCATTGAGATAGGACAGCAAGGTCGTGCCACGCCTGGCACACCATACATAGATTTCCACAGCAGTGCCAGCCTCAATGATTATGATGCTCGCATACAGGCTTCGGGTGGCAGTGCTGCTGGAATAGGCCAAGCTAACCTCACGCTGTTCGCTAGCAATGTCAATGTCGATGCCAATTTAGCAGTTTATGGTAATCTCTATTCATACACTGCCAACATAGGCAGCTTCAGCCAGATCAACAGCCGTGGTATTGCCAATGTGCAGGTACTGCAGAGCAATGGCTATGTGAGTGGTAATACCTGGGTCATAGATGGTAATGCTATCAACAGCAATACCACCTTCCAGCAGACAGTGGACGCATGGTCAATCAGCAGCTTCCGCAGCGCACATTACCTGCTACAGATCACAGACAGCACCGCATCTGCTTATCAGGCTAGCCAATTGATGCTGATACAAAATGGCACAGACGTGTTCTTCACTGAATACGCAGATATCTACACCAGCGCCAGCCTTGGATCTTGGTCAGCTGACATAGTTGGCGGAATGGTAGAGCTGCTGTTCACGCCTTATACCAGCGATAACATGAGCATAAAGGTTGTGCGCACAGCCATAGACTTATAAACTAACTGCATGTATGAGAATCTAATAGCTGTCTGCTATCCTGCCGGAAGCCGAGGTGAAGCCATAGCTCGGATCATAGAGCTCAGCCCCAGCGTGTATCGTAGGAACCCTGACCGCATGGCAGAACCAGACCAGGTCGGGCGTATGAACAAAACCGTGACTAGATTTGGATGGTTGACAGACTTTGATGTGCAGCCATTGTTTGGCATGATAGAATACATGAACCAACGGGGCATATATTTCAAGTTCGATCACACGCTAGCCCACGATATCATAGAAGACTGGCAGAGGATCGTGCCGCAGCTATTGTTTGCCAAGGATCAAAATCACAGATATCGTCTGCATGAGATCATGTGCAGGCACAAGATAGTGGTCAGCGACCACGTGCATTCTGTGCACATGCGGCAGCTGCTGCCTGGATGCAAGACCGTGGCAGTGTGTGGTGATAGCAGATTAGCCATAGATCTGCTGTACCAAAATGGCTGGCTATGCCGCCCGCACCTTGGTCCACACACCAACCCAACATTCATGCCCCAACCAATCTCGACCGCGAAGTTGCCAATGGACGCGATATGACAGTGTATCCCGTCACAGATGCAGAACGCCGAGCGTACATAATAAGCCAATATGAAGAGATAGAACTGGGCATGCAGCATCTCATGGCTGACACTGCTGCTTATCATGTTGATTTTGTTGAATTGTTTGAGAAAGATACCAGTTATTTTCTCTATCACGACATGATGGCTCACTTGGAAATAGAACCCAATTGGCCGGAAGTTAGCAGATTCATAGCCAAATACCGTGCGCTGCAACCAGCCAGATCAGACTACATCAAACATCTCTTGAAATAATCAGCGATCTGTGTTATCATCTTATATCACAAGGGAGATTACACATGGCAGATCCAAACGCAGATAAAAAGACCTTTGTATATACAACTTTCCAAAAAGAAGCATATCATCGCTTCCCAGAGGCCGATCAAGATCCACAATATGCCACGGGCGATGAATATGATGTGTCACATCTCGCACTGAGACACATGCATTATTTCAACTTTAAGGTATGGGTAGAGGTCACACATGCTAATCGTCAAATTGAATTCATCCAACTTCGTAGGTGGATTGAAAGCCTGTATGCCAGCAACATGCTTGAACTTGACCATCAAAGCTGCGAGATGTTAAGTGATGCGTTGTATCAGAAACTGACGGAGAGATATCCAAATATGGAAATCAGGATAGATATCAGCGAAGAAGGTATCAACGGTTCATATACCGAATATAAACCTTGATATTTTTTGATTCCAGCCACCTGTGATTATACAGGTTGTTTGATTTCGCACCGTCGTATACAGAGTGGAGATAATTTTCAGCCTCCACTCTGCCTCCTGAGAAGCACACGTTATCATCTACTTTTATCTCGTATAATTTTGCATTGTTCTTCCCGACCTTTGACCGGTTTAATCTCAACTCGTTGGCCTTATCTGGTCCATATAATTCATCATACGATCTACCTTTCATCTTGAAACCAGGATTGTGTTCCTTAAGGAATCTTGATCTGGTTGCTCTCAATTCGTCGGCACGTTCGCATCCATGTATTTCATCATATGATCTACCAACATTCTTATTTGGTTGAGATATGCCGGTTAATATACTGCCTGGATAAAATCCATTAGGCACAGATGCTCCTGGTCTAATATGTATATTTCTGTCGCCATCTGTATAAACCTTCCATCCTTTATTCATGGGATTATTGATATATGATTGCCTGATATTGGCAACATGTTGAGTGGATTTAGATCTACCTTTTAGACTATCTGATATCTTCTTACCGTGATCCGGTGGTTTCTGTGGACCTCCAATCATACCTATACCCATGGATTCTGCAGCAGATGCTAGATTATCATCCATGTACACATAACGGTTCTCTAATATCAGATACACCATTCTCTTACCCTTAATGGTGCCTCTGACATCATATACCAATCCATATGATTTGTTCAACCATAAAGGATTGTTGATGACCTGCATCCTCCTCAATACTTTATCTTCCCACTGTCTTGCTGCAACACCAGTCAGGAATGTCCGTCGTATCTCAACCTCAAATTTGGTTTTACCAAATAACCCTATTCGTTGCTGTATTTCTTTTGAACTTGTAAAGTATGTGGTCCATAGATCGTGAGGCGAACAACCTTCTGCCCATCTAACCCCATAATACACCTCTCCTGTTGGTATGCAACGCACAAGGTATGTAAACGGTATTGTCATCTTATTGCCTCGGCAATGTCCATCGTCACATATTCCACTTCCAAGTTTGGATCTCAGTCACGCACAATGACCGTGACGTGGAATTTTTACAGGCAAAAAGATGGCTTGAGAAGCTATATGATCAAAAAACTTTACAGCTAAACTATCGCAGCTGTGAGATGATTAGTGAAGAACTATATGAGAAGATAATAGATAAGTGGCCAGGTCGTGAGATATGGATTGAGGTATCTGAAGACGGAGAAAACGGCTGTATACTTAAATGGGATGCAGAATGATCATAATTTCTTAATGAGATATCTACCCTTAAATGGTGCAGTGCTGTAATTTGCCATCCAACGGGCAGAGGATACTGCATATCCGTTAACACTGCACCAATCGGTTATCGAAGGTATATCATATGTCTCATGCGTAACAAGATCCGTAATCCGATATCTGTTTGATTGTTTGATCCTCTTGTGATATAGCGCCAGGTCATCTAATGGGTTAGTGAGTACGTTGTTTTCATCAAATGATGATATAGCATCGCATGAGATGACACCCTTGCGTTGATTGTCCACAGCAGGAATAACCCTCAGATTTTGAGGTGCTGCTATATCTTCTGGTAGTATATTCTGGATGAACCCAGACATTATTGATGTAATATGATCAAGGTGGTATTCATTGCCGCGCGGTAATCCTGTTGAGTTAATGTCGTGATAATATTTGATGTAATTTATATTGGATAGTTCTCGTACCTTACGTCTGTACTCTTCAAACGGTTTCCTTTCTGTCGGCGAAGTGATTTGTCCATCCTTGATCTTTGTATCCAATTGCTTTTGGAATCCACAGCGTCGGCATCCAAACCCATCTAGATGGCTCGCAGGAATTTGACTAAAGACACCATGTATTGGACATACGATGTCAACCTTCTTCCCTGACCTCTCATAACGTACCATCGAATAATCATATAAATCGCCATGGACAGCTTTAGCCTTGGTGATAAATGTCGGAGTGTCATATCGGAACTTCTTGCTCAGTCTATCATAATGGCAGTGTCGGCAACCAGCTCCCGAGAGATGCGTAGATGGTAGTATGTTGATATTACCATGTGTCTTACATGTTATTACCACCGAGGTTGTGCTATTGACGTATACCGTATGGTCATAGGTGTAACGTGAGCTATGAACCTCTTTGGCTCGAGTCAGGAATTCTTCTGATGTCATGCGACGCACTTGTGTTTACTCCGATGCTATGTTATAGTTATTTATCATATCGAGACATATCGGAGTGGCGAGATGCCAAACATTTATATCGTCGGAATAGAGCCGCTTGATACCCGATACACGAAACAGTGGTATCACCACATACCCAAGCTGCTGGATGCAGCCGGTGCTGACGTGGTAATCATCGAAGGGGAGGACGTTCCTGCCACGCCAACACCGGGTGCGTTCCTGGACTTTGGTGCAACCAACATCTTCAAGAGCAGCCAGCTGATGATCATAGCCCAGCTGTTCCGCGAAGACAAGATCCAAGATGGTGACAAATTCCTCTATACAGACGCGTGGAACCCCACGGTGATCCAGCTGCGCTACATGGCTGAATTGCTTGGCAAAAAGATCGAGATACATGGTCTTTGGCACGCCGGCAGCTATGATCCGCAGGATTTCCTCGGGCGTTTGATAGGTGATAAGCCCTGGGTGCGCAATGCAGAAAGCAGCATGTTCTACACCTATAACACCAACTGGTTCGCCACGCGCTTCCATAGCAACATGTTTCTGCGCGAGCTGCTGGGCGTCGAGCCAATGTTTTCTGAAGACGAAACCGAAGAGTTCATCGTTGGCTGTCCAGACTCAGAGATCAATCGTCTCAAGCTAACTGGTTGGCCCATGGAGTACATGAAGCCACTGCTGTCACCTCTTGCTGGTACAGCCAAACGAGACAAGATCATCTTCCCACATCGCTTGGCACCAGAGAAGCAGCTGGAGATATTCAAAGACTTGGCTGAAGCCATGCCAGAGTATGAATGGTTCGTGGCACAGGAACAGAAGCTTTCCAAGGACGAATATCATCAGCACTTGGCAGAGAGCAAGATCGCGTTCAGCGCAAACCTACAGGAAACGCTTGGTATCTCTATGTATGAAGCAGCACTGGTTGGAACCTATCCCATGGTGCCTGGCAGGCTCAGTTACACCGAGATGTGGAGCGAAACATATCCCAGCGAATGGACCAAGAACTGGGACAGCTATCAAGCCCACAAGGACAAGCTGATCAAGCACATACGCTACCTCATGAACCGCAACAGCCTGGCTAGCCATGCAACAGCCGAAGCTGAACAAGTCAGTGCCAAGTTCTTCAACGCAACTCCATTGATCCAAGAGCTGGTTCGTGCTTGACAAGATCACCGCCATAGGCCATACTCAAACATGAACAAAGATTTCCAGAGATTCAGTTTCAACACTGACCACCTCACTTTCAACCCAAAGTGCAGGAACATGGCCGCAACACAGAGCGATTATGCTCTGTTCCTACCCAGCATCAGCATGATCTATGCCAAGATCGTCAGCATGGTGCAGTACAACATGCGCGACAAGATGCCAGAAGGCTTGCCGCAGGGCCTCAAGGATCTC
>Ga0164296_1005188_pt1 | contig 11512 bp, 9 predicted proteins | sample GEODES057metaG_FD_113533 | JGI IMG/M metagenome (GOLD analysis project Ga0164296, IMG submission 113533) | Dystrophic lake water microbial communities from Trout Bog Lake, Wisconsin, USA - GEODES057 metaG | ecosystem: Environmental > Aquatic > Freshwater > Lake | place: USA: Trout Bog Lake...
CCATAACAGTCAGTTCCTGTCTGTACATTTGAACCTTGTGATCGCTCTGATAAAAGTGTTGAAGTCCCTACAAAATACTCAATACACAAACCGAGGAACGAAGAAAGGTCCTGAATTGATTCAGTTGACTGGAGCATGCTCGTTGTCGGGTGAGTCTGTTCGGAAGAACTTTCAGTTTCATAAGATGAACGAATCTTTCGTTTTTTTAATTGGGTAATAAATTTTAAGTCTGTTTTTGAAAAAATAAAAGTCGCTAGATAAAGATTCGGGTTTACAATAACGAACTCACTTTTTTCTGGGATTTTTAAATGTTTGGCTTGAAACGTAAAGGTACGGAACTCCCCTTCTTCGTTTGTTCCATCTTCCAATAGAGTCAAGCTCTCGTCTACAAAAAGAGAGAGAAGAGTGAGTTGGCCGGCAAAAAAAGATTGATTTGGTCTGGATTGAACACCAACATCAATGGAAAGCACGGACGACTCCTCGTCATCCCAGAACCTTTGGCTTTCTTGTGTGGGACGAATACCTTCCCCGGTTAGGGATTTCAAGGCATCCGGACTTCGGGCAGAGCCCGGAGCTTGGTCAGTCGCCAAGGATGACCCCCGGCCTTCAGTATTTCGAGCCCATATAATAGATTTGAAATTGGCTAAAAGTTCAAGAAGCGATTCGCGGACCCCAGGTATCGTAGAAAATTCATGATATTTTTCGGTTGGGGAGAATCTATTGAAAAATTTCAAATGAGTAATTCCAAAACCTTGCAGATCATTTAAAAGAATTCGCCGTAAACTATTCGCTACTGTAAGTGCTTGACCTTTGTGAAAACCCGAAAGGTGAAATTTTCCATAATACAAATCGTTCTCTTTATGAAAATTGATCGATTCAACAGATGGGATTGGCCCCTGGGACCGCGAAAACATCGGGAGTAGAAATGAATTCGACCGATCTCCCTTGTACTGGGCCAATTTTGAACTCCGAGAAAATGCAGATTTTCGTTTCAAAGACGCTAGACGGACGGGTCCCCGACTTTGTACAGTTTTCGCCCGAAAAAGAAAGAATGGTCCAAGAAAGGTTTTTTTCATCTTTAATACCTTCATAAAGTACTTTATGACTCGGTCATATGGCAGGGGACATCCCCATGAACACCCGAGCGAAACGGACAAAGGCAACTGGACCCCCAAATTTCCTCGATTTTATACACGACGTTTTTTAGGTGGTCGACAGCCGTTATGAGGGATAGGTGTAATATCTCGAATAAGTGTAATACCAATCCCTGCAGCTTGAATAGCACGTAAAGCAGTTTCACGGCCGGATCCCGGTCCACTAATCATAACTTGAACTTGACGTAACCCTTGTTCAATCGATTGACGAACGGCAGCCGTTGCAGCTTCTTGAGCAGCAAAAGGTGTACTTTTTCTTGCACCTTTAAATCCACATGCCCCTGCTGAAGACCATGCAAGGACGTTTCCTTTTGTATCGGTTACTGTAACCAATGTATTATTGAAAGTTGCTCGAATATGAACTATTCCAGTTTGAATTTTTCGTTTTGTACCACCCGGTTTTGCCATCCCGGTTTTTTTTTGAGATTGCGTACGGGCTCCGCCCGACGGTTTATTTTGCATTTTAGCCATAAAAATATAATAAAAGGTAGTGCGGCACAAAGCCGTAGTGTGAAAGTTCAAGGAAACTTGAACTCTCGTATTTTTTATAAAGGGTCATCTGGCATAGACGGACACGTCCGTTTGTAAACCACTTCATGTTCCGGGCTCTGCCGCAGTACGTTCCGGCTTCGCGCAGTTTCGAGCTGCGCTGCTTGGTAAGTGGAATACGAACGGACATGTCCGTTCGTATTGCATACACGGGTCAATTCGTAGCCAACCAAGACACTTCATTCTATGCCGAATGGCTTAGGATCCCCTGATTACGAGGCGGTGTTCCCGGCAAGACAGGTTGGCTTCCCAGGAACGGGCAATCAACGGGTCCCTGTATCGGGCAACGACCGACACAAGGACCCGTTGAAGTCATGAACTTCGGACCCTTTTCGATTATGGGGAGTCAGTATTCAAAACTGGCTCAGGGTAAATTCAATGGGAAGGCAAATTTGCAGGAGTCATTTGATGCCTTTTTAGAAGTTTTGTTCGCTTAATTGTACTTTCTCGTATTGTTTTTTCTTGATAACGAGCATAATTTGCGCACCCGCAACTGCTGTAAAGAAAACAAGAAGCCCTTGAACACGTGCTGGAGATTGCAGAACAATCTCTGTTTCCGCTTGTCCAAAGCCACCTACATTAGGATTCCCCGTAAATGGTTGATCTGCTACTACTTTTGCTCCTTGAGCTACTAAAAGTGTTGGTCCAGCTGGAATTGTTTCTGAGACCGTTGTTTTATCTGCTTTTTCGATAGTAATAATGGTTGCCCCATCAGTTCCAGTGGTAATTGATTGAATTGTCCCGGCAGCTGGGCTTGTAAATACGTTGTTGTTTGATTTTTTACCATCTGGGTATACTTGCCCTCGACCTCTGTTACCTCCAAAATAAATCGGATAATTTAGATATTTTACATTCTTATCGGTTTCAGGGTCTGGTGAAAGAATCGGGAAAACAATCTCTGGATATTTTTTTCCAGGAAGTGGTCCAACGACAAGAATATTTGGCCGAGCTTCATTAAAAGGTTGGAAATAAACTTTTCCAACACGTTTTTTCATCTCTTCTGGAATCCGTTCTGGTGGAGCTAACTTAAATCCTTCGGGAAGAACAAGAACACCACCAACGTTTAAAGGACCTTTTTTCCCATTCCCTAAAACTTGTTGAACTTGAACATCGTAAGGGATTTTTACAACTGCTTCAAAAACTGTGTTCGGAAGAACTGATTGAGGTACTTCAATATCAACAGGTTTTTGTGCTAAGTGACAATTTGCACAAACAATCCGTCCCGTCGCTTCACGTGGATTTTCATATCCTTGTTGCGCGTAGACAGGATATGCTAATGAAGGTTCACTTGTTGCTGAATAAAAAAGAAAAGCAGCTAGCCCTGCTAAGATTTGAATTTGAAAAGGGTTTTTTGTTGCCATACAAAGGAATGCTTTTTTGAGCCTTCAGCAGCAAAAACCACCAGAGTGCTTTTGCTCATTTCGTGGTTTTTTGAAGCCATTTAGGGTCAAACGTTTGAAGAATGATAGAGTACGTTCCGGGCTCTGCCGCAGTTTTGAGCTTCGCTGCTTGGTTCCGGGCAGAGCCCGGAACGTAGCCAACCAAGAAGCTCACCATTTGCAACGCGGGCAGCAAAGCTCGGGGTTCAAACAAACGCGAGGCTCGAAGGACGTGGAATTGAGAGTTCGCATGTGTCGAGCGCAGCTCCTTGTTTTGAGCTTGCACGAACGTATTCCGTTCTCAGGTTTCAACGTTGAATTGTTTCTGCAACTGGCGAAGATATGACGGAGTCATAAACGATGGCCACATGTCAGATTTCCATAGGGAGAAGAATATTTCCTTTCGATTATCCTCAAAAGACTGGATATTTTTGTGGACCGTTCCTTGAATTTTGGGGCTCTGTTCGTTCGGAAGTCTCATTACGTTCCGGGCTCTGCCGCAGTTCCGGCGAAGCCGGAACTGCGGCAGAGCCCGGAACGTAAGAAACTCAACATTCCATACGCTTGCACGAACGTATTCGAAACCAAGAAGCGAAGCTGCTTGGTTCCAAAGAATAGAAGCTGACGACCATTTGCACGCCGCCTAACTTCCAAGCGAGTTTGTTTTTCCTAAGTCCAAACGCACACGGGACGTGGGAGATTCGAACTCCCGGTAAACAAAAGCCTACGACGCATTAGCAATGCGTTCCCTTAAGCCACTCGGGCAACGTCCCAATTTATGAAAGAACTTCTTGGTTCCGGCTTCGCGCAGTACGTAAGTGGCTGCTCGAAAATTGGCGAGCTCCGTGGTAAGTGCTTTACGAACTGACATGTCAGTGCGTATTCCATACACGAGTCAATTCGTAACCAACCTAGAGTCCCTTAGACGTTCGTAAACGTTCGGAAGCAAAGAGTCCAACGCAATAAAAATTGTGGAACGGGGCGACAAAAGACTCCAGCCTTTGTCGCCCTCCCACCGAATCTACGAAGTCGATTCGATGCCTTTAAAAGGGGGCTGATCTATTAAAATGTTAACTGGTCGCCGCGACGGTATTGTAAATACGCTGTAACAAAAAGACCAGCAATTGTTACAGGAATAAATCCAAGGACAATGCCTGAAAGTAAAGGTTCTACCATAATATTTTGAATGAAAAAAGCTTGGGAAAAACGAAAAGAGACTCCTCGTACAAATACGTTTTGGACTTCGTCCAGTCGGTAGGGTGACAAAGGACGGGCTAGGTTGGCTACGTTCCGGCTTCGCCGGAACGTAGCCAACCTAGCCAGATGACCCAAAGGCATCCCCGGCGTATGCCGGGGATGCCTACGCTCCGGGCTCTGCCCGGAGTCCGGTCAATTCGCCGACATGGTCAGAAAAGTGAATTATTTCACAGTCGCTGAATAGTCTACAATTGTTTTACGAAGAAGTGTTTGATTATCTGGTGAGAAAGCTTTTGTTGTTCGAATTGATTCGTAAATACCTGGTTGTTGTGTTGAAATGTATTCACGAAGGCCACGAAGCCAGCTACTTACATCAGCAACAGCAATAGGTTTTAAGTAGTTTTCGATTCCGGCAAAAATTGTACATACTTGTTCTTCTACTTTTAACGGAGCTGATTGTGCTTGTTTTAGTAATTCACGAAGACGTACCCCTCTGGCTAATTGGTTTTGTGTTGCTTGATCAAGATCAGAAGCAAATTGTGAGAACGCTTCAAGTTCAGCAAATTGCGCAAGTTCAAGTTTTAGCGTCCCGGCAACTTGTTTCATTGCTTTAATTTGTGCAGCCGATCCTACACGTGAAACCGAAATACCTACGTTAATTGCAGGTCGAATTCCTGAGTTAAATAAGTCTGCAGATAAGAAAATTTGACCATCCGTAATTGAAATAACGTTTGTTGGGATGTAAGCCGAAACGTCACCCCCTTGTGTTTCAACAACAGGAAGTGCTGTCATACTTCCTTCTCCTAAAGCATTACTTAATTTCGCTGCACGCTCAAGAAGACGTGAGTGTAAGTAGAATACATCTCCAGGATACGCTTCACGACCCGGAGGACGTTTTAAAAGAAGTGACATTTGACGGTATGCTTGAGCTTGTTTTGATAAATCGTCGTAAATAACAAGAGTATGACGACCCGTATACATAAAGTATTCTGCTAATGCAGCCCCTGTATATGGTGCTAAATATTGAAGTGTTGCTGGCGCATCTGCGTTTTCAGCCACAATAATCGTATATTTCATCGCCCCACGTTCTTGAAGTGTTGTAACAATTTGAGCAACCGATGATGCTTTTTGTCCAATTGCAACATAAACACAAATTACGTTTTCACCATTTTGGTTTAGAATCGTATCTGTTGCTACAGCTGTTTTTCCTGTTTGACGATCTCCAATAATAAGTTCACGTTGTCCACGACCAATTGGAATCATAGCATCAACAGAAACTAATCCAGTTTGTAACGGTTCATATACTGAACGACGTGAAATAATTCCTGGCGCTGGAGATTCAATTAAACGAGTTCCGTCTGCTTTAATCGCACCTTTTCCGTCAATTGGTCGAGCTAAAGCGTTTACAACACGACCAAGGAATGCTTCTCCTACGGGAATTTGAGCAATTTTCCCCGTTGCTTTTACTGACGCACCTTCTTGTAATGTTAAACCATCACCCATAAGAACCGCACCAACGTTATCGCTTTCAAGGTTTAATGCGATCCCTACTGTTCCATCTTGGAATTCTAATAGTTCACCAGCCATTACTTTTTCAAGACCATAAATACGAGCAATCCCGTCACCAACATTTAAAACTGTCCCGACATTGCTAATTTTTACTTCTTGATTGTAACTTTCAATTTGTTGTCGAATAATACTCGAAATTTCATCAGGTCTAATCTTTACCATGGGTGAATAATATAATGGGTCGAATGTCCAGCGGTTCCAGCGGTGCACAAAGGGTCAGCTACGCTTGAACACGGGCAGCTGTAAACCTACGGGACAGGGTTTTTGTTTGCTCGGTTCGTTTCCGTTCCGGCGAATCTGGAACGGAAACGAACGTCTAGGGCACCATCCTCACAGGTGAATCCTGCTGGAGGCCACTTGTTCTAAACAAGCAGGACGGTATTGGGACTTCGGACAAACCACGAGCTTGCCCCGAGCGTAGTCCCGTTGGGTGAATGAGTTATGCTCGTTTCATCGAGCCTAGCAGAGAAATATTTACATCGATAAGACGTTTTTGAGAAGAACTGTCATTTCTCAGTTTTGTTTGAAGTTGAGAGAATGCACGTTCAATTGATAATTGGATCACTTGATCACGAACTTGACTAAACGCTTTCTCTTCCTCGAAACGAAGACTACTTTGTTTTGTTTCTTCTAAACGACGGATTTCTTCTTCTGTACGTTCAAAAAGGGTTTTTGTAGCAAGGGTTGCTGCAGTATTTCCTTGTTGACGAATTTCCACTGCTTTTGTTTTTGCAGCTTGAACTTTTTGTTTCGCTTGTTCTAGTTTTTGTTGTGCTTCTACAAAACGTTCATCTGCACTTTGAATTGTGGAAAGAATACGTTGTTTACGCTCTTGTAAAAGAGAAGATAAAACGTCACTTCCTAAATAAAGAACGACCGCAATAACAACAGCTAAGTTAATAATGTTGGTTTCAATAATATCAAAATTAAAACCAAACGAGCCTTCGGCTTCGGCAAGAGAAGCCACAGCGTGTACGGACGCATCACCGAATAAATTGACTAATGACACAAATAAAATCTCCTATTCATCTGAGATGCCTGACTGAAAAAGAATACTTGGCAGCAGGCTCGAAAATGTCTGCCAGTTGCGTTCGGGTTCATATTCTTATTGGATCATCTACGGCCTAAACCGTAGATGTCTTTAGAAATTCAATCAAGAGGATGTGCGGAACGAACTGCGTATATGCAAGATTCGTTGGAACGGTAGGCCTATGCTCGCAGCGGGCCCACTCGTCCCTTCGAAACAACCCGTTGAATAGGGAACGGGCATTGCCCGTTCCCTATTCAACGGGTTTTCGGCCGCATGAACTTTCCTTGAAAGGCTTTAAGGGCCTAGAAAATGGTGTGAATTGAGTCAAAGGACCAGGCGCGAACCTGGTCCTTTGACTTAATGTCCTATCCTGCAAAAGGGTTAGCGAAAAGAAGAGCTAAAGCAACTACTAAACCGTAAATTGTTAAGGCTTCCATGAAGGCTAAAGAAAGAAGTAATGTACCGCGGATTTTTCCTTCAGCTTCTGGTTGACGAGCAATACCTTCTACTGCTTGACCTGCAGCAGTCCCTTGACCAATACCAGGACCAATAGCTCCAAGACCAATAGCTAAACCTGCACCAACAACAGAAGCTGCGCCAATTAATGGGTTCATGTGAATATCTCCTTAAATAAAATTGTATCTTCTTTCTTCAAAATGACAGATGTCATTTTGAAGGGAAAAATGAGGATCCAGAATTGAAGAGGGGCGGGGGAAGCCCAGTTCCAAAGGGTTCTGGAAAAAAGCGGGTTGAAAGGGGCAACGAGGCCCGAAGAGAAGAAAATGAAACGTCCTCTCAATTTTTCAAATCCAAAAAAACGTCCAGCGGGTCGAACCCGGGCAAAATCAGCTTTTTCAAGCTGGGTGATAAAAATATGTTTTTATCAAAGAAGAACGCTTGTTTTGATTATACGTAATCAATCTTTATTGTGCAACTTTTCAGAGTTACCTCTTTTTTTAAACAAAAAACACCGAACCCCGTTGGAAAAGATTTCGCAGGTGTACAAGAATACAAACTGACTTGCCAGAAAAAACTGACGTGTAAATGGTGTGGCCAGTTCCTTTTCGAAATTTCGAACGTAAACCAAAGCCCGAGGCAAAGACCGGTTATTTGATCAACAAAATTATTTTGAAGTAGATAAATACAGGGTATAAAGATGTACTAAGGACAAACTCTCGCGATTCAACCTGCAAAAGAAAACCCTTTCAGTTATGGCCGACCCTTTGACCTAAAGAACCATCTGGAGAGTTGGTTTACGAACTGACCCGTCAGTTCATAAACGTTCACAAGTCATTTGGTCTCGTTGGGCTGCGGTTTGTCTTGGTTGGCTACGTTCCGGGCTCTGCCCGGAACGTACTGCGGCAGAGCGCGGAACGTAAGGAACTCGACATTCATGACTGGTTATTGATTCGCACCGGTTTTGACAGGAACTCCGGCGTGAAGGAGTTTAGGATCTAATTAAATTTTGATTTGCCCGGAACTCAGAGTCTAAAATTTTCACGGGAGATACTTTCGCATAGAGGCCCCAGAGGGCGAAGCCCCCTCGATAAATGGCCTTCAGCTTCGAGGGGGCTTCGCCCGGATATCTTTAATGATGATCTTCTAATGCTTCACCAATGTAAGCTCCCGCTAAAGTTGCAAAAATAAGAGCTTGAATCGCACTTGTGAAAAGTCCTAAGAAAATTAAAGGAATTGGAATCACAAGAGGGACTAAGGTAATTAAAACAGCTACAACAAGTTCATCAGCTAAAATATTTCCGAATAAACGGAAACTTAACGAAAGAGGTTTTGTAAAATCCTCTAAAACGTTGATTGGAAATAAAATTGGAGTCGGTTTTACGTATCTTCCAAAGTAATTTAAGCCTTTTTTAGTTAATCCAGCATAAAAATATGCCACAGACGTTAAAAGGGCTAAAGCTACTGTTGTATTAATATCGTTGGTAGGAGCTCCTAATTCACCATTCGGAATTTCAAAAATGCGCCAAGGAACAAGGGCCCCTGACCAGTTTGAAACAAAAATAAATAAAAATAAAGTTGACAAATACGGAACCCATTTTTTTGAATCAGAACCATGGATTTGCGTTGATGATAAATCGCGCATATATTCCATGAAAAATTCAATAAAATTTTGGCCTCCAGTTTCTGGGATAGATTTTAAGTCACGTGTTGTTGAAAATCCAACAATCAAAATGATGGCAAAAACAATCCACGTATTAACTAAAACTTGACCGTGTACTTGAAAACCTCCAAGTGACCAATACCAATGTTGGCCAATCTCTACAGCTGAGATGTCATATAACATAAAATGAATTGATTTTAAAACACGCTGACTTTTTTTTGAAACGCGTCAAAAAGCTTCTGCACACGCGTTTTTTGCCTTGTGGGCTAGCGTTCGGGCGAAGCCTGTTTAGACCCCCCCCTCTACGGCCGGCTGCTTCCCAACCATTCAGGGCAAGGAGAGCAAACAAGGTTTACGTTTGAAATACAGAGCTCGTAGGAGCCCTGTTGAAAGCAAAACGTAACGCGACTGGAGCAAGCAAACACTTAGAGTGCAAACACAGAAAAGAGGGGTCGCCTCAAGACGAATCGAAAACGCCCCTCTGTTCTATGAAAAAAGATTTTAAGGCCTTCCTACGAACCAAGGTTGCATCGAAGAACACTTCACTCTTTTTTCAAAATTTTATTTTTGAGAAAAAGCTTGAAGACGAGCACGTGCTCGTTTAAAAGCAAGACTGGCTTCAATTTTTTCTTTTCGGCTCGCAAGACTTGCTTTTTCTAAAGCCGTTTGAGTTTCAGCAAAAGTTTTTTCAGCTGCCGTTTGATCGACTGACGAACCTAACTCAGCATCATTTACTAATACAGTAATTGTATTGTCTTTTACTAAGGCAAATCCACCCATTAAAGCCATTGAAATCCAAGCATTTGATGAACCACTTGTTTTTTCTGGTCGAACAAGCATAACACCAATATCTAAACCTGTAATTAAAGGAGTGTGATTCTTTAAAACACCCATTTGGCCAGTAGCCGTTGGAAGAATCACCTCATCTGCGGTCGCATTCCAAAAAACGCGATCAGGACACATAATAGTCACTTTAAGACTCATACGATTCGTTTTTTTTAAGGCATCAAATTCCTGCATCTGGATACGGTTGAGCTTGCCCGACCGTATCCAGATGACCCATGGAAATTGACGACTCCTCGTTTACTGATGTAAAGGCATCCCCGTCATTCGCGCAGTACGTTCGGTTTGTCTTGGTTGAATACGTTCCGGGCTCTGCGGAAGAGCCCGGAACGTAAACCACTTCATCGACAAACCGACTGTAGGTTGATGACCCAATCGGGCGACAAAGAAAGAAGTTTGTTGTCGACTTCAAAACTGGCTATTGCACCGGGTCTCCAATGAGCTCTGCTTTGTCGAACGGAGCTGCTTGGTTCAAATTGTCGAGCTCCGGTCCCAAAACGAACGTATTCTTGGAGACCCGGTGCACCCCACTGTCGTACTTTCAATTGGGTCAGTTTTTAAAATAACAGAATTTTCAAGCCGAGGAGTCCGTTTCTTTTTGTTTGATCTTGTGCTGCTGGGCCGGGGTACGATTGCGGAGTCTCAGCTTTCCCGACGTTCACAACGCAAAGGCATCTGGTACGTAAGTGGTTTACGAACGGACATGTCTGTTCGTATTTCATACCCAGATGACCCTTTGGTGAATCCTAAAGTCATCTGTCTAGGTTAGTGGAATTCAGTCAGGCGAACCCGACCGTATTTCATACACGATTCAATATTTAGACAGATGACCCATTCAGCACGGACTGCGGCTACCCGCCTGACAAAGACTTTTTAAGAAGCGCTTAATTTATTGGCTTTTGCTACAGCTTCTTCGATATTTCCTACTAAGTAGAAAGCTTGTTCTGGTAACGCGTCAAGTTCACCATTTAACACCATTTTAAAACCAGAAATAGCATCAGCTAAACTTACGTATTTTCCTGGCGAACCTGTAAATACTTCCGCTACAAAGAATGGTTGTGAAAGGAAACGTTCTACCTTGCGAGCACGTGCAACTGTTAAACGGTCATCTTCTGATAATTCATCAAGACCTAAAATGGCAATAATATCTTGAAGTTCTTTGTATCGTTGTAATGTACGTTTTACAAGTTGTGCTGTTTTATAATGGTCATCTCCTACAATCCAAGGTTGTAGCATTGTTGAAGTTGAATCTAATGGATCCACAGCTGGGTAAATACCTTTCGCAGCTAAGTTTCTCGATAATACAGTTGTTGCATCAAGGTGGGCAAATGTTGTTGCTGGAGCAGGGTCAGTTAAGTCATCTGCTGGAACATACACGGCTTGAATTGATGTAATCGAACCATCTTTTGTTGAAGTAATTCGTTCTTGTAACGAACCCATTTCTGTACTTAACGTTGGTTGGTATCCTACTGCTGAAGGCATACGTCCTAAAAGAGCAGATACTTCAGAACCAGCTTGAACAAAACGGAAAATGTTATCAATAAAAAGAAGAACGTCTTGGTTGTTCACGTCACGGAAGTATTCTGCCATTGTTAAAGCAGTTAAACCTACACGCATACGAGCTCCTGGTGGTTCATTCATTTGACCGTACACAAGAGCAACTTTTGATTCA
>Ga0164296_1005190_pt1 | contig 11511 bp, 13 predicted proteins | sample GEODES057metaG_FD_113533 | JGI IMG/M metagenome (GOLD analysis project Ga0164296, IMG submission 113533) | Dystrophic lake water microbial communities from Trout Bog Lake, Wisconsin, USA - GEODES057 metaG | ecosystem: Environmental > Aquatic > Freshwater > Lake | place: USA: Trout Bog Lake...
CCGTGACTATGGGCGATCCCGTGACTATGGGCGATCAGGTCCAAAGAAAAATTCGCTAAAATCTTACCGACTCAAATAGAGCTCAGAAATCTTATCAATCAGCTCATTCTCTAGAGGCTCATAGGTTGTTACACACTGACGAACAAGTGTGGTACCTGATCCAACCTTACATAGACTACAATAGACTTTACCCGTCAGACGATCTTTTACAAAGGTCACTGTACTTTCATCTTTTCCAACATAGACCAAGGTATTCTCAACGGGGCTATAGATATCCTTTACAGCAATTCCGTATGAATTCGTATTTTTTGCTAGATCTACCGTGGTGATAAGAAAGCCAACGGATCCATCCGTGAATTTACATGAATCAATGGCCAAGGAAGGAAGTGGTGTGATACTGTCTGGACGTACAAGGTTTTTTACTGTCTGTGGTCTTAGTGTAGATTCAACAAGACCCATTCTGTGATAGATTTAAGAGTTATTTGTTTAGATGAGCGAGTAATAAGATGACTGTAATAGTGTACTCGTATCACTTGCTATATTTAATATATCAACATTATCTCTTAGTTCGTATGATATATAGTATCTCTTTGTTATATTTATCCAATTCTTAATAAGCTTGCTATCAGGATGTAAGGTATAATGTCTAGAAAAGGCCGCAATCTTCTCATCAGGTAGATCTTCCTGTTCGGCAATGGCATTAAAATAGTCAATGACAAGTGTTTTCGCATTGTATGGTTGATTTTTAAAGAAACTCTCAATTGCTTCAATCTTAAGTTGCTGTCTGAATCGCCTCTCAAATCTCTCTAAATCAAAATTACATGATTTGAAGCGATCCAGAATCCATGAGAATTCACCATGTGCCACACACTGCGTATATATACTAACAAGTTGTCCATATGTAAATGGAATATTCGTTAGCATATTAATCGGCATCTTAGGATCAGGAAACATATAATCCGAACAAAGGATCTTAGTTTCAAAGGTTCTTTTAAGACTTGAAGCTTCGTATATATACGAGCACTTATTCTTTATATCAATAACAAGTACACTTTTCTTAGGAACTTCAAGAGTTACAGGGTCCTCTGTATTACGAATATTCCGAATGGCTCTAGAAATGCGGTGTGCGTAGGCGAGTTTAATAAGATAGTTCCTAAGTTTAAAAATTTTAGAATAAATCCACTTCACTCGTTTCCACTCATTTGCCTGCCTATCCTTAAAACTTTGCATCATAGATACGATATATGGAGGCTCTTTCCATACCATGTCAAAATGGATATTAAAAAAGAAGGTTGGTACTGGAAATTTAATATTACGATTTATAGTTCGTATGACTTCTACATGCCCCAATATTTCAAGACTACTAAACTTCATCCGTATTGATTCAGATACCTTCACTCCATCAGGAATCTTCCATCTATAACCACTGTAGGGCTTGAAGCTTATCTTGATATCATTTGAAGTGTAATGTTGTACTGGTCTAACCTTTTTCTTAGTCTGCTTCTTTACTTGGCGTGCTGATTTCACACCAATCTGGAACCTTGGTTCCATATTACTATAGTATAGTTAAGTTTGTTTAGACGCTTGAACCATTGGTCTAAACTAGATGATTTCAAATAGTCTGAGGGTAGATCCTTTAATAGTACCGCATTGCTTGGCATTTACGTCATAGACAACTTCACCATCTGAGAAATAGATACTATCTCCACATACAATTCTCTGAAGTTCAGGAAGCTTTGATTTCTCCAAACTGTACTTATCATTTACATGACTGCTACAGAGTTTAGGAGCCGGTCCAAGGGTCGGATTCCTACAGCGCATTTGAATAAGACCTCGTTGGACGAGTGCCTGACATTGATAGATTGTTTCGTCCTCCTGTATAATTGAGAACTTAGATTTATCCTCACGTTTCAACATAGTAATTAAATCTTGTGGGGGTACACCGAGTTCGGCCGCGATATCTCTTGCCAAGGCGAGTGATTTGTTAAATAGAATGGCATCAATGCTCTCCCATAGAGTTTGCGGAATAGGATACGACATGCTTATGTGCGTGAACTTGGCCCTTATAAGTTTCATTTTTTACAGCAAGTAAGCAAATGGTATCTCCCGCAGAATGGGGTCCATCTACCTGGGAACTCTTACATGGTATCGCAGAACGAGTTGGAAACCAAAAATCCTTGGTTCTTATTCGCGATGAAAAGAATGAGCTCCGCATTGTTCTTCGTACACTGGGTGCCCTATTACCCTGTAAACTATGTCAGGGTCATTATAAGTTATGGATACAAAGGCATCCTCCCGACACAGTTATTGAGAAAGGTGGAGAATATCTACAGGATGCCTTACGTGAATGGTTTTATCAACTTCACGAAGATGTAAATCAACGACGTGAAGTGAATTCTGGAATTACACTTGATACTTTGAAGGATCGTTACAAGAATATTGACTTACGTGCGAATGCCAATATACTGAAATATCTATATAACAAGGCACTTCAGAGTCGGGTCATACATCCAACTGAGTGGAAGGATGCCTGGAGACATTTAGATCTATTACTGAGATTTATCGGTGCTTAGGGCCTAGCGACTAATTTGGCCGTCGCGCCTAGCGACCAGTGACTAAATTGGCCGTCGCGCCTAGCGACTAATCCTCAGCACAGACAATTGGGTTGGGCGCCGTCGCTGACGCTGGTAAGATCTGAGATAGAACACCAAACAAGTCAGATGCTCTTGAACCACATTTCCGTGATAAAGTATAAATGCCATATCCAATGGATGCCGCACCTCCAGCCGCCAATAAACTCAGAATGATCCCCAGCCATCCACGCCCTTCACATCCACGCATAGATGTAAAGCGTACTGCCAATAAGATAAGTGACAAGGTGACAGTAGCGGCAATGATATAAATCGCCTGACTACTACGTTTCTCATGACTATTTGTATCTGAATTAGGCAAGGCTGGTGCCATCAATGAATCAACCGCATTAGATATGGCATATCCGATGAAAAATCCAACACTCATCAGCCAGTAACTCGGGACAGACTGAGCCTCTGCCTCATTGCTCGGATCAAAAAGACCAATCTTTTGGGGTCCATGGGATGGCACTAAATTACATGTATCACCCGTTGACCGCGTCCATGAAACACGTTGATTTGGTACAAACTTTTTAAGAATAAATCCAAGTGTAATCTGTAATAAGTACGTGTAGATTGGCATAAGGACTCCAAGACCCATTGTCAAATTCGCATGAACAACTGATCCCGTTGTAATAGTAAAGAGCAAGGACGTCGCAGTTAATACAATGGGTAATTGTTGAACTCCACGAAATGTATATTCTTTTATTCCGCCTATTAGGCTTGAGGCTGAAACCAGCGACATTCTAACACTGCCCTATTTATTTAGACGGCGCGCAGACAAACATCGGGGCATTTGATTCCTCTACTGTCTTAATCATAGGGAGATTCAAGATATTCAGTCCCTCACGACCAAAGAGTGCCTTATTTTGAAATATGAGAAGAATTCCCATGATGGCACCCAAGACAAGAGACATAAGAAGTGTCTCAAATGTTTCACAGCCGTAGGAATATCTGAAGACCATCATTACAAAGACTAAGAATGAACTCAATACAATACCCGCAGTAGTGCGAGTAGTTAGATCACCACCAAGTGCTTTAATTTCACGCCCAAACTCCTTCACTGAACCAATCATATAGGAGACTGTACCTGCTACAAAAAACATGGTCGGTGAGGGAAAGAATGAGGGCTTACCGATTGTTTCTAGAAGTGAAATTCTCATATTATTTGAGAATGCCATTCCAGGTTGACAGGACTGGTGTAGCGCATCATGACCTGCGCCAATGGGTGAAATTCCACCAACCGCAGACGCAGCTAGACGTTGGACAATCATAAGCTCAACCATGGCGAGTACAAGAACGCCATATGACTTACATAAACTGATCATGGCTAGGAGACCCGTTCCAAGTACTACACTATCCGGAAGTAGACGGAGAGTTTCCACTGCCACTGGAACGATTGTTCTTTGAAATGAAGTAACGATTTTTTCATATAGTGTTGGATCGCTGGCGGGCATAAGGCCTATCTAACATATTTATATAAAGCGATGGGCATCCCTTCTTATTACAGGACACTCATAACAAAGATACCACATGCGATTCAAAGAAAGGCACCGACTGCTGCATCTGTACTTGTTGTTGACATGAACTGTATGATTTATCATGTTCTACGTGAGCCGAAGATGCTCGCACATAAATTTCCAGCTGAACTCGGTGCGCCACGAGTAGCCTGGGAGCGCAAATTACAAGATGAAGTGTGTTCTTATTTAACCCATATCTGGAGAGCGGCTGGTTCACCTTTACAAGTCTATGTAGCACTTGATGGTGTAGTTCCATATGCGAAGATCAAGCAGCAGCGCTTTCGTAGATTCAAGAGCGCCGCTGGGGCATGGGGCGATAGCCCCATATGGGATACTAACGCTATCACACCAGGTACGGAATTTATGGCCGCAATGGGCGATGCCCTGCGCGCAACAGGTAAACAATTCAGCTGGATCATCAGTGATACGGATGAACCAGGTGAAGGCGAACATAAGCTCCTCCGTTGGCTTCTGAGTACATCTCTCAAGCCCGGCCCAGTCATCGTCTATGGACTTGATGCCGATCTTATCCTACTATGTCTGCTTGCCGGAGATAAGCTAGGAGCAGCCTATCCGATTTTTTTGCTCAGAGAGGCAATGGCTTTCGGAAAACTCGTACGTCTAGAGAATGAGGTTGAACTCTGTTTCTTTCAAGTCGGCGTGTTACGACAATCGCTCCAGCGTGGATCAGAGTGGTCTCGTGAGCAATTCTACGACTATATCTTCGGAATGTCCTTCTGCGGAAACGACTTTCTCCCCACCGGCCTATCTCTCCGAATTCGCGATGAAGGTCATTCCATCCTTCTCGCAGGCTTAGAAAGTCTCTGGAAAGCAAAAAAACACCTCGTCATCTTTGACGAGACCGGTGTCGCTAAGCCATCCAAGGAAGGTCTCTTAGCCTTCGCGAAGTGGATTCAAGGACAAGAAGAACGTCTATTACTCACAACAATTAAGCGCAAATTCGGTGCTCGTCTAGGTGACAATGAAGAAGACAACCTACCTCTTATTGAACAGGTCGAGAAGCCGCTCGTTGAAGGCGCTGATTCCGAATCAGGACCTCGCCTTCGTCGTGATTGGCAGATAACCTATAATCGCTTGGCACTCGGTGACACTGCTGAGACACATCGACGTGCGCGAGTAACTGATTACTGGAGGGGCTGGTGTTGGATCTTGGATTACTATCAGGGACGTCCTGTTGATCTTGAGTGGGTCTATCCTGCTGGGTATCCACCAACATGGTCAGATCTCTGCTCGTTCTATGATCTGCCAACTGGAACAGTACCTGTAAGAGAGCCACTAAAGCCCAAGGAACAACTCGCCCTCGTCTTACCGCTCAGCAGTTGGGGTCTCCTTCTCAATAGTGAATTCCGATCCCTTCCTACGGCCATACCCCAGTACTGGCCACGTAGCTTCAGACTAGAAACGTTCGGTAAACGGTTTGGTTGGGAGTGCGAGCCAATGATTCCGATGCTGAGTCCGGCTAGACTGCGGCATGAGCTTACACGAATGAATCGCGCCTCATAGAAAGGATGGGGAACAATCTGTCTCTCGCAGCAGGACACCTTCCAGAAGCACATGTGCGAATTTACAGAAATATACTCCAGATTCAATCTCCCGCTACGCGAGTTCAAATGATAGAAACTCTTCTAGCAGGTCAGGAATATGTCGCAACCGCAAAGCAAACTGGGCTCTATGGTCCAATCCTTAATTACCTTGCTTCAGTCCGTCGTGGAGATTCCGCCCTCCTTCCCGGTGAACGGTCAACAAGTCATCAACCGCAGGTACAATCACATGACTCAAGAAGACCACCTGAAAACCGGATTACTCACAAGTCAGGAGACCCTGGAGCCCACGCCAAGGCCATTTCATTCTTCTCCCAGTGCCTCCAGATCCTAGGCTTGGAGGAGGAGGTCGCTCTGAATGAAGACGCACTCAAGGCTGCTTATAAGAAGGCATCTCTAAAGGCGCATCCAGACAAGGGAGGATCTGAGCAAGCCTTTGACCAGGTAACACGTGCGTATGCCTTTCTAGGTGATATCCTCCGGCGTGTACGTGGAGGACGAGATGAGATGGTCAATGTTGCCGAGGAATCTCCTGCCAGACTTGCCGCCTCAAGAGAACAGAAATCCGAAACATGGAAGATGGCTGAACCAGTCAAACTCAATCCGAAGAGTCTCAACATGGATACATTCAACAAAGTCTTTGAACAAACGCGACTGCCGGATCCAGATGAAGACGGATACGGTGACTGGTTGAAGAATGCCGAAGGCGGTCATCCTGGTGGAAAATTCAACGGGAAATTCAATCGTTCCGTTTTCAATGAGGCCTTTGAATCTGAGATCAAGTCTAGAGCCCAACAGGGAATGGCCGTCTCACTCAGACAACCCGAGGCTCTCACCATGGCTCCCAACATGGGAATTGAACTAGGGCGCGATAGGCCGGAGGATTTCACTGGGGCGAATCTTAATGGCCTCAAGTACACAGATCTGAAGAAAGCCTATACGAGTGATTCCACCTTTAGCCATCAGGTTGCTGATGTACGAGTCAGTAATAAGTCCTTTGATGCTGCTGCGACTGAACGAAAGGCTGCGCCAGCACCCCTCTCTGCCGCTGAGATGAATGCGATCGCTGAAGCTGAACGGCAGATGGCTCAACGGCAACAAAGACAGACTGTACGGATATCAGAAGAGGATCGCCGTATTGCTGAACATTTTCAGAAAATGCAGAAGTATGTAATAACAAATCAGTAAGTTAGTCAGAAGGAATGAAGGATTGGATGATGCCACTAACAATAGGAATTGTTGCCGTTGTAGCAATTGCGATTGGAGCATCCGTTAGTCAAGGAATGATAAGCGAAAATCCATTTGAGGCGAAGGATTTGTTTGAGCGTGGAATGAACTTGCCGGTTATCTGGATTTTCTATGATACCTCTATCCCCAATGCACGCGGTTATGCTGACTTTAATGCCCGGTCATCTCGTGCTCTGAATCTGCCCTTTTTGAACCTCTGTTATGAGTCTATCGCTCGGCAGAATGCTGGACAGTACAGGGTTGAAGCTGTCAGTGGTCTTGCTGGTCTCGCAGATAAACTCGGCGGCTGGGATAAGCTACCTGCGAAGTTACAGAATCCCTTGGTAACACTTGAGCCATCAGATCTTGCGTGGATTCGTGCGGCACTGTTAACAAAGTTCGGTGGACTTTGGGTAGCTCCTGCGACGATTTGCTTACGCCCCTTCGGCGCATTGCCTAACATACCTGTATTCTTCGGTACGGATACGGATGAATCCTTCGCAGGTACGGCGGGGACGGCTGTGCCCAATTTCCAGGTTGCTTGGTCACCCTCACCCGAGCACCCTTTGTGGGCGGCATGGGAGGCGAAGTCCAGACAACGGCTTGATTCATCTGGAGGGGGTGATACGGCACGCGGTGCTCAGAAGTGGGAGTATCTCGCAGTCTCAACCATGTACCCTGAGATTGAAGTGCGGCCAATGGCGGAGATTGGTCGTAAGGGTGCAGCTGGACGCAGAATTCAGATTGAAGATATACTTGCCTCTGGTCAAGAAGGAGAGATGCCCTTTACCATTAGCAAGTTGGGGGTCTATGTGGCACTACCTTGGCCTGAGCTACGTGATCGGCGTGTCTTTGGCTGGTTCTTGCGTATGTCTGAAGACCAAATTGCGGAAAGCGATCTGGTCATCAGGGATTTGTATCACATGGCAGGAGTAATTTGAAATCAATAAGTGTTTTTGCGCTCTTTTTACAAAAAGAGCACTCTAATTTCTTCTCCTTGAGCCAACATGCGAGGTGTCGCAGGATGTATTTGATACACCGTGCGCTTCTTCCCTAAGTGCTGTCTCTCATAACTCTGAATTCTGAATCCATGAAAAGGTAAGATATGCCGGAGTAGAGTTATCACACGTCTACTATCAATTGTATCAAAGTATCTCTTCGCCTTACATGGTAAATAGTATGGTTCTAGAAGAGGTACCCAAGCCTCTAAAGTATCAAGTTTAACCTCCTCGGCTGAAAATATCTTCGTATCAACAATTCCAGTAAATCCGAGTTCAGTGAGTATTAATATGACTAGATCAAGTGGTGGCGATTCTCTGAACAGCTTGCTCATCCTGTTCTCCCTTCTTAATTGAAGATTTCAGGTTCCAAGGACGGACTTCTCCGCATGCGGTCATCAGATCCAGAATGCTTGAACGTGACTGTGAATGATAGATCCAACTCTTAATTAGAAACTGCTGTATATTATACCATGCGCGATGATCTATAATATTCATTACTACAATTGTATGCTCTAATTCAAATAAAATATCCTCAAATGAATATCCTAATTCCCAGATCTTATACATCTGTTTCTGAGAATTCTCACGATTGCATGAAATTAACATGTCTAGCAGGGCTCTCATAGATCCCCAAATATGAGGATCAAAACAGTGCTTAATGTAGTCCAGTGTAAGTGTCTTCCACCCCTCTGATAGTTTCAGAGCATATAACATTCGTACGAGACTCTGAAACTTCATAATAGAACAGACTGACATTACAATTAATTCTTGACGAGCATCATCGGCTATATCTTCTAATTGAAATCCTTCTCTCTGAATAATACTGTTATAGATCTCAATATTGGATGATGGCTCAATCAGTATAATATGACAGCGCGACTGGAGAGGCAAAATAAGTGACTCCTGATTTTGACTGATAAAGATAAAGCGTGTAATATGGTTGAAGGTCTCCATAGGACGTCTAAGAGCTTGCTGGGAAATTGCTGGGAGAGTATCACAGTCATCAATGATAATCCATCTGTAGACACCCTTGCGAGGCGCAATCCATCTTACATGATCATTAAGAATCTGACGAAAGGTATGGATACCGCGATCCTGATGAGATGAGATCTCAACACAATACTCCTTCTCCTCCTTTTTAGTAATATTGGAATGCTTGAAATAGGCTTTGAGAAATTCCCTGGCAAGAGTTGTTTTTCCTGTACCTGGAAAGCCTACTAGAAAAATATGAGGAGGGTCATCTAAGCAGGCTTCTAATTGACTTATAACATTATCAACACCGAAGAGAGATGTTTCAATCCTCTTAATTGGCGTAGCCATCTGTAGGTATTTGATTGTTCAATACTTAGGCCCTTACGCACTGCACTTTTTTAAAAAAAGTGCGCAAAAAATTAAATAGACTAAAAGGGTTCGCAAAAGTTTAAACGGAATGAAAAGGTCAGCAAAAGTTAAATAGCTTTTTGCACGCTTTTAATGGCTTCGCCTATAAAAAGCGTCAGACTTAAACCATATCCATATGATGAAGATAAGATGGGTGACAGAGATCTGTATAGTGTACTAGGTGTAAGTCGCGATGCCGATACATCTGAGATTCGCACCGCCTACAAACAGCTAGCAAAGGAACATCATCCTGATAAGGGAGGTGATCCAGAGAAATTCAAGGAGCTCAGCCAGGCACATGAGATTCTGAGTGATGATCAACGTCGCAGAACGTACGACATGACTGGAAATACAAACGAGCAACAAGGTGGATTTTCTGGCGGGTTCCCTGGCGGTATGCCTGAGATGTTTGCCCATATGTTTGGTGGTATGGGTGGCCCCTTCGCCAACATGGGACAGCCTAGAAAGAGAGATGGCAAGTCTCCAGGTAAGACACAGGATCTACCTCTTCGTATCTCAGACTACTACCACGGTCGCAGCCTGAGTGTAAAACTCGGTAGACAGGTCTTTTGTAAGGACTGTAAGGGATCTGGTGCTCAGACAACACGTCCATGTGAAGATTGTGGTGGTAGCGGTGTAATTAAACAGATGGTCAACATGGGACCTATACAAATGGTAGGTCAATCACCCTGTCATGGGTGTATGGCCAAAGGTCAGAAGAATGTCGGCCAGTGTGCCGGCTGCCAAGGAAAGGGGCTTCTTCCTGAAGAGAAAACACTTGAAATCAAGATTGAACCTGGTATGATGTCAGGGAATACAGTTGTATTCTCAGGAATGTGCTCAGATCATCCTAGCTTTACAGAGGCGGGTGATGTAACCGTAGTACTCAGAGAGGCGGATGAGGATGAAATGGCGGCGTCATGGAAACGTGAGGGCAACCGTCTCAAGACATCTATCACAATCAATCTTACAGAGGCACTTCTAGGAACAACACGACTCTTGATGGGACATCCGGGATTTCCAGGCGGTGTACCTATTGAAATTCCTCCTGGAACACAAAACATGTGGACTGGAACAATTCCTGCTCTCGGTATGCCCGTTCGTGGTACACCTCGTTACGGAGAGGCCTACGTTTCAGTCTTAGTTGTACCGACGGCAGATGAGATTTCAGCATTGAAGGCTAATACCGTAATGATGAAGTCTATTATGCCAGCCTTGCCACCTGTTCCTGAGTCAAAGGAACACGTTCGGTCGGGACGCTGGTCTGCTATTTAAGACGCCTTAGGCAAGAAGGCGCTGGGATCCTTTGCCATAGACCACTCGTAATTGAGTGCCGCTTGCTTCTCCAATCCTGCGGGAAGTAACATAGTGTCAGCATTCACTTCGGCAGGAGACATCCAGTGACCATGTCCACCCGACTGTCTCTTGCGCTGGCTGCGGCTCTTACGGTGGCTGCGGCTCTTGCGATGGCTGCGGCTCTTGCGGTGGCTGCGGCTCTTGCGGTGGCTGCGGTTCTTACGACGCTTACCACCATCCTGCATGCCCTGGATGCTGGCAATCGCCGCATCAAGAGGACCCGTGCGGGCGGAGGGTACCATGCTCGTTGGCAGAGTACTCGCCACAACAGAGGAAGGGTAAGGGCCAACCGCACCTCCCGCCTGGGCAGCGTTAATTAGGCTACCCTGAACAACCGCGCCCGGATAGGATCCCATGCCACCACCCTTGGTTAGATTGGTCTGTACAACCGCGTCGGGGTACGCGCCCCACTTTCCTCCGTACTGACCCTTATGGATGTTGAGGTATTGTCCTCCCTGAGCGAGAGAATCCTTCATTGGCATATCCATACTTTGGTCAGTGACAGAAGCCATGCCACCCATCATTGCGCGTCTGTTGCGATTGCTGCGTCTGTTGCGGCGACTTAGATTCTTTCTGTTGCCACGGTTCTTACGAGAGGGCATCGTTTCTATTAACATGAGCAGAAAAAACCTCTCTTAAAGTATAATGCCCACTGAACCCAATTGGTCCAAGAAATATTTCTCAAGTGCAACAGTCTGTACATGGTTTTACGCGCTTGCAATCTTAAACGCAATCGTGGCAGTAGCCGGAGTGGTTGGCGCGGTATTTATGTCATCAAAGGGCTCAAAAGCCATGTTGATCCCTCTACTCGTAAGCGGGTCTCTCGGCTTCATCA
>Ga0164296_1005193_pt1 | contig 11509 bp, 8 predicted proteins | sample GEODES057metaG_FD_113533 | JGI IMG/M metagenome (GOLD analysis project Ga0164296, IMG submission 113533) | Dystrophic lake water microbial communities from Trout Bog Lake, Wisconsin, USA - GEODES057 metaG | ecosystem: Environmental > Aquatic > Freshwater > Lake | place: USA: Trout Bog Lake...
GTTCGTCGGTCAACGGCAGCGTCAGCACCTCATCGAAGCCCGACAGTCCCGTCTCGAGACTACGCAGCGCCTTCTGCAGCGATTCCTGCAGCGTACGGCCGATCGCCATGGCCTCGCCCACCGACTTCATCTGGGTGGTGAGCCGTGTGTTGGCACCGGGGAATTTCTCGAAGGTAAAGCGCGGGATCTTGGTCACGACGTAATCGATCGCCGGCTCGAACGACGCTGGTGTCGCGCCCCCGGTGATCTCGTTGCGCAACTCATCGAGGGTGTAGCCCACCGCAAGCTTCGCGGCCACCTTGGCGATCGGAAAGCCCGTGGCCTTGGAGGCGAGCGCCGAAGAACGCGATACCCGCGGATTCATCTCGATCACCAACACCCGACCGTCGCGCGGATTGACCGCAAACTGCACGTTGGAACCGCCGGTATCGACGCCGATCTTGCGCAACACCGCAATCGAAGCATCGCGCAAGCGCTGATATTCGCGATCGGTCAGCGTCTGAGCCGGGGCGACGGTGATGGAGTCGCCGGTGTGCACGCCCATCGGATCGAGGTTCTCAATGGAACAGACGATGATGCAGTTGTCGGCGGAGTCGCGGACAACCTCCATCTCGTACTCCTTCCAACCGAGTACCGACTCCTCGAGGAGCACCTCGCTGGTCGGCGAGGCATCGAGGCCACGCGCGATGATCGCCTCGAATTCCTCGCGGTTGTAGGCGATGCCGCCACCGCTACCACCCATCGTGAAGGACGGCCGAATGACCGTTGGGTAACCAATCTCGGCCTGCAACGCGAGCGCCGACTCCATGCTGTGGGCGATGCGCGCGCGCGGCGTGTCGAGGCCGATCTCGCGCATCGCGTTGCGGAACAACTCGCGATCTTCCGCCATGTCGATCGCCTCTCGCGAGGCGCCGATGAGCGCGCAACCGTATTGCGCGAGCACGCCTTCCCGCACCAGATCGAGCGCGCAATTCAATGCCGTCTGGCCACCCATGGTCGGCAACACGGCGTCGGGACGCTCCTTCTCGATGATCCGCGCCACCGTCCGCCACTGCACCGGCTCGATGTAGATCGAGTCGGCCATGTTCGGGTCGGTCATGATGGTCGCAGGATTCGAATTGACCAGAATGACCCGGTAACCCTCCTCGCGTAGCGCCTTGCAGGCTTGTGCGCCGGAGTAGTCGAACTCGCACGCCTGGCCGATCACGATGGGCCCCGCGCCGATGATGAGGATGCTCTTCAGGTCAGTCCGCTTTGGCATGTGGCTAGCTAGTCTCGAAAGGTTTTTAAGATCGATTCAACGTCCGCATCGGCCTCAGGCGCGGCTGGTGATACGCGCATTCATGAGATCGACGAAGTGCTGGAACAACGGTGCGACATCATGGGGTCCGGGACTCGCTTCCGGATGCCCCTGAAAGCTGAAGGCCGGCCGATCGAGCAACTCAATGCCCTGCAGGGACCCGTCGAACAGCGAGCGGTGCGTCGCCCGCACGTTCGCCGGCAGCGTCGCTTCGTCTACCGCGAACCCATGGTTCTGGCTCGTGATCAGCACGCGCCCGGAGGCGAGCGCCTGCACCGGATGATTGGCGCCATGATGGCCGAACTTCATCTTGAGGGTCCGGGCACCGGCCGCCAAGGCCAGCAGCTGGTGACCGAGACAAATACCAAAGATCGGCAGGGAGGCCTTCAAGAACGCGCCGATCGCCGCGATCGCATACACGCAAGGCTCCGGATCTCCAGGGCCATTCGACAGGAAGACGCCATCGGGGTTCAACGCCAAGACCGCTTCCGCCGTCGTTTCCGCCGGCACGACCGTGACCCGACAGCCATGATCGGCGAGCATCCTGAGGATGTTGCGCTTGATACCGAAATCATAGGCCACGACGTGCAAGCGCGGTGCGGCCACGGACGGCTGCTGGCCAGACCCGGTCCAGTCGGTACCTGCGTTCCACTGATAGCTCTGGGGTGTCGTGACAACACGCGCAAGATCCATGCCCTTCAGCCCCGGAAACTCGCGCGCCGCCTGCAAGGCGGCGCCTTCGTTGGCATCCGCTCCCGTCATGATGCAACCGGCCTGAGCGCCCTTCTCGCGCAACAAGCGCGTCAGCCGCCGGGTGTCGATGTCGGCGATCGCCACCACCTTGCCACTGACCAGAAAGCTCTCCAGTGACTCGGTGGCTCGCCAGCTGCTGTGCAGCAGCGGCAGGTCACGGATCACAAGACCCGCCGCGGCGATGCCCGGCGACTCGAGGTCCTCGGGGGTCGTTCCGGTGTTGCCGACGTGCGGATACGTGAGGGTCACGATCTGTCGCGAGTAGGACGGATCGCTGAGTATTTCCTGATAACCGGTCATGGCGGTGTTGAAGACCACTTCTCCGGTGGTCAAGCCAGGCGCACCTACGGAAATACCCCGGAAGACTGATCCATCTTCCAGGGCGAGTATTGCTGTTTTCGTCACACGGGTCTCCACGGGGCCAACCGGCCGCCGCCGACCCGCGCCAAGAAGGCGACGGCAGGTCGTGGGAGCCCGGTCTGAGGACGCCAGATACGTCAAGGCGGGTGGAGTTGCCGCTTTGGAACTCCGCCCGCCTGGGGAAAAACGTCATCTGAACCGGAGCGCGATTTTACGGGACAACCCCAAGCGCTGTCCAACCGTTCGTCAGATCCGGTCAGACCGGCCCCAGCACATCGTCCATCGTGTAAAGCCCCGGCCGCGCGCCACGAAGCCAACTGGCCGCCCGCAACGCACCATAGGCGAAGGTCATCCGATCATGGGCCCGGTGGGTCAACTCGATGCGCTCGCCCGGTCCGGCCAACAGCACCGTGTGATCTCCCGCAATATCGCCGCCGCGAATGGAGGCGAAACCAATGTCGCCCGCCCGCCGAGCGCCCGCCGCGCGTTCGGTCGACACGGTGGTGGGCAATCGCGAACCGCGCGCCTCGGCCGCCGCCTCCCCGAGCAGCAAGGCGGTACCGGAGGGCGCATCGACCTTGTAGCGGTGATGCGCCTCGAGAACCTCGATGTCGTACTCACCGGGCAGCGACGCCGCCGCTTGCGCCACGAGGCGTCGCAGCAAATTGATGCCGAGGCTGGTATTGGCGGCACGCAGCACGGCGATGCGCTGCGCCGCCATCTCCAACAACATCATGGTTTCGCTCGACAGACCGGTGGTGCCCACCAGGAGGGCGCAACCCGCGGTGACCGCCGCGGCGATGTTCTGATCCACCGCAGCCGCCACGGAAAAATCAATCGCCACGTGCGCACCGGCGAGCGCCTCGGCACGGTCCGCCGTGACCGCCGTCCCGAAGATGCGCCCGAGCGTGGCCATCGACCCCACGTCCTGGCCTAGGGAGGGGCTTTCGGCCGAGGCGAGGGCGCCTGCAACCTCGAAGTCGGTGCTGTCGTGAATCGCCCGCAGGAGACTGCGGCCCATCCGACCGGTCGCACCCAATAGCGCCACCCTGACCGGGCCCGACGGCTTGGCGTGATTCATCCCATGGCCTCGAAGAACTTCTTGACGCCGCTCAACCAGGACGAGCTGCGGGGGCTGTGGCGCTTCGGATCACTCTTGAGAGAGGATTCAAATTTCTTCAGTAAGTCCTTCTGTTCACTGGAAAGACTTACCGGCGTCTCGATCGATACCTTGCAGTAAAGGTCACCCACCGCGCCGCCACGAACCGGTCGCACACCCTGCCCCTTGAGGCGAAACACGCGCCCGGTCTGACTCTCGGGCGGCACTTTCACGGTCGCGTGGCCGGCGAGCGTCGGCACCTCGATTTCACCACCGAGCGCCGCGGTCGTGAACGGAATCGGCACCTCGCACGACAGATCCGCGCCCTCACGCTCGAAGATCTCGTGCTTTCTGACCGCGACCTCGACATAGAGATCGCCGGCAGGGCCGCCATTGCGTCCCGCCTCACCCTCGCCGGTCAGACGGATGCGATCGCCGTTGTCGACACCGGCCGGCACCTTGACCTGCAAGGTACGTGAGCGACGCACCCTGCCCTGCCCGAGGCAACTGTCACAGGGCTTGTCGATCTGTACGCCACGACCCTTGCACCGCGGACACGGTTGCTGGACCGCGAAGATTCCCTGCTTCATGCGCACCTGGCCCACGCCATTGCAGGTCCCGCAACGCTGCGGCGTACTGCCCTTCGCGGCACCGGTACCGGCACAGGGCTCGCATTCACCCAAGGTATTGAGCTCGATCTCGGCGCCGTGGCCGAACACCGCTTGTTCGAGGTCAAGCTCGAGTTCATAGCGCAGGTCGGCGCCGCGATAGACCTGACGGCCACCCCGACGGCCGCCACCGAAGATGTCACCGAACACTTCACCGAAGATATCGCCGAACACCTCGCCCGGGTCCATGCCGCCACCACCGCCGCGTGAGGGATCGAGGCCGGCGTGCCCGAACTGGTCGTAGGCGGCTCGTTTTTGCGGATCGGAAAGCACCTCGTAGGCTTCCTTCGCTTCCTTGAACGACTCCTCGGCCGTCGCATCGTCCGGATTACGGTCCGGGTGGAATTTCATCGCCAGACGACGATAGGCCTTCTTGAGATCAGCCTCGGTCGCGGTCCGAGCCACCTCGAGAACTTCGTAGTAGTCGCGCTTCGCCATGCTTCCTCACGCCCATAAACGACACCGCCGCCGCGGCCTTGTGACCTACGGCGGCGTGTACCTTACCGAAGAAGAGCCGGACTTGTTAGGCCTTTCAGCCCTTGTGGTCCTTGCCCTTCACTTCCTCGAACTCGGCATCCAGCACATCGTCCGCAGGCTTGCCGCCAGGACCCGCACCAGCCGCTTCCGCACCCGGGGCTCCCGCCTGACTCATCACCGCGGCCGCCGCCTTCGAAAGCGCCTCCGCCTTGCGTTCGATGGCGTCCTTGTCGTCGGCCGTCATCGCGGTCTTGAGATCACCCAAGGCCGACTCGATGGCCGCCCGATCGGCGCCACTCGCCTTGTCGCCCTGCTCCTTGAGGGTCTTCTCGACCTCATGGACCAACGCGTCCGCCCGATTGCGGGTGTCCACCAGCTCGCGGAACTTCTTGTCCTCCGCCGCGTGCGCCTCGGCGTCCGACACCATCCGCTTGATCTCGTCTTCCGACAGTCCGGACGAGGCCTTGATGACGATCTTCTGTTCCTTGCCGCTTCCCTTGTCCTTGGCGGACACATTCAGGATGCCGTTCGCGTCGATGTCGAAGGTCACCTCGATCTGCGGCGTCCCCCGTGGCGCGGGCGGAATATCGGAGAGATCAAATCGTCCGAGCGACTTGTTGTCCGAGGCGCGATCACGCTCGCCCTGCAGCACATGGATCGTCACCGCCGGCTGGTTGTCATCGGCGGTCGAGAACACCTGCGTCGCCTTGGTCGGAATGGTCGTGTTCTTCTCAATCAGTTTCGTCATCACACTGCCGAGCGTCTCGATGCCCAGCGACAGCGGCGTGACATCGAGCAGCAGCACGTCCTTCACTTCACCCGACAACACGCCACCCTGAATGGCCGCACCGACCGCGACCGCCTCATCCGGGTTGACGTCCTTGCGAGGCTCCTTGCCGAAGAAGTCCTTCACGGCCTTCTGAACCATCGGCATGCGAGTCTGGCCACCGACGAGGATCACCTCGGAAATCTCCGACAGCGCGAGGCCCGCATCCTTCATGGCGGTCTTGCAAGGACCCATCGTGCGAGCCACGAGATCCTCGACCAGCGACTCGAGCTTGGCGCGCGTCATCTTGATGTTGAGGTGCTTCGGGCCCGACGCATCGGCCGTGATGTACGGCAGGTTGATGTCGGTCTGCTGGCTCGCGGACAACTCGATCTTGGTCTTTTCCGCGGCCTCCTTGAGACGCTGCATGGCGAGCGGGTCCTTGCGGACATCGACGCCCGACTCCTTGCGGAATTCATCGGCGATGAAGTCGATGATGCGACGATCGAAATCCTCGCCGCCGAGGAAGGTGTCGCCGTTCGTGGAGAGCACTTCGAACTGACGCTCCCCGTCGACTTCGGCGATCTCGATGATCGACACGTCGAACGTACCGCCACCCAGGTCATACACGGCGATCTTGCGATCTCCCGCCGACTTGTCGAGTCCGTATGCCAGGGCCGCCGCGGTCGGCTCGTTGATGATGCGCTTGACGTTAAGTCCCGCGATGCGACCGGCATCCTTGGTGGCCTGACGCTGTGAGTCGTTGAAGTAGGCCGGCACGGTGATCACCGCCTCGGTAACCGCCTCCCCGAGGTAGTCCTCGGCGGTCTTCTTCATCTTCATGAGCACCCGCGCCGAAATCTCCGGCGGCGCCATCTTCTTGCCCTGCGCTTCCACCCAGGCATCGCCATTGTCGGCCTTGGTGATCGTGTAGGGCACCATGCCGACGTCCTTCTGAACCACGTCGTCGCCGAACTTGCGACCGATCAGTCGCTTCACGGCATAGAGGGTGTTGGCGGGGTTGGTGACCGCCTGGCGCTTGGCCGACTGACCGACCAGCACCTCGTCGTCCTTCGTGAAGGCAATGATGGAGGGGGTCGTGCGATCGCCCTCGCTGTTCTCGATCACCTTGGGCTTGCCGCCCTCCATGACCGCCACGCACGAGTTGGTCGTACCGAGGTCGATGCCAATGACTCTAGCCATGAACTTAACTCCTGAAGAGGATTCGGATGAATTTGCGATACACCCTGTATAGGGCCGAATCGGCGGTTATCAAGCGTCCGGGGCCCGACTGACGATCACCCGGGCCGGTCGCAGCAGCCGCCCGTTTAGCAGATAGCCCTTCTGGACGGTCTGCAGCACGGTGTTCGGCGCATGCTCCGCGGACGGCGTCGCCACCATCGCCTCATGCTCGGCGGGATTGAAGGTCTGGCCGGTGGCATCGATCAACTTGATGCCGGCCTTCTCGAAGGCCTTCTGCAGCAACCGGTGAGTGGCTTCCTGCCCTTCCAGCAGACTCTTGAGATCACTGGTGGCGGCGTTGGCGATCGCCAGCTCGAAACTGTCGAGTGCCGGCAGCAACTCCTGGGCGAAGCGCTCGATCGCGAAACTCCGCGCCTGATCGACATCGCGCGCCGCGCGCTTGCGGAAGTTCTCGAGCTCGGCGACCGCCCGGAGGTATTGCGCGTAATGCTCCTCGGCCTTCGCGAGGGCCGCGGCCAATGACTCCTCGGGCGAGCCTGCCGACGGCGCACCGGCGTCCGCCAGTGCTTCCGAGACCTCTGGTGCTTGGGGGGTTGGGTCGGTCATGAGCGTCACGTCTCCGCAGTGTCCGCCTGGGCACCCAGGCGGCTCGGAGGATGGGGGCGTCGGCGCCCCAGTTCAAGGGCTCAACGACCGTGCAGCGCCGAACCGAGCAGACGGGCGGTCAAATCAACGATCGGAATGACCCTCTCGTAGGCCATACGGGTGGGTCCGATCACCCCGAGGACGCCGACCACCTCGTTGTCCACGGTATAGGGCGCCGTGACCACACTGAGGTCGTCGAGCATCTGATAGCCCGACTCCCGGCCGATGAAGATCTGCACGCGATCCGCGCGAACGCACTGATCCAGCAGATGCAGGATGTCGCGCTTCTCGTTGAACGCATCGAACAGGCGCTTCAACTTCTCCACATTCGACAGTTCCGCGAAACCCATCAGGTTGGTCTCACCGGCGATCACCACGTCAACGGGCGTGCTGTCGCCGGCCCTGGGCGCGAACATCTGTTGGGCCATGCCGATCGCATCGAGCATCAGCTGATTCATGTGCGCCCGCGTTTCCTGCAACTGCGACAGCAGCACACCACGCACATCGGTCAGCTCACGCCCACTGAACTGTTCATTGAGGAAACCGGCGGCGCGCCGCAGCTCTTCGGCCGAAAAAGGCCGCTCGGCCTGCAGGATGCGGTTTTGCACCTCACGACCATTGACCACGAGAATCGCCAAAATGCGTTTTTCCGACAGCGGTAGAAATTCGATCTGCGTGACCGCGGCATGCGTCTGTCTAGGAACGGTCACCACGCCGGCAAGACTGGTGATCTTCGACAGCAACTGCGAGGCCGAGGACACCAATTGGCGCGGGTCGTCGGTACGATCCCCCAACTGCTGCGCCAACATCCGCGACAGATCGAGATCCACATCACCCGCCGGCCGCAACTTCAAGAGGGCATCGACGAAGAAGCGGTAGCCACGTTCGGTGGGGATCCGACCGGCGGAGGTATGTGGCGAACTGACGAAACCGAACTCCTCGAGATCGGCCATCACGTTGCGCACGGTGGCGGCACTGACCGGTAACCCGGCCTCGCGGGTCAAGGTTCGCGATCCGACCGGCTGGCCATCCCGAATATAGGCTTCGACCAAGGTAGTCAGCAGACGCTGCGCGCGATCGGAAAGCAACGCGCTCGCCGCCCGCTCTCCACCCCCGGCCGTCGAATCACTCGTCATCAGTCTATAAGCCCCTGTATGGCATGGAGTTTCGAAGCTCTACCCGAAAATCTAGCGAGCGATACTCGGCGGTGTCAAGGCTCGCCAAACGCCGTCCGAAGCACACCTCGCCATCGAAGCCACGGCTACGATGGCACAGAAAACGTGCCGACGGTGTGGTCCGACGCGATCCCCATGTTAATTTGCGCCTCATGCGCCCCAGCTTTCGCACGATTGCACTGATCGGCCGCTTCCAGGACCCCAGGGTCGCGGAGGCGATGGTGACGCTCGCGACCCATGCGAGTCGCCGCAAGGTCACGGTATGGGTGGATGAGGCGGCGCCGCTCACCCTGCCCACCGAGATCGTACGTCGTCCCGAGAGCGAGCTCGCCGCGAATGCCGACCTGCTGGTGGCCGTCGGTGGCGATGGCACGCTGCTTTACACCGCACGCCTCGCGATGGGTCTCGAGCGACCCTTGCTCGGCATCAATCGCGGCCGGCTCGGGTTCCTGGCCGACATCAGCGCCAGCGAAATGCTCGAGCGCTTCGATGAAGTCCTCGACGGGCGCTACACGGAAGACCGCCGGCACCTGATGCGGGCTAGGCTTCTGAATCCGACCCAGAGCGAGCACAGCGCCATCGCCGTGAACGACATCGCCCTGCAAAAGCGCGAGACCGGACGGATGCTGGATTTTGAAACCCACATCGACGGCCACTTCGTCAACGCCCATGGCGGAGACGGCATCGTGGTGGCCACCCCGACCGGATCGACGGCGTACGCGCTGTCCTGCGGCGGCCCGATCATGACACCGAATCTGGAGGCGCTGGTGCTGGCGCCGATTTCGCCACATACCTTGTCGGATCGTCCGATCGTCGTGAGCCGCCAATCGCACATCGAGATCCGCCTGATCGCGCAAGCCCCGACCCTCGCTCAAGTCACCTGCGACGGCGTGGTGCTGGGTGATCTTGCACCCGATGGCCGACTGCTGATCGAGCCCAGCGACTCGACCTTGCTGCTACTGCATCCTATAGGTTACGACTACTACCGGATTTTGCGCTCGAAACTCCACTGGGGTCGCGGTGCACGCCACGACCACCCGGACCTTTGAATGCTCACCCACCTGCAGATCAAAGATTTTGCAATCATCGACGAGGTCGAGCTCGAGCTGCGACCCGGCATGACGGCGCTCACCGGCGAAACCGGTGCGGGCAAATCGATCCTGGTCGATGCGGTGTTGCTCGCGCTCGGCGCGCGCGCCGGGAGCGACGCGATCCGCGCCGGCGCCGAGCGTACCGAGATCAGCGTGACGGTGACGCTCGGCAAGGACAGTACCGCCAGCCACTGGCTTGCGGCGCAGGACATCGAGCACGACGGTGAAGTGCAGCTACGCCGCGTGATCACGGCCGATGGACGCTCGCGAGCCTACGTGAACGGCCAGGCCCAGCCCTTGAACCAGGTCCGGGCGCTCGGCGAATTACTGATCGACGTGCATGGGCAACAGGAATTTCTGACGCTGACCCGCGCCAGTACCCAGCGGGATCTGCTCGACAACCACGGCGACCACGCCGCGCCGCTGGCGGAGGTGACGCGCCTTGCCGGCGAACATCGCGCACTCAAGCGGGACGTCGCAGCCCTCAAGCAGGCCGCCAGCGACCGTGAGGCGCGGCTCGATCTGCTGCGCCATCAGGTGCAGGAACTCGAGACACTCGGCCTTAAGGCCGGCGAAGCGGAGAGCCTTGCGAGCGAGGCACAGCGCCTTGCCCATCACGGCCGACTCGCGGAAAGCTCGGCGAGCGCACTGCGCCTGCTCTACGAGGGTGAGGGTGAGGACGCCCACGCCCGCGTGGGCCGGGCGTTGCTGCAACTCAAGAGTGTCGCCGAACACGATGGCCGACTGGGCCCGATCACCCAGCTCCTCGAGGAGGCGCTCATCCCGCTCAAGGAAGCGGGACGGGAACTCGCGACCTACCTCGAGTCGCTGGAGATGGATCCCGGCCGCCAGGAACTGGTCGAGAGCCGTATGGCCACCCTCGAGCAACTCGCTCGCAAGCATCGCATCACACCGGCAGCGCTTCCCGACAAACTGAGCTCGCTCACCGACGAGCTCACGACACTGGAACATGCCGACAGTACCCTCGCCGGTCTCGAGCAGCGGCTTGCCGCGCTCACGAAGGACTATCAGAAAGCCGCTGCGGAACTGACCGCGCGTCGTACCGCCACCGCGACCACGCTGGGCGCGGCGGTCACGTCGCTCATGAAAGGACTCGGGATGCCGGGCGGTCGCTTCGAGGTGACCGTGACCCCCGATCCGTCAGTGATCGATGTCGCGGGATGCGATGCCATCGAGTTTCTGGTGAGCGCCAATCCGGGCCAACCGGTCAAGGCGATCGCCAAGGTCGCCTCGGGTGGCGAGCTCTCGCGCATCAGCCTCGCGGTACAAGTCGCTGCCGCTCATCAGAGCAAGGGCGCGACCTGCATGATCTTCGATGAGGTCGACGCCGGGGTGGGCGGCGCGGTCGCCGAGATGGTCGGCCGTGAGCTCTACCGCTTGGGAACCCACGGTCAGGTGCTCTGCGTCACGCACTTGCCACAGGTCGCAGGCCAAGCCGATCAACAGATCCGCATCGCCAAACAAACAACGGGAAAGAGCACCCGTACCACGCTCACGGTCCTCGCCGGAGACGATCGAGTGGAGGAACTCGCGCGCATGCTGGCCGGTGTCGAGATCACCGCCACCGCACGCGAGCATGCCCGCGAGATGCTGACGAAACGTCCCAGCGCCAGCGCCGCGAGCACCCGTCGTAGCCGCAGTCGCGCCTAAGCCTTGCGATAAGCGCAACCCGTGCGCTGGCAGTGTCCGTACACGATCAGCGAATGATCGGCGATCGAGAAACCGAGACGTTCTGCCGCCTTGCCTTGCAAGGCCTCGATGTCGGCGTCGGCAAACTCCTCGACCCGACCACAGTCCAGACACACCACGTGGTCGTGATGCTCGCCGCGATTCAACTCGAACACCGCGGTGCCGCCCTCGAAGTGATGCCGCGACACGAGACCCGCGGCCTCGAACTGCGTGAGCACCCGGTAGACGGTGGCAAGGCCGATGTCTTCGTTCGATTCGAGCA
>Ga0164296_1005194_pt1 | contig 11506 bp, 6 predicted proteins | sample GEODES057metaG_FD_113533 | JGI IMG/M metagenome (GOLD analysis project Ga0164296, IMG submission 113533) | Dystrophic lake water microbial communities from Trout Bog Lake, Wisconsin, USA - GEODES057 metaG | ecosystem: Environmental > Aquatic > Freshwater > Lake | place: USA: Trout Bog Lake...
CTCGCAGCAAGCGGCCGCGCATGGCGGCGGCATCGGCGCGGATCTTACTGGCGGGGCCGGCGCCGGCAATGGCGGTGCGGATGGCGGCTTCCACCCGGCGCCGCAATGCCGGCGGGCCAGCGATCACGCGGGCGCGGGTCAGCGCCATACGTTCGTAGGTCCAGGCGCCGTCCCCAGGGGCATCCGGCGCGTGATAGCGTTCGAAGCCAGTGAGCGAGACCGCGACCGGGCCTTTGTTGCCGGAGGGGCGCAGGCGCATATCGACCGCATACATCGGCCCATCGGCATCCGGCGCGGTAACGGCGCCGATATAGCTGTGCACGGCGCGGATGAACCATTGGCTGACCGGCAGACTGCGGGCGGGCGCGGTGGCGGTGGAGGTTTGGGCGTTGGCGGGGTGATCGTAGATCAGCATCAGATCGAGATCTGAGCCGGCCATCATTTCCCGCCCGCCGGCCTTGCCGAGCAGGACGACGGCCAGACCGCCGCCGCGCACCCGCCCGAAGCGACGGGCGAAATCCTGCAGCACCGCCGGCAACAGGGCGGTGAGGGCGGCATCGGCCAGCGCGGAGCGGGCAAGCCCGGCATCATCGGCATCCAGCCGGCCTTCCAACGTGCCGACGGCGAGGGCGAATTCCTCCTCCCGCACCGTGGTGAGGATGGCGGTGATGGTGGCTTCCAGCCCGGCGGCATCGTCCAACTGCGCGTTCAGAGCGCGGGCGTAGTCCGGGGTTTCCCGCGGGGAGAGCAGGCCCTCCAGCGCCGCCGGCATGCGGGCGAGATGGTCGGCCAAGGTGGGCGAGGCGCCGAGCACGGCGGCGATGCGGTCGATGAGGTCGGGGTGGTGTTGCAGCAACGACAGGATGGCGACGCCGCCGGGCAGACGGGTGAGGAAATTGTCGAACCGCGCCAGAGCGGCGTCCGGCTGCGCCTGCCGGGCCAAGGCTTGCAGCACCTCCGGCAGCAGTTTGGCCATCAGCTCCTGCGCGCGTTGCGAGCGCAGGGCGCGCGGTCGGCCGGCCTGCCAGGACCGCACGGCGGCACCCACCGCCTCAGGGTTGCGATAGCCAAGGGTTTGCAGGGCAAGGCTGGTTTCGGCGGGCAGCGCGTCCGTGCCGCTGAAATCCAGCTCGCCCGTATCCTCCGCCGCCGCGATGCCGAATAGGGCGTGATAGCCGGCCTGGACTGCGGCGCGATGGGCGTTGAGGGCGGCGGCGAAGCTGGCGGTGCTGGGATAGCCCATGAAGGTGACGAAGGTGGCAAGCCCGGCCTCGGACTCCGGCAGGGTGTGGGTTTGTCGATCCGCGACCATTTGCAGCCGGTGTTCGACCTGCCGCAGGAAGGCATAGGCGGATTTCAACGCCTTGGCGGTGGTCGCCGGCAGATGGCCGGCTTTCACCAGCAGGCGCATGCCATCCAGCGTGCGCGACACGCGCAACCCCGGATCATGCCCGCCCCACACCAGCTGCAAGGTTTGGGTGAGAAACTCGATCTCCCGGATGCCGCCCTGGCCGAGTTTGACGTTGTAGCCGAGCAGCCCGATGGCGCCGTTGGCCTTGTGCTGGTCGATGCGCCGTTTCATCGCCGCGATGTCGGCGATGGCGGCGAAATCCCGCCGGCGACGCCAGACGAACGGGCGGATTTCGCGCAGGAAATGGTCGCCCAGGGCCAGATCGCCGGCCACCGGGCGGGCTTTCAGCATGGCGGCGCGCTCCCAGTTCTGCCCCATGCTTTCGTAGTAGACGATGGCGGCGGGCATCGCGATACAGGGCGGGGTGGCGGCCGGATCTGGCCGCAGGCGCAGGTCGGTGCGGAAGACATAGCCGTCCGCATCGCGGGCTTCCATTAATGTAACAAGATTGCGGGCCAAACGGGTGTAGAAGGCGGTTGGTTCGTCGCCGTGGTAAACGCCCGAGTCGGGGTCATGCAGCAGAATGAGGTCGATATCGCTGGAATAGTTCAGCTCGCGGGCGCCCAGTTTGCCCATGCCGAGCACGGTAAAGCCGCAGGCGCGGCTGGGCTCGGCGGGATGCGGCAGGCGCAAGTCGCCGCTTGCATGGCCGTCGCGCAGCAAATGCGACACGCAGAGCCGCAGCGTGGCCTCGGCCAGTTCGGACAGTGCGGCCGTGACCTTTTGCAGGCGCCACAGCCCGCCAATATCGGCCACCGCGACCGCGAGGGCGACGGCACGTTTGGCGGCGCGCACCCCGGCGGCAATGCGCGGCCGGGGGGCGGTGGGCTTGAGTTTGGCCAGGGTGGCCATGGCGGCATCGACCACGGCATCGGGGCCGGATTTTGCCAGCGCGCGCAAAACGGCGGCCTCGCGGATTGCCAGATCCGCGAGGTAGGGCGCGTTGCCGCCGAGGCAGCGCAGCATGGCGGCGAAGGCCGGCTGGGTGGCCAGGCGCGCTTCGGTGCGGCCGAGATCCGCATATCGTTCCACCAACCGGGCCGCCGCGGCGGGATCGGCCGGGGTGGGCCAGTGGGCCGGCAAACTGTGTTGGTCGATCATCATGGCGTAGGCTGGCCATGAGACGAAAGCTGGGTCAAGCCATCGGCCGTGCGGCGGGGCATGGCGGGCGGGCGGTGCATTTGCTGGCGCGGCTGGTGTTCATGGCCGGGCTGGGCGTGGTGCTGGCCGCCGGCGTGCTGGTGTGGCGGCTGGCGCAAGGGCCGATCGCGCTGCCTTGGCTGGTGGAGCGGCTGGAGGCGGTGGCCAATGCTGACGGCAACCCGACGCGGTTGCAGATCGGGCAAGCGGCGCTGGCGTGGGAGGGGTTTAGCCAGGGCGTGGATCGACCGCTGGATATTGTGCTGACCGATCTGGCGATTATCGACCGCGACGGCAATCACCGGACGGATCTGCCGCATGCCGCCGTCTCGTTTTCCGTCGCCGGGCTGATGATGGGGGAGATTCTGCCGCGCGCCATTGCCTTGGACGGGCTGCATCTGCGCGGGGTGCGGGCGGCTGATGGCACGCTGGAGCTGGATCTCGGCACGCTGACCGAAACCGCTGACGCCGCCAGCGAGAGTGCCGGCGGGTTGAACGCCAGCGCCGGGCTGGCGGACGCGATCGCCATGCTGGCGGGCGAGATCGGGGTTGGTGGCAAAACCCTCAGCCGCTGGCGGGATTTATCGTTGCTGCGGCTACGCGGCGCCTCGGCGACGTTGGTGGACCGCCAACTCGGCGTGGTGTGGCAGGTGCCGACCTTGAGCTTTGAAATGCGGCGGGCCAATGGCGGCGGGGCGACGGGGCATGCGACGTTGCTGCTCGGCCTGGGCGATCAGCGGGTGGGGCTGGAGCTGGGGGCGAGCCTGAAGCCGGGCGGGCAGCGCATTGCCGTGACGGCGCAAGCGAGCCGGGTGCTGCCATCGTCGCTGGCGACCGCCTCACCGCCGTTTGCCCCGCTGGCGGCGGTGGAGGCGCCGCTGGATTTATCTGGCGCCGCCAGCATTGGCGCGGGGCTGGATTTTGCCGATGTGGCCATCACCGCGCGGCTGGGCAGCGGGCAGATCCGCATGGCGCGCGGAGCGTTGCCGATCCGGGCCGGAACGGTGCAACTGAGCGGGACGCCGGCGGCCTTCACAGTGGAAATCCCCCGGCTGGAACTGGCCGCCGGGGCGGAGATGCCGGTGAGCATCGTGGCCGGCAAGGCGCAGGTTGAGCGGGACGAGCAGGGCCTGACGGCGAAAATCACCGCCTCCCTGGACAAGCTGGCGTTTGCGGATGTGGGGGCGCTGTGGCCGGACGGGCTGGGTGGCAAGACCACCAAAAAATGGCTGGCCGAGAATATTACCAACGGCATCGCGCATGACATGACGGTGGCGCTGGAGTTGCAGGCGCCGCCGGATCTGGCGGATGTGAGCGTGACGGCGCTGTCTGGCGGGTTGCAGGGCAGCGATCTGACGGTGCATTGGCTGCGGCCGATCCCGCCGCTGGAGCATGGGGTGGCGACGCTGCGGTTTCTCGGCCCGGATGCGCTGGCCATTGACGTTACCGCCGCGCAGCAAAGCGGCACCGCGATGGCGGTGAGCAACGGACGGGTGGTGATCTCTGGCCTGTCAGTGCGCGATCAGGTGGCCGATATCTCCGCCGATCTCAGCGGGCCGGCGGCGGATATGCTGGGCGTGCTGCAAAACAAACGGCTGCATCTGTTCGATACCAGGCCGATTGAGATGCGGGCGCCGAGCGGGCAGGTCGCCGGCAAGCTCGCCATCACCGCCTTGCCGCTGGAAGATTTCCTCACCGTGGACATGGTCAAGCTACGTGGCAGCGGCCAGACCAGCGATCTGCATCTGGGCGGAATTGCCGCTGGCCGCGACCTCGACCATGGCAAGCTCAGCTTTGAGGTGAATAACGAGGCGCTGAAATTGCGCGGCAACGCTGAGCTGGCCGGCATCCCCAGCGAGATGCAGGTGGAGATGGATTTCCGGCCGGGTGGGCCGGGCCAGGTGATCCAGAAGGTGAGCGTGGCCGGGGTGGTGAGCCAGACGGCGCTGGCGGGGCTGGGGGTGGATGCGAGCGATCTGCTGACCGGGAGCGCCGCCGTGCAGGCGGAGTGGAGCCAGCGGCGGAATAATCGGGCCGAGGTGATGGTGCGCGCCGATCTGGGCAATGCCGGGCTGGCGGTGAAGCGGTTGAATTTTGCCAAACCCACCGGGCGGCCGGCGACGCTGGAGGCGCGGGTGCAACTGGACAAAGACCGCGTGATCGGGATCGACCGGCTGGCGCTAGCCGGCAGCGGCATCGATGTGCAGGGGCAGGTGGATTATGCGCTCGGCCGGCCGCAGGTGCTGCGGCTGCAACGGCTGCGTTTCGGCAGCCTGACCAACGTGACCGGCGATCTGTCGTGGCCGCGACGGGAGGGCGATCCGTGGGGCGTTACGCTGAACGGTGCCGGGCTGGATGCGTCCGGCGAGTTTGGCACCCCGGGGCGCACCGCCTCGACCCCAGCGCGCGAGGAAACCGGCCCGCCGTGGACGATGGATGCGCATATCGAGCAGGTGCGCATGGGGGAAGGGCGCACGCTGTATGGGTTGGCGTTGCGGGCGAGCAATGATGGCCGGATTACCCGGCAGGCGCGGATTAACGGCCGCACCGCCCCCGGCGGCGGCGCGTTTGAGATCAACATCAACCCCGCCGGCAAGGGGCGCGAGTTGCGCGGCAGCGCCGAGGACGCGGGCGGATTGATCGCGGCCTTGGACGTGATCAGCGATATGCGCGGCGGGCGGCTGGTGCTGTCCGGCAGCTATGACGACGGCAAGCCAAGCCATCCGCTCTCCGGCACCGCTGAGATCAGCGAGTTTCGGGTGCATGATGCGCCAGCTTTGGCCAAGCTGCTGCAGGCGGTGACGGTCTACGGCCTGCTCGACGCGGTGAAGAGCGCCGACCTGAGCTTTAGCAGCCTGACCGCGCCATTCCGCATGACCGGCGACATTCTGGAAGTGCAGGACGCGCGCGCCTTCAGCCCGAGCCTGGGGATTACCGGCAAAGGGCGGTTCGACCTGGCCCGGCACGTGATGGATGCCGATGGCACGGTGGTGCCGGCCTACTACCTCAACTCCCTGCTTGGCCGCATTCCGCTGGTGGGCAATTTACTGAGCGCGGAAAAGGGCGGCGGGTTGCTGGCGGTGGGGTTTTCCATGCGCGGGCCATCCGAGGATCCGAGCGTGCTGGTGAACCCGCTGACGGCGGTGACACCGGGATTTCTGCGCAAGCTGTTCAATATTTTCGACGGCACGCCGATTGTGCCGGCGCCCGACCAACCGGCACCGGCGCCCGCACCGCCCGCCGCACCGGCCCTGGCGCCGTCTGGGGGAAAACCCACCACCGCGCTGCCGGCGCCGCCGGGCGGTGCGGGCGGGCGCAACTGATCCTGCTTGCCTTTCCTCACAATCACCGGAATGCTGGCGCTATGAGCACACATCCCCTCCCCGACGTTCGCGCCATTTTGTTCGACGTATTCGGCAGCGTGGTGGATTGGCGCACCAGCCTGATCACCGATCTGACCGCCTGGAGTGCGGCGCGTGGCTGGAGCGCGGATTGGGCCGGGCTGGTGGATGACTGGCGCGGGGCCTATGCGCCCTCTATGGACCGGGTGCGCAAGGGCGAACTGCCTTGGACCATCCTCGACGAACTGCATCGTGGCACATTGGAGGGGCTGGCACGCAAGCACGGGCTGCCGGAACTCTCGGCGGCGGAGTTGGACCATATCAACCGGGGCTGGCACCGGCTGCGGCCGTGGCCGGATTCGGTGGCCGGGCTGACGCGGCTGAAGACGCGCTACATCATCGGCCCGCTGTCGAACGGCAATGTGGCGTTGCTGGTCAATATGGCCAAAGGCGCCGGGCTGCCATGGGATGTGATTTGTTCGACCGAGTTGTTCGCGCATTACAAGCCCGATCCGGAGACCTATCTCGGTGCGGCCAGGCTGCTCGGGTTGGCGCCGGGGCAGGTGATGCTGGCGGCGGCGCATAATAACGATCTGGCCGCCGCGCGGGCCTGCGGGCTGGCAACGGCGTTTTTTCCGCGCCCGAGCGAATACGGCCCGCGGCAGGTGCGCGATTACGCCGCTGAACAGGCGTGGGATGTGGTGGCAGCCGATATTGGCGACCTTGCCAGCCGGATGGGCTGCTGAGGCTTAGGCCTGAGGGGAACCGGGGCGGCGGTAGGGCGACAGGTCCGGGTCTGGTTCCGGCATCGCGGCCAGCAACATGCGGCCATAATCGGTGGTTGGGCCGGCGAAGACCTGGGCGGTATCGCCCTGCTCGACAATGCGGCCGTGATGGATCAGCGCCACCCGGTCCGCCACCATGCGCACCACGCCGAGATCGTGGGTGATGAACAGATAGGTCAGACCGAGGCGCTGCTGGATGCTGTGCAGCAGGTTGAGCACCTGCGCCTGCACGGAGACATCGAGCGCCGAGGTTGGCTCATCGAGGATCAGCAATTCCGGATTGACGGCGAGGGCGCGGGCGATGCCGATGCGCTGGCGTTGGCCGCCGGAAAATTCGTGTGGATAGCGCGACAAATGCTGAGCGCCGAGGCCGACCAGGCCGAGCAGTTCCACCACCCGATCCGTCTGGGCGCGATGGTCCAGGCCCAAGGTGGCGCGATGGATGATCATCGGTTCGGCAATGATGTCATGCGCGCTCATGCGCGGGTTGAGCGAGGCATACGGGTCTTGGAAAACGATCTGGATGCGGGCGCGCATGCGCCGCATCGCCGCCGCGCCGAGGCGGGCGATGTCCACGCCGTCGAACAGGATGCGCCCGCTGGAGGGCGGTTCCAGGCCGAGGATGCAGCGGGTGAGCGTGGTTTTGCCGGACCCGGATTCGCCGATCAGGCCGAAGCATTCGCCTTGGCGGAGATGCAACGAGACATCGTTGAGCGCCACCACCCCATGGCCATAACGTTTGCTGAGGCCGATGATTTCCAGGCTCATGCCACCTCCGTAACCGCGTGGCAGAACACGCTATGCTGCGGGCCGAGGCGCACCGGGGCGGGCAGCGCCTGGGTGCAGGCCGGGGTGGCGAGGCGGCAGCGCGGGGCGAAGCGGCAACCGCTGGGTGGGTGGATCAGGTCTGGCACCGCGCCGGGCAGATCCTGCAAGGCGCCGCGCACGCTGTGCACCGTTGGCACGGCGGCGAGCAACGCGGTGGTATAGGGGTGGGCGGGGCGTTTGAAGACGGCCCGCACATCACCGGTTTCGACGATGTTGCCGGCATACATCACCGCCACATGCGAACAGATCTGCGCCACCACGCCGAGATTATGGGTGATCAGCAGCACCGCCAGCCGTTCCTCCCCCACCAGATCGTAGAGCAGTTGCAGGATTTGCGCCTGCACGGACACATCGAGCGCGGTGGTCGGCTCATCGGCAATCAGCAGATCCGGCTTGCCGATCAGCGCCATGGCGATCAGCACCCGCTGGCGCATCCCGCCGGAAAACTGGTGCGGATAGTCGTCCACCCGCTCGGAGGCTTTGGGGATGCCGACGCGGTCCAGCATGCGGATGGCCAGGCTGCGGGCGGCGCGGCGGCGGGCGCGGCTGGAGGCGCCGGGGGCGAGGCCGAGAATGGCGGGATCGGTGGCGCCGGCATGCAGCGCCACGTCGATCATTTGCTCGCCGATGCGAAAGACCGGGTTGAGGTTGGTGGTCGGGTCCTGGAAAATCATGCCGATGCGGCGGCCGCGCAGACGGCGCATGGTGGCCTCGTCCGCCTGCATCAGGTCCTGACCATCGAAGCGGATGGCGCCGCCGAAATAGCGGGCCGGTGGGCTGGCGAGCAGGCGCGCCACCGACAGGCCGGTGACCGATTTGCCGCAGCCGGTTTCGCCGACCAGGCCCCAGACCTCGCCCTTGTCCACGCTGAGGGTGATGCCGTTGAGCACCTGTGCCTCGCCATCGAAGGAGCGCATGGCGAGGTGCAGATTGTCGATTTCCAGCAGGGCCATGGTCAGCGCCGCGCCCGCGGGTCGAGCACGTCGCGCAGCCCGTCGCCCAGCAGGTTGAAGCCGAAGACGGCGAGGAAGATCGCCGCGCCGGGGAAAATCGCGGTCCACCAATAATCCGGCAGATAGCCGCGCGCGAGCGAGAGCAGCGAGCCCCATTCCGGCGTGGGCGGCTTGACGCCGATGCCGACGAAGCCGAGCGAGGCGACGGTAAGGATGGCGAATCCCATGTCGAGCGACATCTTGATGATGATCGGGGAAGCGATGTTGGGCAGAATGTGGCGGCCGAGGATGCGCGGCGTGCCGGCGCCCAAGGCGCGGGCGGCGATGACGAAGGTATCCGCTTTTTTCGCCAGCACCTCCCCGCGCACCAACCGGGCGAAGCCGGGCCACCAGGACAGCGCGATGGCGAAGACGGTGTTGCCCAACCCTGGCCCCATCGCGGCGGCGACCGCCATCGCCAGGATGAGCGAGGGCAGCGTGAGCATCAGGTCGGTAAAGCGCATCAGGGCTTCATCCAGCCAGCCGCCGTAATAGCCGGCGATGGCGCCGACCAGGGTGCCGAAGGCGGCGGCCAGCACCACCACGCTGATGCCGGCGAGCAGGGAGACGCGCGAGCCGGCGATGGTGAGGGAGAACACGTCCTGCCCGAGTTCATTGGTACCAAACCAGGCGCGGGCCGAGGGGGGCAGGAAGCGGGCGGTGGTGTTGATGCCACCGGCGACGTGTTCGGGGTGCGGCACCAGCGCCGGACCAAGCAGCGCCACCAGCACCAGGGCTGCCACAATCACCAGCCCGACCATGGACAGCCAGGAGCGGCGGAAGCGGTAGAAGCCACGTTGGAGGTTCAGCCATCGCGACCCGCTCATCCTAGCCGCACCTTTGGGTTGAGCACGCCGTAGAGCAGATCAATCACCAGATTGACCAACACGAACACGACCCCGATGGCGAGGGTGACGCCCATGACCGGCATGAAATCCTGGGTGACGATCGCCTTGGTAGCGTAAAGCCCGATGCCCGGCCAGTCGAACACGGTTTCCACCAGCACCGAGCCGCCGAGCAGCCAGCCGACATAGAGGCCGATGACGGTGAGCGAGGACGACATGGCGTTTTTGGCCACGTATTTGAAAATGATCAGCCGGCGCGACAGGCCGAGCGCCCGCTCGGTGAGCACATAATCTTGTTGCAGCACCTCGATGGTCGCCGAGCGCATCATGCGGGTGATGGTGGCGAGCGGTGACAGGCTCATGGCGATGGCGGGCAGAGCGAGATGCGCCAATGCCAGCCAGACCGCGCCGGCATCGCCGGCCAGGATGGCATCGAGGCTGAGGAAGCCGGTGACGAAGGGAGGTGGGTCCTCAATGATCGGGTAGCGGCCATTGAGCGGCAGCCAGCCGAGTTGCATGGCGAAGGCGAGTTGCAGCAGCAGGCCGAGGAAAAAGCGCGGCATGGAAATCGCGCCCAGCGAGAGGATGCGCGACAGATAATCCGGCCAGCGATCGACAAACACCGCGGAGAGCAGGCCGGCGGGGATACCGATGGCGATGGCCAGCGCCATGGCGGCCACAACCAGTTCCAGCGTCGCCGGCAGGTAGATGCGCAGATCCGCCAGCACCGGGCGGCGGGTGAGCACGGATTGGCCCCAATCGCCGCTGAGCAGGCCGGTGAGGTAGGACCAATATTGCACCGCCAGCGGCTGATCGGTGCCGAGTTCATGCGCCAAAGCGGCGATCTCGGTTTTTGTGGCCTGCGGCCCGGCGGCCAGGGCCACCGGGTCGCCGGGCAACAGATGCGAGATGGCGAAGACCAGCAAGGACAGCCCCAGCAGAACCGGGACGATCATCAACAGCCGCCGCAGGGCAAAACGCAGCACGGGGCGTGACTAGCCCAGCGACAGGCCGAATAGTTCGATGGCGTTGGCGGCCACCGGGGTGAACACGAAGCCGTGCACATCGGTGCGCAACGCCAGCCGGCGCTTTTCCAGCACGCCGAAAATATCCGGCGCGTCCTCCACCACGGTTTGCTGGAATTCCTGATAGATCGCCTTGCGCTTGGCCTCGTTGCTTTCGGCGCGGCCACGCTCGATCAGCGCATCCACCTTGGCGGAATGATAGACCGGGTTCTGCCAGCCGCCATTGCGCGACGAATGATAGGCGGCGTAGGCGATGTTATCCGGGTCCCCATAGTTGGCGGTTTGGTAGACCGGGTAGAAGTCCGCCGTGGTGGCGGGGGTTTTGGCGGAGGCGACGATATCCGGCCAGACCAACGCTTTGATATCCAGTTCGATGCCGAGCTGCTTCAGCGAATCCAGCAGCACCAGGGCGAACTGGCGTTCCTGCTCCAGCCCGGAGACATAGACCATGCTCAGCTTCATACCGCCTTTGGCGGCGTCCGACTTGGCGAGGTATTCCTTCGCCTTGACCAGATTGGTGCGGTAGACGGCGAGCTTGGGGTCGTGGCCGAGGATGCCGTTGGGCAGCGGGCCAACCATCAGATCGGCGAAACCAGCGGTGTCCAGCATCGCCTGGTAGTTGAAGGCGTAGGAAATCGCCTTGCGCAGGTTGATGTCTTTCAAGGCACCGAATTCGGTGTTCATTTTGATCGAGAAGGTGCGGAATTCCGGCTCGATCACCAGTTTCACGCCCGGCTTGTCTTTCAGCGCCACCATGTCTTCGCTGGTCAGATCGACCGCGATATGGGCTTCGCCGCGTTGCAGCGCCAGACGCTGGCTGGAGGTTTCCCGCACGATGCGCCAGATGGCGCCCGAGAGGTTGCCGCCGCCGGTGCGCCAGTGATTGGCCACGCGTTCGAACTCATACAGGTTGCCCGGCTCCGACCGCTTGATGCGGAAGGCGGCCGAACCGGCGATGGTGCCGCGCAGATAGGTTTGCGCATCGTCCGCGCCCTTGTTGGCTTCCACCAGCTTGGGGTTGACGATCCACTGCCAGGGCAGCACTTGCAGGAAGGCGGCAAAGGGCTTGACCAGCTTGATGCGGACGGTGGTGGCATCGACCGCAGTGACGGAGCTGTCGTCGATCAGGCCGGCGACCA
>Ga0164296_1005196_pt1 | contig 11504 bp, 10 predicted proteins | sample GEODES057metaG_FD_113533 | JGI IMG/M metagenome (GOLD analysis project Ga0164296, IMG submission 113533) | Dystrophic lake water microbial communities from Trout Bog Lake, Wisconsin, USA - GEODES057 metaG | ecosystem: Environmental > Aquatic > Freshwater > Lake | place: USA: Trout Bog Lake...
CAAGGCGTCACAGCGTGCTAATGCGCGTCCACGAAGCTCAGACAGCGGCGACGCAGCTTGCCCTTCTACCCCTCGAGGTGCTTCTTGTTGCTCAGCAGCCGCAGCCACGAATCCGTGGGCAGCTCTGTGTGCGTGATGAGTGACAAGACTGAAACCACAGGCTTTCAGAATAGCGACTTCCGCGTTGAGAACTCCTTGACCGGAACAACTCCCTGTGCCTCCTGCTGCTGCTGCGCCACCTACAGCCGCCGCGAGCGTGTCTGCAGACACGTACCGCTCCTCAGCTTTACAGGCCACGTATAAGCAGGCGAGCAAGACTGCACGCAGGTCGAAGTGAAGTAAGACAGTAGCATCTAGGCAGCAGCGTGCAAGCAACAGGCTGGTGGTGCGGAACACTTTGCCAGGGAGCTGTAACGCTGTCGCCACTTCTTTCGCTTTGGCAGTGTAATAGCGTTGCAGCAGCAACACCTGCTCTGCAGACGGAGCTGGAGGCAGCAAGGCTGCAGTATGGGTATTCCCTGCAGGGCGTGCTGCGAGTGCTGCTGCATCCAACGCGCGTCGCCGACTGGTGGCTAAGCTATCTACTGTGAATGTCCACTGTTTGCGCTGCGTGCTGGTCGCGTAGGACGTCATCTCAGCGGAGGCCCAAAAAACGACAGCGTGGCAGCGGTCACCGGGTTTCGTCAAGGCGAGTGGAAACCATGGAGGACGTGAGTGCGCTCAGAGCAGAAGTGGAGGCTCTCGAGGTGAGCTGCCCGCGACTGGCACTCCAACACTACACGTTCACAACACTGCTTCACAGCACCCTCACGCTTCGGCCTCGCTCTGTCTTGCAGGCGCTGCTCTCCACCAAGAAAGCGGCCCTGCATGCAGCTGCGCCAGCGGACGCGCAGAGCAGCCCCGCGCTCGTGTGGCCCTTCTCGGCATCGTGCAGTCGCGCCACCATCGCCAGCGTTCATGCTGCGCCAGGGCAGGGCTTGTCTCTGGTGCGCACTCGTCTCGCCTTGCGTGTATGCTTGTCTTTGGCGTGTGCACGTGTGTGGCTGTGGTTGGAACGGACGGGAGGCGCACTTTGGCGGTGCCAAGTTTAGTTTGTTGCGCGGTGTTTGGATCAGCACTGCTTTGACGCGTGCCCTGTCCACCGCGCAGGTGGGCACCACCCTCCGTGTGGGTGGCTGGGTCAAGACTGGACGCACTGCGAACAAGGACACGTTTGCGTTCCTGGAGCTCAATGACGGGACAACACCAGTGAATTTACAGGTGTGTCCTTCCTCTGCTCGTGGCGACACACTCGTGCCCACACCACACACGCGTCTCAACCACGTCGCACTCTCGGTCTCATTCTGCTCCAGGTGCTGGTGCCCGCAGAAGTGCACCCGATCGAGGAGCTCCGACACACCGGGGCGTGCGTGCTTGTTGAAGGCACGCTGAAGCAGAGCCCACCAGAGGCGAGTGGCCAGGTGGTTGAACTGCACGTCACAAAAGTGGTGCACTGCGGCATCTGCGACGCGTCGGTGTACCCGATTGCGAAGAAGAAGATCACCCTGGAGTACTTGCGTGAAAAGGCTCACTTGCGGCCCCGGACGAACACCATCGCGGCTGTGGCTCGCGTGCGCAACTGCCTCGCATTCGCGACGCACGAGTTCTTCCAGAAACATGGATTCATGTACGTCCACACGCCGTTGATCACCACCAGCGACTGCGAGGGCGCGGGAGAGATGTTCCAGGTCACTACCCTCCTGGCTGGGGCTGACGCTGCCGCTGCTGGGCCGCCACCGCCGAGTGAGGCGCAGCTGGAGGCGTTGCGTGCCGCGGCATCAGCAGCCGGGAGTGCGGTGAAGACAGCAAAGGAGGCAGCCAAGGGTAGTGGCACGTCGGGCGATGATCCCGCACTTAAATCCGCATTGTCCGCACTGGGCGCTGCCAAGTCGGAGCTTGCGGCGGCAGAGGAGCGCGTCCGCAGTGTGGGCGGCTTGCCGCGGACAGCAGCTGGAGGTGTAGATTACAGCAAGGATTTCTTTGGCCAGAAGTCCTTCTTGACGGTCTCCGGCCAGCTGCAGGGCGAGATCTACGCGTGTGCCATGAGCAGCGTGTACACATTCGGGCCCACCTTCCGCGCGGAAGACAGCCACACAAGCCGCCACTTGGCTGAGTTCTGGATGATCGAGCCCGAGATTGCATTCGCAGACCTGCACGATGACATGCAGTGCGCCGAGTCATACGTGCGCTTCTGCTGCACCGCGTTGCTGGAGCGCTGCCCACAGGATCTGGCGCTGCTCAGCAAAATGTACGACCCTGCTGCCGTTGATAGAGTCAAGGCCACTGCGAGCACCGAGTTTGCGCGGTGTAGCTACAACGAGGCTGTAGACATCCTGCTTAAGGCTCTTGCTGACAACGCTGTCACGTTCGAGTACCCGGTCAAGTGGGGAGAGGACCTCAAGTCGGAGCACGAGCGATACCTCGCCGAAAAAGTGTTCTGCCGCCCTGTCATCGTGTACAATTACCCGAAGGGCATCAAGGCCTTCTACATGCGCCTCAACCCGGACGGCAAGACAGTGGCAGCCATGGACGTCCTCGTCCCGGGCGTGGGCGAGCTGATTGGAGGCAGCCAGCGCGAGGAGCGGCTGGATGTGCTCACGGAGCGCATGGTTGAGGCGGGGCTCAGCCCGGAGACGTACTCGTGGTACCTCGACCTCCGTCGCTTCGGCACCGTCCCACACGCAGGCTTCGGTCTCGGCTTTGAGCGACTCCTGCTGTTCACAACAGGCATGGAGAACATCCGCGACGTCATCCCGTTTCCCCGCTGGCCGGGCAACTGCACGTGAGAATCGCGAGGGCAGACACACGCTGGACGAAGAGACGCCTACTTTAATTCACCACCGTACAAGTCATATTCAACATCTCCAGACTTTGACGTCTCCGTCATCGCTGCACGACGCCAAATACACCCCCGCAGGATGCCACGCTACGCTATTAACGTCGCTGCTATGCGCATCGCGGGCCTCGCACATGAGAGATGCAGCAGGTTTGGCGGACTCGCAATCTGTTGGGGCAGCAGCGACGCGCCATACTCGAATGGCGTTGTCACCTCCCCCTGTGGCAAGCATGTCCCCAGCTGAATGCCAATGTACGCAGAAGACGGAGCGCTCATGCGCGTCTGCAATTTGTCCATCCGGCACGAGGCCGAGCTGCCCGGTCGCTGATGGTGCCCACCTCCAAAACTTGATGCTCTTATCATCCGACACGCTCGCCACACGGCTCCCGTCCTGTTTCCACGCCGCCTCCCACACAGTGCCGCCATGACCGCCACTTGCAGTGGCAGCTTGTATGGCCGCGTCTGCAGCCACAGTAGCGAGGCTGTCCTCATCCATTGGTGTAGCACCACCCCCTTGTGCCGTTTTTCTCGCCTGTGCGGCTGCCTCCTTTGCGGCTGTCGCAGCACCGGGGAGTATTTGGACGCAATCCCAGTCATCACCACCCGGCTGCTCACGCCACACGCGGAGCGAGTCATCATACGAGCAACTCAACAGCAGTGGCGCCTCTGACCCTGGCCCCGGTGAACGCGGACACCAGCACACGGATTTCACATCTGCACTGTGGCCTTGCAGCACAGCTGCGCACTCGAAATCTGCATCACTCGTCGCGCGGTCCCACACCCAGACGGTCTTGTCACGCCCACAGGTGGCTAAGAACTGCCCGCACGGACTCCAGCATGCGGCCTTCACCTCATTCTCGTGCCCTTCTAATGTGGCGACGCATGCCCAGTCATCACTGCGGCCGTCCCGCTCCCTGTGGGCCGGACAAAGACCGAACGTGCACCAGAGTGAGTATAACCAACTCACTACCACCAGCGTGCGCCGACTCAACACTCGTTGCGCACCATATACCGACACTACCATCGAAGCTGGCGCTGGCTAGAAGTCGACCACAGGGTGACCTACGAGTGCAGGCGAGTCACACTCCCAGCACACCACTCCCCTGTGTCACGCTTCTTTCCTGGCGCACCAAGACACTCTGCGAATAGTCCTGTTGTGTAACTCCTCCAGTGTGGCCACACACGCCCAGTTGGGCGTCTCATCTTCAGGCGCCGGAGGCGTCTGTCCAGGCTGGTGGGCAGCGCCAGAGTCCACGCGTGCCCATAGGCGCACTGTCTTGTCGCCAGAGCAGGTGGCGAGCGTCGTGCCAGTAGGTGACCAGGCAGCGCACCATACGCGGTCCTGTTGTTGTGACTCAGTTGCGCGTCAGCACGCGGTGAGGCCAGCGAGCAAAACGCCAAGTGTTGCCGCCAACTCAATACGCGCCTCGTGGCCGCTTAGGACTTGCACCAGGCGCAGCTGCGAAACATGCGCAGTCCCAGACGCGTCCATTTATCTATCGTCCACCCGACGGGGACACCTGCGTGTACACGTGTGCTGCACTATCCACACGAAGCCGCCTTCGCGGAGTGGTTGGAACTGCGTCGAGATATCGTCATGTCAGCCTATCCGTGCGCGTCACAGCGCTGGAGGCAGGCCACTGGCAACTCCAGTGCTAGCCTGACAGACCGAAGGAGGCTCCCACGAGCGCTGGGCAGAGCTGCACCCCTTACGGCAGAACACGTTGTTATTACACATCGTACAAGATGTCGGCTCAAGTGCGCACGCAGAGCTGTCGTTTGTGCTGTGAGCGTGGGCAGAAGGAGAGGAGCTTCAACATCGGCTGCTGATCCTGAAGATCACCAAAACACACGCGTGATCGCGCCCTACGACTTGGAGGCGTGGGAGCGCCACGGGTCCAGCAGTCGCTACGTGCGCCACCTACGCACACTGTTCAGCTCCAGTGTCTTGGCCTCCGTGCTTGGACCTGCGCTTTTCTCTGTCGGAGTCGTCGCTGTTCTAGCGCTCTATGACGCACTACGCCTAGCCTCCTGGCCGACGCTGACAAGCACTGTCGGAGGTCTTGGTCCGCTCAGCTTGACGTCGTCCGCGCTTTCGCTCCTGCTGGTGTTCAGAACGAACAGCTCGTACCAGCGCTTTGTCGATGCTCGTGTGTTGTGGGGCCACCTGGTGAACAGATCAAGACATCTCGTGCGCGTCTCACTTGCCTACATTCCTGGCCAAGCGGCCAGGAAAGCAGCGATTCAGCGCTGGGTGGTTGCTTTTGCGCATTGCGTGCGCCTCCATCAAAGAGCTCCGCGCCAAGCCACGCCGGAGGCATTGGCCCGCGTGCTGACGCCTGATGAGCTGACCATGCTGGCTGCGTCGGGGCATCGTCCCAATCTGTGCCTCAACGTCCTCAGTGCAATTGTTGCTGCTTCGATTCCAGACAGAAGTGACGCACTGCGCGTCGATGAAGACCTGCGGTCTCTGGGTGACACTCTGGGTGGCACTGAGCGGATATACAAAACGCCCATCCCGGTGTCCTATACACGGCACACATCCAGAATTCTCCTCATGTGGCTCGTTTTCATGCCTATCGCGCTGTACACGGAGATCAAGCTGTATGCGCTCCTCGTGTCGCCGGTCTTGGTGCTCGTGTTGTTCGGCATCGACGCCATCGGCGTGGAGTTGGAAGAGCCTTTTGCACTGCTACCCCTCAGCACCATGTGCGACTGCATCGAGGAGCAGACGGGTGAGATGTTGGCGCTCGATGGAAGCATCAAGAGTAAGGTGGATGCCATTCAGTAGCGCAGAGCGGTGTCTAGCGCTAGCTTTATTACGTGCACATGGCTGTGTAAACAAAAGCTGTTCCTTCGCCAACGCAAGGGTCCGTTTCTCCGCCCGTCACAGGATGGAGGCGGTCAAGGAGGCGCGGGCTGCCGTGAAGGAGGCTCTCACTGAGCTCAATGCCATGGCCAAGGATGCCGGCATCATTGAGAAGACATGCAGCTTGCGGTGCGCACCGCCGTTGCCGTCGATGCCCCAGCACCACACTGACGCTTCTCCTTGATGTCCCCACCCTTGAACTGGCTGGCGCAGAGACCTCATCAAAGCCGTCCGGAAGTGCAGGACAGCGGCAGAGGAGCGAGCTCTGATTGCGAAGGAATCCGCAGCCATGCGCGCCGAGTTTCGTGACCAGGTGCGCGCTGTCCTGCACCTGCGAGACAGCGCACCCGGGTGGAGGAGAAGCGCGACAGTGGGGGCGTTCACGTGAGGCGTGGAGCCCCTTGAAGAGCCGAGAAGGGAAACCCTCTGGTGTTGAACTGACGCCCACACGCCTGTGCAGGACGCGAGCCTGCGTCCACGGGCGGTAGCCAAGCTGATGTTCATGCACATGATGGGCTACCCGACCCACTTCGGCCAGATGGAGTGCCTGAAGCTCATCTCAAGCACAACGTACTACGACAAGGTGCGCTGTGCTGTGCTGCACGCGTGCGCCCCTCTCTCTCAACTCGTAGCTGGAAACACCACTGACGCAGCTCGCCACGTGTGTGCACACCAGCGCATTGGGTACTTGGGCTTGACGCAGCTGTTGGACGAGCGTGCTGAAGTCCTCTTGCTTGTTACAAATAGCATAAAGACGGACCTGGCAAGCAAGAACCCGCAGATTGTGGCACTCGCCTTGTGCGCCATGGCAGCTGTCGCGTCACCTGAAATGTCGCGAGATTTGGCCATCGATGTGGAGAATCTGCTGCACAGCGAGAACGCCTACATCCGCAAAAAGGCGGCTTTGTGCGCCATCCGCGTGCTTCGCAAAGCACCTGAGCTCGCCGAGGGCTTCTTCGCGGTGGCACCGACACTGTTGAAGGACCGGCATCACGGCGCGCTGCTCGCAAGCCTTGTCTTTTGCTGCGAACTGTGTACCACCAGCCACGAGGCCGTGTCCGTGCTTCGTCTCCATTTGAATGCCGTCCTCGACATCCTGCGCGCACTCACCACCACACCGGCGGGGAGTGCGACTGAACACAGCGTGGGCGGCGTGCACGACCCGTTCCTGCAAGTGGCCTGTTTGCGCCTCCTCCGTCTACTCTCCGCCGGCGACGCAGACGCATCTGACGCCATCTGCGACGTCCTTGCCAGTGTAGCAACAACCACAGCAGGCGCCAAGTCTGCTGGGACGGCGGTGCTGTACGAGTGCGTGCGCACAATCATGGGCGTGGACAGCATCTCCAGCCTGCGCACCCTGGGCGTCAACATCCTGGGCCGCCTTCTCAGCGCAACAGACAATAACTCGCGCTACGTCGCTCTTCAGACACTAGCAGGTGTGGTCGTACTGGAGCCGCAGGCGGTGCAGCGGCACAGAGGCACCATCGTGGAGTGCGTGAGAGACGCCGACGTGAGCATCCGTCGCCGCGCATTAGATCTGGTCTACGCGCTTGTGAACCCGTCCAATGTGGAGGTCCTCGTGAAGGAGCTCATCGCGTATCTACCAGTTGCAGATGTGGACTTCAAGCCGGGCATTGCGAAGCGCATTTGTGGCTTGGCTGCCCAGTTCGCTCCTTCCAAGCGCTGGCATCTGGACTCCCTCATCGCGTGCTTCGCTGCTGCAGGTAAGCACGCGAGCGAGGATGACTTGCGAGGCGCATGCGTGCTGGTGGCGAACGCACCAGAGCTGCACGGCTACGCAGCTCGACGCCTCTTCTCAGCCCTATCGGACCATACAACACCAGTCGCATCATCTGCTCACGTGCTTGCCCACTTCGGCGTGTGGACAATCGGCGAGTTCGGTGATTTCCTGGTGAGTCCCGACGCGTTGGTGGCGGCTCCTTTACTGGAAGGAGAGGACGCCCTTGTGGTTACAGACATCGATGTGGTCGCCTTTTTGGAGGCACTTATGCTCGACTCCGGAGCTGATACAAACCTCCGCTCCGTCATCGTCGTGGCGGCAACTAAGCTCGCGCAGCGCTGCGGGAGTGGAGAGGGGAAATCAGCAGCTGCCCACCAGCGGCTATCTGCCCTCGTCGCGAAACATAGCACCAGCATTGCGCTGGAACTACAGCAGCGCAGTGTGGAACTGTCTGCGCTGCTAGTCACTCGACGAGAGGTCCAAGACGCGGTGCTGGAGCGCATGCCGCCTCCCGACGAGGCGTCCTGGAAGCAGAGGTGCTGCGCGCCTGATGCGAACGGCAATATCGGGACTAGCAATACATCCACAACGTCGCGGGCGAGGGCGAGCAGCACGGGCGGCAGCGCTGCCAGCAGAGTGGAAAGAGCTTCAGGCTCTGAACCTAGGGCTGCAGGCAAACAGGCGGGATTGCTGAACGAATTGCTGGGCCAATTGGATGGGTCTGCAGCTGCAGAGGGCGCAGCTGCCGCTGCCGCGGCTGCCGCTGCATTGGCAGACGTCCTGGGCTCGACGAAGAGCAGTACAAGCACCGGTGAGCCCCGCGGTCCATATGGTACCCTGGGCGAGCCGATGTGCGTGTATGCCCGCAACGGTGTTACAGTCACGTTCCAGTGCGCCAAGCCGCCGGGCAGCGAGGCGAATGTGACGCAAGTGACGGGGGTGTACACCTATGAGCAAAGGCCTGGTTGCGAGCCCGTGGTGACTGACTTCATCTTGCAAGCTGCAGTGCCGAAGGTGATGACCTTGACCATGGGCCCCGCCACTGGTAGCACGCTGCGTCCCGGCGCGAGTCCGCCAGTGACGCAGGGCTTGAGCGTGGTCAACTCCCAATACGGCGTCAAGCCACTGGTGATGAAGCTCCGCTTGAGCTACAACCTGGGCACGCAAGCCGTGGCGGAGGACGTCACAGTCACCGACTTCCCGCCCGGGGCATGATGTTGCGTGCAAGCAAACTTTGCTCTTGCGTGCACAAAATTGCCCGTCGCGGGAACGAGTCCCTCGTCCATCTAGCCCTACAAAATCTGTGCTCTCGTTCTGCTCAGCGATTCGTACTGTCAAACGCCAAGCGCTTACAGAAGGAGAGCTCCTCACTCCATGGCGTCAGCTGCGGTCCTGAAAGCCCTGTTCGACTCTGATTCGGACGAGCCACAGCTGCCGGCAGCTGCAGGAGGGGCTTCCGCGCCGGAAGACGAGCGTCCGGCAGCGGTGCGTCTGCTCCGCGTGCCCGAGCGCGCCGGGAAACCAACCCTAGGGCGAGCAGAGGCGTTCCTTTCGCTCAATGTCGCCGGGAAAGGAGCTGCACACGTCTCGCCTTGCTTCTGAGACTGAGTGCAAGTGCTGATGTGAACTCACGCGCACGCGCTCTTGCTCTCCACCAGCAGGCTGCTCCTGGGGAGGCTGCTGTGCAGGCAACTGCAGGGGAAGGGGATGACGAGCTTGACGCGGACGACGAGCGCGCGCACACACGGGGTGGGGCTGCGACTGGCCCACCACTTTCGTTGGAACTGCCGCAACTGCCTGCTTCAGGTGCGTCTGGTGGGGAAATGCCCGGCACCGCCTTCCAAGTCTTGTGCTCACCCCCTGCACACGCCCCCCACCTTACACCACAGCTGCCGGAGTTGTTCCAGTGCTGATGAAGCAGAGCAATATTTTCCAGGTGCAGACGTTGCCGTTTGACCCCGCCAACCACGAGATTGAGGGCTACGTGATGACCCACCCTGTGACTGGCCAACAAGAAGTGCGGGCGTACGACAACAACGTCGTGCGGTGGCGTTACGGCGCCGACGGAGCGCCGGAGAGCAACGCGCGCCTCATTCGCTGGTCAGATGGCAGCCTGCAAGTGCAGCTGGGCAGCGAGACATTAGATGTGTCCAGCGTCGACATGGCTCGGGACAATACACATCTCTGTGTGCGCGTGCCGCCGCCGGTGAGTGTGCTCGCATGCCAGGGTCAAGTGGCGAGCCGGCTGACGCTGCGACCCAGCAGTTTGGAGAGCAAGAGCCATAAGCTGCTTGCAGCTGCCACCGCCATGCGGCACGCCAAAGTGTTCCGTGTCAAGAAGACGCTCGTCACGGTGGACCCGGAGCGTGAGAAGCGGGACGCGGAGGCTGCAGAGGCGCAGAAGGCGAAGGACAGGAACCTGTTGCGCCGCAAGCAGGCGGATGTCGCGCGCACATACGCGCTAGATGGTGGGAACAACCGCGCGTTGCGGGGCCCTCTCACTGCCGGGTTCCTGGAGGAGGAGGATGATGCGGGCGCGGAGGCCGCTGCAGTTCCCAAGAAGCGTAAACCGCCGACCCGCAGAGCCGATCTATACGACGACGAAGGCAGCGATGATGAAGGCAGCTGGTCGGAAGAGGACGCACGCAAGGCTTCTGGACGCAAGCGCCGAGTGGGTAGCGATAGCGAGTGATCGCTTCTAAGCGTGTAGTTCGGAACCGACGTCCGCCCGGTTCCGATCGGTTCCGAACCGGAACCCAAACCTCTCTTCCAAGCCACGTCAGCGGGTCGACTGCCCCGCCTCCTCTCGTGTCCGGGATGGGTCGTCACGTCACACAGTCACAAAACTTCTGAGTGAGTCGCCGCACGATGCGGGCGCAGGTTGGAGAAGGGGATACAGCAACGAGGCGGACGCGAGCAGCTCCTGTGCCAGTGCGTGCCACTGCTGATGCCGCACCGCAGCCAGCTAAACCTCGGGGTACGCAGCCACAACGCCGCAAGGGGGGCCCTGCCGCTGCTGTTGAAGGCGGTGGCGTCGGTGCAAAGAAGCAGTTGTCTGGGCGACGACCTGCGTTGAGCGCTCGGGCGGTCGCTGTGCAGCAGGTGCGCCCCCCCGGGTGAGCACTTCGACGCTGGTGAGGCCCCCCTGCGACGTGTGTGTGTCCGGAGGATGATCCAACCACTCTATGCATAGTTCATCCGACGCCAAAGACGGCTATGGAGACACTTATCAACCGGTTTAGTCGCCGCGCCCCTATCTGACGGATATTACACACACGACGCGTATATGCACGCGCTGCTGGAAAAGCACGCCGTGAGAGCACGCGCGGACTCAGGTCAAATTTCTCTCTGACTCGATTGTCACAGTTGCTGCGCGTTGAGCTTGATGGCGCATACACGTCCCTCATCCAACGAAGTGGGAATGACTCGGACGCACGCATGGCGACGCGCTTGGTGGCGGGGACAACCGTGTGGCGACGTCAGCTGGATGCTGTCGTTGATGGGCTCGGACCATCAGGTCCGCTAGATTCGACTGTGCGCAACATCCTCCGCGTCGCGCTGTTCGAGATTTTGCATCTCGGCACACCGGCGCATGCGACTGTGGATGAGGCAGTCACCGCAACACGCACGTTGGGGAAGGCTAGTGCTGCCGGTTTGGTCAATGCGTTACTGCGCAAAGCTACACGACAGCGTGATGCGGGGCAGCTGTATGTGCCCACTGCAACTGCTGCCGATGGCGCTGCGAAGCTGAGCTTGGCGTATTCAATGCCGGAGTGGCTGGTTGACCGATGGATTCAAAGCTATGGTGCAGCTGACACTGAACAGCTGCTCATCGCCAGTAACCGGGATAGCCCCGCCTACGGCGTACGCTGCATTGTTGGACAGGGAAACGCAGCAGCAGAGAGCGCGTCGTCCGTGCTGGACGCATTGCAAGAGATGGGGGTTTCAGCCACTGCTAGCTCCATGCTTCCAAACCATCTCGTCCGCGTTGAAGGCACGCTAGCGCCACTGGCGCCTCA
>Ga0164296_1005200_pt1 | contig 11499 bp, 13 predicted proteins | sample GEODES057metaG_FD_113533 | JGI IMG/M metagenome (GOLD analysis project Ga0164296, IMG submission 113533) | Dystrophic lake water microbial communities from Trout Bog Lake, Wisconsin, USA - GEODES057 metaG | ecosystem: Environmental > Aquatic > Freshwater > Lake | place: USA: Trout Bog Lake...
ACTGCGGCGGCAATGCAGCAACGAGGACGCGCGCCCGTGGTCTCGGTCTTCCATGGAGGGCAACTACAAGGCGCTGACTAACGTGAGCACGCATGGCAACGAGCGCGCAGTGACAGGAGTTCAATCACTCTGGGTACTGCGAGTCCGGACGAGCGCGCAATTGGACTGGCGATACGCGTTTATGCTTTGCAAGAGGACACCCCGGCCACACATATGTCACAGGCTGGGCCACCTCTTGTTGCGTGCGCTAGACATGTCTCCAGTCGGTTGTCCAGCACCTGGATGACCAGCGGGTGCAAGCCCAGCGGCGCAGACACGAAGTAGCGCACGCCCGGGTGCTTCGCAGCAGCTGCTGCTGTCAGCTGAGGCAGGTCCTCCTGCCAGTGCCTTCCTGGCGACAGGAAGTAGGGACTCACGACCACTGTGGTTGCGCCGTCAGACACGCACGCGTCGAAGGCGTCTGCAATCGTGGGCGCAGCCTGCGCGCAAAGTCGGGTGAGTTCCTGGGGTCCATCCCCAGTTGTGGAGAGCGCACAGCACGCACACGCACCAGCTCCATGTGCGCGTGGTGCACTATCCTGCGCTGCGTCTGCTCTTTGTACAACTCCGCTAAGCGGACGAGCAGGTTGTTCGACTCCGCCTTGCGGCTGCCGTGGTCAACCAAGACGACGCCCAACCTGTGACCCTCAGAAGATGCTGTGCATTGGGGCCGCGACCACCTGCTGCGCCGATGCTGATGCCGTTCATGCGCGATGCCGACTCGTAGATTCTTAGCGGTGGCAGTCCGCATGGGCGTCTGCGAAGAATTCCTCTCAAAGGCGGTGACACGTCACACCATTGCGGCGTTCTTCCTTCGAAGGCCACATAGCGGCGCTCGAAGCATGTGCGCCTGGGCCAGGCGCCAACTTGCCACGGTCCGCGGCCGGCTGGTGTAGAAACCTGTCGTTTGGCGTGCGCGTGAACGCCGCGAGCAAGCACGCTCCGGATGGACGAAGACCCGGACTCATGGCTCGACGAGCCAGTGGGTAGCGGCGCAGCCGGAGCTGCTGTGTCTGTTGGCGGCTCTGTACCCGCTGGTGGTCCGCTTGCACCGCCGCCAGGAGGCGTCCTCCCTAGCAGCGCCGGACTAGTGCAAGATGAGGACGAGGCGTTCTTCACCACGCTCGCACAGGCGCAGCAGCCGAAGCTGTGGACACAGAAGCTGACACCGCCGCCGCTGGCGACAAGCAGTGACACACAGCGCCCCCCCTTCATGCCGCCCGTCCAGCTCTTCCACGCCGCCGCGACTGTACCTACCGACGACGGCGCTTCGTTCTTCGACCAAGTGGCCGCCGAGGAGGAGGTGAGCGCAGCGGCAGCGGGCTCAGCGCCTCCGTACGGCGACGGCGTGCAACTGGCCAGCACCTACCCGGTGGCTGCCGCGTCGTCTCACGCAGGCAGCTTCCCCGCAGCCGCTGCTCAGTTCGCAACTCCCCGCCGGGCGGCTGCAGCAGACGTGGAGTACTTTGCGGCGCTGCAGGAGGAAGTCAACCAGGCAGCAGTGGCAGCTGTTAGGGCGCCGCACAGCGCCTATGGCGCCGGTACTGGTGACGCCTCACCGACACCGCAGCAGCATGTCGCACACAGCTGGGCGACGCCGGACAGAGCGCGGGAAGCAGTGAGTCAGGTCACCTCCGTTGTTGCCTCGCCCGTTGCATTTAACCACAGCCCGGTGCCGCAGGAGCCGCCGCTCGCGCGAACACTGTCGTGGTCTGAAGCTGCTGCAGCGCTGCCGCCCGGCGGCAGTGCAGTCGACACGCAGGCCGCGCCGCCGGTGCCATGGTACCAACAAGGTGCACCTGCACCTGCCGCGCTGCTCAGCGATGCTGCTGCTGGCGCTGACGTTGATTTCTTCGAGTCGCTGGGCGCGACACCCAGGGGCGACGCAGATGCGGCGTGGGCCACAGGCGCTGCAGCGGTGCAGCAGGGAATTCAGCAGGATGCGTTGCCTGCAGAGTACTTGGGGGAGCAACAGCAACAACAACAGGCAGGTATGGGTGATGGCGAAGCAGCGTCTGTCGCTGGCGTAGATGGTGGCACCACGGCATTCGATGGCGGCCATTCTGATGCGGCGTATGCGGTGTTCCAGCCTGAAGGCGCACCGCTGCCAGAGGGCTGGGTCAGCGGCTACTCGCCGGAGGGGTATCTCTACTACTTCGATACACGCACGGGGCAGAGCCAGTGGGAGCCGCCGAGTGAGGCACAGGCCTGGCAAGGGAGCAATGTGCCGGTGGTAGCTCAGGAGCAACCAGCGGACATTGCGAGCGACTGGACCTCTCAGGATGGTATTCACCACCACCAACAGCAGCAGCAGCAGCAGTGGGCAGGCAGTGCCGAGACATACACATACGCGTACCAGCAGCCCAGTGACACGCAGCAGCAGCAGCCTGTGCAGTCGACGCCGTGGATGCCGCAAGCTGTAGATGAGCAGCAGCAGGCGCAGACGTGCCCCTCGTACGAGACGCAGCCATACGATTACAACGCTGTGTACATGCAGCAGCAGCAACAACAGCAGCAACAGCAGCTGTATGAGATGCAGCAGGCACCCGGGCATTACGGTCACGCGGCGATGCCCACACACGCTCTCTCCGCCGCAGCTGCTTCCCCGTCGCAGGGGTACAGCCAGCATGGACGAGGGCCGTGTCCGACGCTGTGTCTCGGCGTGGATGGCACTCTCGTCACCGCCTTCCTGGCGTTCCGAGGGAGTGGTTGCACAGTTGCCATGCGCTCGCTGACCTCTATCCTGCGCGCTGCAGGCCCCGACTCGCCTGCAAGCTCATTCTTGGCGGATGCGGAGCGCTTTGCGGCGCCGGCAGGCGGCGTCGGCGGTGTGGGGAGTGCCCTGGGCCTCTCCAGGGGTGCATCGCTGTCGGACTTAGCACGCAGCGCGCACGATTTGGCTGGCGGTGACGCTGCCAGCGAGTCGCAGCGTCTGTTGTGGGGCATCCTCAAGTTGATGTGTCTACACAGGGGCGTGCTCAGCGGCGAGCCAGCAGCCACAGCGTTGCTTGACCTACTCTCCTCCGCTGCGGACGCCCCCACCACCGGGCCGTGGCCTGCGCTGCATGCTGGCGGCACTACCAGCGCTGCCGCATCTGCTGCCGCGGCGCAGGAGGCGGAGCGATTGCTATTGCAAGGCAAGAGGGCGGAGGCTGTGGCGGCAGCCCTTGCTGGAGGACTGTACGGACCCGCGCTGCTCTTATCTCGCGGCCTAGGTGATCGCGCAGCAGCAGATGTGGCGGCAGCGTGTGTGCGAGGCACTGCGGCGGCGGGCAGTCCCTGGCATACGGCGCTGTGCATGCAAGCCGGTCTTGATCCCAGGCCAGCACCCGGATCTTCCATCGGCCCTGGCGGCGACGCACACGCCCGTTACGTGCACCACTGGCGAGCCAACCTTGCTGCACTGCTCAGCAGTCGCGCGCCGGGTGATGGCGCCGCAATGGTCGCTCTGGGTGACGACGTGTGGACGGCTACCCGTGATTGCGCTGCAGCCCATTGCTGCTACCTCCTCGCTGGAGTGCCGCCACAAGCATTCGGCCCTGCGTCGCGGCTATGTCTGCTTGGAAGCGATCACAGAAGCCAGCCGCGCACATATGCGGCGTCGAGCAGCCATGTGCATGCAACAGAGCTGTTGGAGGCTGCATTGAGGGCTGCGAACCCGCAGAGCAGCGTGCCATGTCTGCAGCCGTACCGTCTTCTCCATGCCTGCGCGCTGGCAGAGCTGGGTCGCGTGCGTGAGGGACTTGCGTTTGTGGACGCGGCAGCCAAGGCGGTCAAGGCTGGGGGCGCATCAGTGTCACCCTCTGACCTCAATTTACCGGTCTTCTCCGCTTGCGCTGCCGCTGTTGAGGACCGGCTACGTGGGCATCTGGCTGCCAAGGCGGGAGTGAAGCCCGGGTCGGGCGCGGCGTCCAAGTTACTCGGTGGGCTGAGCACGCTGCTGGACCGTGGCATCAGCAGCATCTTCGGCGACGTGGATGGCGCGCAAGCACCACCACCAGGTGGCGGGCCAAATGGCACTCATGATGCGGCGCAGCAGATGTACCCGTCTGCGCAGCACAGCGTGGCGGCTGTGCCTGCTGGTTTGGGTGCCCCATGGCCTCAGCAGAATGGAGGCCAGCTTCAGCCACAGGGCCCGCCGGTTGTGCACGCAGCTACGCAGCGCCGTGGTAGCTCTGACTTTTCGGACACAGCTGCCGGTGCTGGCGGCAGTGCGCGGCCCAGCAGGGCGGTATCACCAGCGACAGACGACCAGGGGCACGCTTCAACAGGCGACGGCGGAAACAGCGCCGCGGCGGCAGCTGGTAGCAGTGGCGGCTTGGTGCGGAGCTTGTCTTCTATGTTTGGCGCCGCGGGATTCATCCGACGCAACAAGAACGAGGCGAAGTTGGGCGAGTCAAACAAGTTTTATTTCGACGAGAAGCTCAAAATGTGGGTCGAGGAAGGAAAGCCGCCGCCCGTGGCAGCAGAGCCGCCACCGCCGCCGCCCACATCCGCGGCTGCGCCGCCTCCTATGCCAATGTTTTCTTCAGGACCCCCAAGCAATGTTGTTGCTGGCGTGCGTTCCCGGTATGTGGACACATTCAATCGCAGCAACGATTCTGTCAGCGCAGCACCAAGGGCCACCACCGCCGCCGCAGTGATGCCGCCACCGCCAGCGTCTGTGCTACCAGACGCTATGCTTGGTCTGCCTCCGAGGCCGAATCGACCGGCCTTCTTTGTGCCGCCACCACAGCCTTTCGTGGCCCCGCCAGCAGACATCGGCAGCAGCTTTCCGGATGTGCAAAGCTCGCAGCCAGTTACGCTAAATGCGATCGTGGACTCGCCAGCACCACCAACTGTTGGCTATGGAGAGCTCGTGGCTCCAGCAAACACGGGATTCCCACTTGATGGATCCTATGGCACGCAGAACTCGGGCGCTTCGCAGCCAGCAGCAGTGGCGACTCAGTGGGCGGAGGTTGATTTGTAAGTTTCACTTCGCCGGCGGCTTCCCGAAAAAGCTCGCCAGCGACACTGTCCCCTTCGCCGCCTTTGCGTTCTTCTCCTTGATATTCGCCGCTCGCGAGGCGGCCTGCTTGGCGGCAGTGCTCATCGGCGGCGCCGGGCGCAGCCGCTTCCCATCTTGTTCCTCCATCTGCGCCACCGCATGCACGCCCGCGGGTGCGCCTGCGTGCTCTGTAGGTGCTGTTGCCTCGCATCCGAGATGAGTTCTCAATCTTGCCAAGTGCCCGGGAGTCAGGTACTCGCTCAGCAAGTCCACTGCGTACGCCCTCAGCGCCGCATCATCCAGCGCCTCAAATGCGAGACCCGCTGCAGCGCCAGCGCGCAGAGCTGTCATGACTGCGTCCACTTTCAATGTCAGCCACGCCAGGAGACGCGCGTCATCTAACCTAAAGAAGAGCTCCTCCCCAACTTGCTGCACTGAACATACTGCCGGCAGCGCTTTCTCTGCTGCTGGACGCAGGTGAACGAGCGCAGGCCATTGAGCATCCTCAAGCACATGCTCTGCGCTACAGTACCGTCCCGCGTGGGTCTCCGTCTGGAGGGCGAGTGCTCTCGCGTGTAAGAGAGCACACGTGTGCACCTGAAAAGGACGGCAGCGTGCCTTCTGGCGGTGGTGCTCGAGCACCGGCAGCAACAAAAATAGCACGTCGAACACGGTCGCGGCGTACACTCCGCCGTCTGGAGGCGGGGCGGTCAGTCGGAGCGAGGTGGCGGGAAGCAGGCTGTGACTGCTGTTAACTTGCGCACGCACGCACCCTCCACGACAGTGTCGCCCACGAACCAAGATGTGAACTCGCTCTTCATATGGTTCAGCTCCAGCAGCCCTCCGTCAGCAGGGGCCAGTAGAAACGCGGCTGAGTTACCAGTAGCCGGATGCGGCAGCAGCACCGACTCTGCAGTGCACTCTCTGTGCAGCCCATGGCCCACGATCACGCGTCGCGAGCCTGGAGCAGCCATGGAAAGGGACTACCGGGAACAGGCCTTGCGAATGCTCTGCTAGTAAACCTCCGACATAGAGTGAGTCATTCAGATGAGTCATCTTTGGAGAGATGGATGAGAAGCCGAAGTATATCGCATGGAGCCCAAGAAATGCTTAGAGATCAAATCTGTTAACAAAGTCATTTTGCGCAAGAGGTCTTGGCAGCTCCGCTCGAGCAGTTGTGGCAAGTGCTCCACGCAAGCCGGATGTGACGAGGTGCAGCTTGCGCTTGAGCTGATGGTACTCTGCGTAGCTTTCGATCTAACAAAGTAGGCAGGGGAACCGTAAGACTGCTGATGCGTCCCATGCAACTGATACTCAGAGCGTAACGCACCAGCCACGGAATGTGTGTTGAAGCGATGTCGTTTCTGTCAGGTCTGCGACCGTGCTGCTCCATGAAGGCGTCGCTCCACGACTGCAGAGAGTCCCGTAGCCTGCGATATGTCTTCAAGTCCTGCTGATATTCGCGGATGCCCTCTTTTGTCAGCTGGTTCGGCGGTGCAGGCCGCTGTGTCGAAGGTGATGTCCATTGACTACTTCCCGTCACGTGTTCTTGCACCGCGTTGAGCTGCCGCGCCCGCACTGGGGGCTTCAGCTTTGGAAGTACGCTTGCCTGAATCACAGCCGCCTCCTCCTGGCGATGTAGCAGCTGCTGTTGGCGCTTCACCGTGGCAATCTGAGGGGCCGCGGGTGTAGTACGTTAGTAAAGTGAGCGGCGCAGCGGGGCAGGTCATACAGCTGTTAGACCACGAGCCTTTGCTCTCCACGACGCGTCTTTTGGACGGCCCAGGTGTGCGGCTGCTAGTTTCTCTCGCGTTTCGCGACTCATGGGTGGCCGAGCACGAGGTTTTCTGGCAACTGACGCGTCTGAGAGCGTCCAGGAGCAGCTCAGGTGAGATGTCTGCGGACTGACACGAACGACGTTGCGTCAAGCTCACGCGCCTTGCAGAACAGCAGGCTCCGCAGGGCAATCTAGTATCTGAGGTGAGTCGGAGCTCGCGCAGCGGCACAGCGCGCGGGGACGGGGTCGAATTGTGGCGCACAGTAAAGTTGCCGCTAACTCAGCAGGCTGCGGCAGCAGGCCAGGAAGCCTAAGACCAGCCATTGCAGAGACCCCGCGCACAGACAGCACTCACTCACTCCTCGCGAAACGTCTCTCGAAGCGCGCTGACCGCTGTGGCATCCACGCTGGCATATGCATGTGACGCAGCGTTCGCGTGAACGATGGGTGATTACGGCCGCGGCGGCGGCGGCGGCTATGGCGGTGGAGGTGGCGGAGGTGGCGGCGGCAACGTGAGGCCTGGTGACTGGAGCTGCCCAGGGTGCAACAATAATGTACGGCTGCACGGAGCAGCGCTTGCGCAATGCTCGCGCACATACGCCGTCTTTCGCATTCATACAGCGGCGTAAGCACCGTGCCTGCGCATGCGGGCGCAATCTGACAGCATAATCTCACTGTGCACCCAGTGCTTTGCGTCCAAGACGTCCTGCAACCGCTGCGGCACCCCCAAGCCGGCGGGCGCAGGCGGTGGCGGCGGAGACCGAGGCTACGGGTCCGGGTACGCCAGCAGGGTGTGAACGTCTGCGGCGCCGTGTGTCGAGGGCCTTTTGCTGAGTCACGTAACCAACCCTAGCTGACTTGCCGCTCGCGCCCCCAGTGGTGGCCGTGGTGGAGGCGGCGGTGGAGGGGGAGGCGGTGGCGGGCGTGAGGGCGACTGGCCGTGTCCGGGCTGCGGCAACAACTGCTACGGCTTTCGCCAAGCGTGCAATCGGTGCGGCGCCCCTAAGCCCGGCGGCGGGGCCCCCGGTGGTGGCTACGGCGGCGGCGGTGGCGGCGGCGGTCATTATGGACAGCCCCAAGACCGCGGTGGTGGGTCATATGGCGGCGGCGGGCGTGGAGACGAGCGAGGAGGTGGAGGTGCTCCCCCGTCCTCGCAGCCTAAGGACGCCGCGGTGCCCCAGTGCGATGACAAGTGCCTTGAGAATGGGTGCGAGAACTCCCGCATCTACATTACGGGCCTCGCGCCTGGGGTGACGGTCGATGACTTGCATGGCTTGTTCAGCGGCATTGGCATTATTGGGCGCATCAAGCAGAAGCGCGGGTACAAGGATCAGTGGCCGTATAACATCAAAATCTACACCGACGAGACGGGCAAGTGCAAGGGAGACGCGACTGTAACGTATGAGGACCCGATGGCGGCACACAGCGCAGGTGGCTTCTTCACGGGCCACGACTTCCAGGGGCGCAAAATCACCGTCCAGATGGCAGCCAAGGGTGCTGCACGCAGTGGACCTCCCGTCGGTGGTGGCGGTGGCGGCTATGGAGGAGGCGGCGGAGGCTGGGGTGGTGGTGGAGGTGGCGGTGGATATGGTGGCGGCAGGGGCGGAGGAGGCGGGGGTGACCGCTACAGGCCGTATTAAATCCATCGACTCACGTCTTCACACGCTGCGGCTGATAGCAACTGTTGTAGGGCCCGCTCCCTTGCTCGTAGTAACTCATTGGATACGGGCGCTCCTTGCCGCAGGACTCGCGCGCCTCCGATGCTGCAGTCTCGCCGTCGGCTGCTTGCCACCAGCCGGGGAGCGCCCCCAGCGCCACTTCTGCCTCATAGGGCGTGAGCACTGGCACGGCAAAGGCCTCGCCCCAGTCAATGGAGAGCCTGGGGCATGCAATCTGCACCCACGCGTCTGGCCCCCTCAAGGCTGCGATCTTGGCTGGTGATATCTCGGACAGCAGCACCACGGAGTGCGGCAGGCCACGTGATGCCAAGCGCGCCTGGACGTGTGTCAGGATGTGTGGGTTGCCTTGCCGCCCCAGTGTGCCGAGGACGACGCCCCAACTTTTCGCGCGCGAGGCTTTTTCGATAGCCGCCCTCCGTGCAGCCTTCATGCCCACGTGGTCATACGTCTCTCGGGTCAGGATGCGTCCGTACGGGTCGTATCTGCGGACGCAGCAGTGTGAATGTCAGAGGCAGGAAGATGGAAATGTTGAACACCACGCACCTGTATGCTGGCACATCTGGGTTGGCAATCATTATGGCCTCTAGATGGAAGCGCCCGTCGGCGATGAAAACGATAGCCTCCGTGCTGTCTGGCAGACTGGGAGCGGTGCAGCCCAGCACCTCACCTGGCGACAGCGGCTTCGCCTGCGGCACGCATAAAGCAGGGTACTCCGCACACAGCGCTGCCTTGGCGCTGTGCACCGCCGATGCGAACTGGATGGTGCCTGCCAGAGTGATGCGCATGCCCGCAGGGAAGTTCTGTCTCACGCAGGCAAGCAGGTGTGCGTTGTCGAATCGGATGTCCACGAAGATGTACATGCACGGCATCGTGGTCACGTCGACAGGCACCAAGCAGCTGTGGCCGTAGTGGACAAGGAAGTCGGCCCCCAGTGCACTCGCAGATAGGTCATCCACGCAGCACGCCCCGTAAGCGACGTCGCCCAGCACGATGCAGTGCGAAATATGAGCGAAGCTGTTACGTAGGCAGCGGGGTCAGCCTCCCGCCAAGGCACTCGAGGAGTAGAGGGGACGCACGTCTTGAAGATGTCTGCCAACACGCACGCGTACATGAGCAGCCCCTCAGGGAACTGCAGGGCTACGACTCGTGCGTGTGCGTTTCGTAGCCGCCACACAGTTTTGTGGACCTGCGCGTGTCTTGTGTGAGGGACTTACAGGTACTTCAAGCTCTTCTTGCGGGGTACAGACCTCGAAGCTGTAGTTACTGGGCAGCACTGCTATTGCGGCATTCAGTGCCGCGTCCTGCAGGATGTCAGCAGGCACCTGGGCGCACGGCGGATAGAGCAAGAAGTTACTATAATCTTGTCGTGACTCAATCTGCACGGCCGCACACCTGCTGGTGAATCACACGACGCGGCGCACTCGCAACGGGCTGTATGGACCCAGAGCCAGCTGCGTCGGAGGCGCTCGTGGCCTCGGCGGCTCGTCTGCCCACGAAGCGCCGTGGGGGAGGAACACCTCCCGAAGCCGGCTGTTCTGCCGCTTCGCTGCGCATCTAGCGGAGATCTCTTCAGTGCGACGATTCCCAATCGACCTGCGACGTAGAAAGAAAGTGCGTGACGTTGGCAAAATGTGTCCATTCAAGGTTCTCCGCAGAAGCCTTTCAACGCGTCTCCTGTTGGTCTTTTCCGGCATCATATTCCACCTCGCAGAGCACCTCGCCCGTCCTAATGGCGAGCTCTGCTGATTTGCAGGCGGACCTGAAACAGTTTCGCGAGTTGCACACTGTCTTTATGGACGCCAACAACAAGCTAAAGCAGGCGCGTGTCGCCGCACAAGCTTGGTCGCCATTGCGAGGCGAAGGCGCTCACAAGTCCGCTCGGCTGCGAACTGCACCAGGTGGCTGTCCAGGGGCGCAGTCGGGACCAGGAGCGCACGCGGTGCCTGCTCACGCTTCAGGAGCTGCAGCCGCTTCCGGACAGCGTGAACGCGTACAAGGGACTAGGCCGAGCGTGCGTGTTAACTTTCGCGTCAACTGCCACGTCCGCGGTGAGGATCTTTGCGGTCTCACAACAGCTCTATGTTTCCTCTCAGTTTCATCCAAGAAGCGAAGCCGGAGATTGTGCGGCAGCTCACTGAGGATGTGAAGACGTGCGAAGAGGAGCTGGAGAAGCTGAAGGTGCGGTCCTTTCACCTGCGCTCGACTTTGCGTTGACTGACTGCAGGGAGAACAACGCAGAGCACGAAGGACTACCTTGAGAAGAAGATACTTGAATCAGAGACCAGCATCAAAGAGCTTTTGAGGACAAATGAAGCGTTGGCGAGACAAATACTGCATCAATAGAGTGCATGCATTCACTTGCCCTCTGGCCAGAGGCTATTCTCCATGCCGCAAGCTCCCGTCGCACCGGTGTCTCCGTCTTGCGGCTGCCTAGGCAGGGTCCATGTCCAGGGTCGCTATGGATGAAACCGCGGTTTCCCCACGGCCGTGGGGCTTGCAAATCCAACGGTGAATGCGTCGCCGCTGGCATTGAGCACCATGAGAAGGCTGCCTGCGGCACTCCATTGGGCGGTCCCAACCTTGAATTCGTCCATCGGAACAGTGACCGTGCTAGCACCTTCAGGCGACCACATGTAGATGTGCCGACCTCCTGTGGCGACTGCAAGACGTGCGCGAGAGCCACCTTCGGCCTCCCAAGACACGGACTTGACAGTGCCTCGAAGGTGGAGCACCGACATCAAGAGCAGGCGCTCGATGTCCCAGAGCCAGACGCAATGAGGCATTGTCTCGCAGCGCACAGCAACCATATTGCCATCGCGATTCCATGAAATGCAGCTGGAGAGTGCAGTTGCGGCGCCACCAGAGGGCTTACTAGGCATGCTGTTGCTGTGGCCGATCGCAGAAGGCCGACTGATGTTCACGGGAAAACCCGAAACCATGAAACGAACACCAGGGACGGCTGATGAGGGCGTGGATTGTGCAACCTCTTCCCTGTACACCACGGCGCTGGGTGGTCC
>Ga0164296_1005201_pt1 | contig 11497 bp, 11 predicted proteins | sample GEODES057metaG_FD_113533 | JGI IMG/M metagenome (GOLD analysis project Ga0164296, IMG submission 113533) | Dystrophic lake water microbial communities from Trout Bog Lake, Wisconsin, USA - GEODES057 metaG | ecosystem: Environmental > Aquatic > Freshwater > Lake | place: USA: Trout Bog Lake...
GCAGTCCCTCGCCCGGGCCGAGCCTCTCGGACTTGACGTCGTCGCCCTGTACGGCGCGGGTCGGGCCGCTGACCTCGACCCGAAGACGGCAGATGCCGCATTCTATTTCTTCAAGCCCGGAATTCGGAGGCGCGCTCCGACAGCGGGCCACCGTCAACGACGTGTTGCTGGCGGTCATCGCGGGCGGCCTTCGCGAGTGGCTGGGTGCCGTGCCGCACCTGCGGGCGCAGATCCCTGTCAGCCTGCACCACCGCCATGAGGAGGTCGGCGATCTGGGAAACCGCGACTCGTTCATCAACGTCGACCTGCCGCTGGAGGAAGACGATCCGATGACACGGCTCGACCTCATTCGCTCCCAGACTTCTGTGCGCAAACAGCGCGCGGACGCCCAGGAGCTCTACGACCTCCTCCACGCCCTCGGACGTCTGCCGAGAATCGGTCGCGCCGTCAAACGGCGGGCCGACAGCGCCCGTGCATTCAGCCTGGCGATCTCGAATGTCCCCGGGCCCGCGTCAGCCATCGCCGTCGATGGCCGCCGCGTCGAGAACTTTTTCTCCTCATCCGAACCGGCCGTCCACCACGCACTTCGCATCTCGGCCATCTCGTGCGCCGGGACGATGGGGATAGGGCTGTGCGCCGATCCGCGGGCGCTGCCCGGGATGGCCGCGCTCGCCGAGGCTATCGATGTCTCCCTGACTGAGCTGCGCGGCGCCGCGCTGGGCGGCTGACCGTTTTACTCGCCGCGCGCCACGCTCCGAAAGCCGGCGTAGCTCCGGATCAGCGGCAGGTCGGCCATGGTCGCGAATCCTGGCGGCGCGGAGCACACGGCGGGGACGGCGTTGAGAACCTGCATCGCGGTGGCCACGCTGGCCGAGCGGACGTGTTCTTCCATGGTGGCGGCCCTCGTGAAACTGGCCAGGGCGAAGAAGTGCGCCCGCATGGACGGGTCGCCCTCAATGGTCAAGGTCCACCCATGCTCAGGTTTCGGCCAGTGCGGGGGGTATTCGCCTCCGACGGTCCACAGGGTCTCGATTTCGACGAGAGCGGCGCCGTTGCGTCGGCCAGTCCATGTCCAGCGCTGCCCGGCGGTGGTTCCAGCCCGCAAAAGGTGATCGAAGATCTGGTGATCGGCGGCGGCGGGGACCGCTTCGACGGTCGCGGTCACCTCGTCGATGTCGGCATCAAGAGCGTCGGCGAGAAACCACACCTGCTCGGTGAACAACCCGCTGTTGAAGGCCAGGAATTCATTGGCGGTCACGCTGATCGATTCGGGTGGCTGCCCGAAGGCCATGTTGTCGAAGGTGATTGAGGTGCTCTCGTAGACCGACCAGTCGGCACGCTCCTGCAGGGTGATCTTGTCGATGGTGCGGCTCATCCCGGACAGCGCGAGCGGCAGCACGCCGGAGAGATTCCCGGGGTTGAGGCCGCTGCCGTGCACGGTGCTGCATCCGTTCCGGCATGCCTGTGCCAGCCGGTCGCGGTCGGCGGGCGCGATCCGTTTCGGGTGGAACAGAAAGGCGGTCGTGACAACGTTTTTCCCACTGGCGAGGACGGCGCAGACGTCGTCAATGCTGGTATTGCGGGGGCAGTAGAGCACGCAGTCGGCATCAGTTGCCAGTATTTGCGCGACGTCGGTGGTTGCGGTGACCCCCAAGGCTGGGCGGTCCGCGAGGGTGCCGATATCGGTGCCGTGCTTGGCGTCGGAATACACCCGGGCACCGACGATGCGCATGTCGCGACGGTGGTCGATGATCGCGGTGAGGATCTCGGTGCCGACGGTGCCGGTACCCCAGACGATGACCCGGTACGGTCGCGAGTCACCGGAAGGCGGATGCATCAACTCCGCGTCCTTTCGACGTGTGGCCGGTGTGCCCGGGCGACAGTCACCAGAAGGTTATTGGAGAGCAGGGTCCAGAAGAGTTCCTACCAGAGGTTCGAGCCCCTTTCTCTGTTAAGCTCGCGCCTTCCAGTTCCAGGAGATCCAGGGGTGCAATGTGATATCGCTCGTCAGTGTCGCACCAGGGGAAGTTTCGAGTGCGGCCGAGGAAGTGGCAGCCATCGGTTCGGCCGTCGCAGACGCCCATGCCGCAGCGGCCCCGGCGACGACGTCGGTGGCTGCGGCAGCCGCCGATGACGTGTCGGGAGCCATCGCGGCGCTGTGGTCCAGTCACGGCCAGGAATTTCAGGCAGTGAGTGCCCGGGCTGCGGCTTTCCATCAGGGTTTGGTGCAAAATCTCGGGGCCGCCGCGGGCGCGTACCGGACCGCTGAAACGGCTAACGCGGCGGGCCTGGTCAACACTGGCGGCCCCAACCTCGGCCTCGGCAACACCGGCAGCTACAACGTCGGCAGCGGCAACATAGGAAACCTTAACCTCGGAGCGGCCAACAACACGTTGGGCGGAGCCGGCAACCTGGGATTCGGCAACGTCGGCTCCTTCAACGTCGGAATCGGCAATGGAAGCAATAACGGATCCTGCGGTCTTCTGGTACCGGCCTACTCCAACCTCGGAATCGGAAACCTCGGCAGTCTCAACATCGGATTCGGAAACGCCGGCAACGGCAATATCGGCCTCGGCAACGGCAGCCTCGGCACCCTGGTCGGCGGCACCCCGTCGTCATTCAACGACGGCGCCGGCAACATCGGCTTCCGCAACATCGGCTTTGCCAACAACGGCAGCAACAACATCGGCTTCGGCAACCTGGGCTCAAACGACATCGGTATAGGCCTGACCGGAAACAACGCGGTCGGTGTCGGCGGGTTGAATGCCAACGGGACCAGCTTCAACCTCGGAGTGGGCAACAGTGGCAGTTTCAATGTGGGCTTTGCGAACACCGGCAACAACAACGTAGGCCTGGCGAACACCGGCAACAACGACATCGGTATCGGCCTGACCGGCAACAACCGCGTTGGCTTCGGCGGATGGAACTCGGGGAGCGGCAACACCGGTCTGTTCAACTCGGGCACCGGTAACCACGGCTTCTTCAACTCGGGCACCGGCAACGAGGGTGTCGGCAACACCGGCAGCAACAACTGGGGTCTGGTGAACTCGGGCAGCACCGACACTGGCATCGGGAACACCGGCTCAATCGACTCCGGCATCTGGAACTCGGGCAACACCGACACGGGTTCTTTCAACACGGGGGACAACAACAGGGGACTGGGCAATGCCGGGACCTTTGACATGGGTGTGCTGAACACCGGTTCCACCTACCCCGTTCAAGGTGCCGGCGGTGAGAACGTGGGCTTCCTCAACGCGGGCAACAGCAACATGGGCTCTCTCAACGCGGGCTATGGCAACTTGGGGTTTTCCAACGCGGGTGACTACAACGCGGGCGGTTTCAACACAGGTCACAACAACACCGGTTGGCTGGACTCGGGTGGAAACAACACCGGGCCGTTGAACGCGGGCGTCGGTAATACCGGTCTGTGGAACTCTGGCGACATCAACACGGGACTGTGGAACTCCGGAAAACTCAACACGGGATTCGCCCAAACGAACATCCTCGCGGCCAACTCCTCCGGGTTCGGCAACACGGGGCTCCTCAGCTCTGGCTTCTTCAACTCAGCTGACAACAGTTCGGGATTCAACAATTCGGGCGGAACCGGTGGGTTGATATCGCCCGACAGTCCCGGCCACCAGTCGGGATATGGCAACTTGGGCACGGGTTACGAGGCCGGATTCCACAATGATGGCAACGTCCTTGGGGAGGTTGGCTTCTGGAACTCCGGTGGCGTCGACAACGTCGGCATCCTCAACAGCGGACCCGGCGGCCTCAACGTGGGCCTGTTCAACTCGGGCGCTGCGGGAAGCAACACCGGAATAGGCAACATCGATTCGGGCGGCGGCTTCAACGTGGGCTGGCTGAACACCGGTAACGGTTTCAACACGGGCTGGGGCAACTATGGCCAGGGTGGTAACTCGGGCCACAGCAACTACGGATTCGGTTTCAACTCGGGCGGCCACAACGCCGGGACCGGGCAGTCGGGTTTCTTCAACCCGGCATGACGAGTTAGTCAACGCGCGACTCGCCTTCGCACCGGCTAGTGACGGAGGAATCTCTACTCACCGGCCCCCGTTCGGCTTTCGCTATGGATCGTCGTAGATCGCTATAGAGTCATAGATCGCTATAGAAAGGTAACGATGACGCCGACTCTGACGCGTGCGACCTCTGCGACGATCGGTGCGGCAGGCGTGATCTTTCTGCTGGCGCTCGTCCTGGGGATCTGGAAGTACCGGCAGATGGCGACGAGTCCGGATCACCTCGCACACCCCTATGTCGACATCGCGCACCGATCGGCGCTGCTGTATTCCTTTGCGACCTTGTTGCTGGCCGTCTTCGTGGAACTCAGCGCATGGCCGGAATGGGTCAACGCGGTAGCCGCGGCGACCATCATCGTCTTCTTCGTCAGCGCGATCGCGAGCTACATCCTGCACGGGGCGCGGCGCGACACCACCAATCAGCTCAGCCAACCGGGCCGCACCATTCATGTGGCGATGACCGCCCTGACCGTCGGCGAAATCGGCGGTTTCGCCGTCCTCCTGGCCGGATTTTTCCGGGGCTGGATGTGACTTCACGGGAGGAACCGAACGGTGAATCTGCGCCTTGCCCGTGACTCGCTGCGCTTCCGAATCAGCAAGGACGAATTGCCGCTCTTGCTAGCCGGGGAACGGCTTGTGGAAACCATCCCTCTGACCGATGACGTCGTCGTGACGGTGACCATCGAGACCGGAGACCTCCCGGACGAGAAGCCTTCGCGGCTCCTCTCGCTGAAATCCTGCTCCATCAATGGCGCGACCTCGATCACGCTCCTTCTTTCACCGCCGGCCCTCCGGGAGCTTTCGGAGAAACAAGAGAGCCGGGATGGCGTGGAAGCGCTCGTCCATGGCGAAAACGGGAGTGAAATCCTGCTGACGTTGGAGGTCGATCAGGCTCGGCCCAAGCGAAACCCGCACGTTTAGGCCTGCGCTCGACGGTTGCGTTCACGACGCCGACGAGGCAACCGCCACGCCCCAGTCGACCACAACGCCCAGGCGATCAGGACCGGCTGGAAGAACAGCCGCACAAACCGGGCGCGATCGCTGGTGAGGCCGAACGCGTCCCGATGGTGGACCCACTGCGCGATGTTGCCGGGGAAGACCGCCATGAAGAACGCGGCCAGCAGCAGTCCCCCGACGGCCCGCCGGTTCTTCAGCACAACCATCGCCACTCCGAGCGCGATCTCGGCCACGCCGGACGCCACCACCGTCACATCCGGAGGCAACGGCACGAAAGTCGGCACCTGAGCGCGGAATTCCTCGCGGGCGAATGTCACATGGCCGACGCCGGCGAAGACCATGAACGCCCCGAGCGCGATACGACCTATCGTCTGCGCGGCCGTGTCCGCGTCGCCGCTCCGTCGCGTCATGCCGCCCATGATGCCTCAGGGCAACTCGAAGTGCTGGTAGTCGATCGGATCCGCCCAGTCGCCACCCCAGCGCCACCCCCGCTCCAGGAACACGCGGACGGCCGCGTCGCCGCGGTGCAACAGACCGGGATCGGTGCGGGTGCGGTCCAGGAAGGCCGACGCGGTCGACGGCTCCAGCAGGCCGCCGGCGTGAATGCACGGATTCAGAAGCGGGTTGATGTCGATGGCGCGCCCAAAGGCGTGCTCGGACCATCGGGTGGACCCCGGGATGGCCCGGCAGTTGAACGCCGACGTGTTGTCGTCTCGCATCGACAGCTCATCGTCGGCCCCCGGGTAGCGCTCCACCGTGTGCATCTTCTCGATCGGGAACCCGATCCGCAGCAGCTCGGTGAAGATCTCGATGACCGCGGGTGCCAGGTCGCGGTTCACGATCAGCTCCCCGCGATGGGTGTTCCCGTCGAAACCGAGGAACTCGACGCGGACCCGCCGCAGCTGTGCGGGCTCGACCGGGCAGCCCGGCCGCCAGCTGGCGCCGAGGTCGGCGGCGGTGACTGCTTCGCCCGGTCCGGACGACGGCGTGACGGACGCGGACGTCATCGCCGCCGCCGGCGAGTGCCCCGGAGCCCGGTGCGGGACCGCGGCGTGGCAGGCCGCGAGGCCGACCGCCAGCACCCCGGCCAGCACGCCGGCCTGCATTACGACCCGTCGCGTCACGAACCGCATCGCGCCCATCGCCTCCCGCATCGCCCTCCCGACCGACCTCGTCCCCCCCATCCTGCCGCGCCGCCACTTACTCTTGCGGTATGCCCGGGGTGCGCAACATGATCCGCTGCGTTCCCGCCGTGGTGTTCGTGGTCGCCCTGGCCGGGGCCTCCTCCGGCGGTGATCCCGTGCGCGCGACAGAGGCCGGCAGCGAGCAGGCGACGCGGATCGAGGCCCCGTCGCCGGTCTCGGACTCTCGAGTGTTCACCAAACGGCCCGACGCGGTCCCGGGGCCCGGGGCGTTCAAGTTCCCCGAGATTTCCCGGCTGGTCAACGACGCGATCGCGGCGCGGCGGCTCCCGGGCGCGGTGGTGCTGATCGGCCACGGCGGCAAAGTCGTTTTCCATCAGGCCTACGGCTGGCGCAGGCTGGACACCGAGCCGGCCCTCGACGGGTCGCCGGCACCGCCCGAACCGATGACCGCCGACACGATCTTCGACATGGCGTCGCTGACCAAGCCCCTCGCGACGGCCACGGCCGTCATGCAGTTGCACGACCAGGGCAAGGTGGAGTTCGACCGCCCGGTGCAGGAATATCTGCCCGAGTTCAATGCGTCAAACGACCCGCAACGCGCGCAGGTGACGGTGCGGATGTTGCTGACCAACACCTCGGGGGAGGGGGTCGACGTCAGCCTCGGAGACCCGTGGGGACTCGACGGCGCCGACAAGGCCGAGGGTGTCCGTCGGGCGCTCACGACGCCGCTGCAGTCGGCTCCCGGCGCCGGCTTCCGTTACTCCGACATCAATTTCGTGCTGCTCGGCGCGCTGCTCGAGCGGGTCGCCGACGAGGCGGAAGACACCTACGTGCAGCGAAACGTGTTCGGGCCGTTGGGCATGACGGAAACCGGGTATCTTCCGCCGGCGAAAGCGTGCGGCCCCCACGAGCTCACCGGCGTGGCGATCGGCTGGGCGCCGGCGCCCCAGGGGCGCGTGGCGCCGTCGTGTCCCGCGGGCACCTGGGACGCCGAGGTTCTGTCCCGCGTCGCGCCGACGGCCTTAGACGAGCAGAACGCCGCCGACCCGGGCCGGAATCCCGACTTCGGTCGCCTACTGCGGGGGTCCGTGCACGATCCGACGGCGCGTCGCATGGGTGGAGTGGCCGGAAACGCCGGTCTCTTCTCCACGACCCGCGACGTCGGCCTCTACGCGCAGGCCCTCCTCGACCGGCTCGCGGACCGCCCGAGCTCCTTCCCCGTACAGCGCGAGACCCTCAAGGTGATGACGAGCCCGCAGCAACCCGGACGGACGGCCGGGCAGATCGAGGAGGCCAACGCCGCCGCGCGCGCAAGCTCCGTCCCGAACTACCCGGCGATCGAGGGTCAAGACCTGTTCGGCTTCGGCTGGGACATCGACACGGCGTTCTCCCGGCCGCGGGGGACGGTCTTCCCGATCGGCAGCTTCGGCGGCACCGGGTTCACCGGCACGTCATTATGGATCGACCCGGGCTCGGACACCTACGTGATTCTGCTGTCGAATTGCATTCTCATTCGCGGTAGTTCGCCGATCACGGATCTGCGGGGGGAGGTCGCCACGGCGGCCGCCCGGGCCCTGAATCTGGACGATGGCGGGGCGCCCCGCAGATAGGGGGAGGGACCCCCATTCGGGCGATCGGGCGGCCATACTGGAAGTCATGCAAAGGATTTCTCTCGACGCCCTGGCCACCCAGCAACTTGAATTGGCTGCGGCTCACGGCGGGCGGCCCGCCGCCGACACCGTCGTCGGCGGTCACGAACGGGTCCTGCGCCAGACGGTCGTAGGCATGATCAAAGGCGCTGAACTCGGCGAGCACAATAATCCCGGCGAGGCCACGGTGTACGTGCTGCGCGGACGGGTCCGCCTGACATCCGAGGGCCAGTCCTGGGACGGCCGGGCCGGTGATCTGTTGAAGATTCCCGAAGCTCGGCACGGACTGGAGGCGCTGGAGGACTCGGCGATCCTGCTGACGGTGGCCAAGCTGCCCTGATATCGCTCAGGGGCGCAGGGTTTTGATCCAGGATCCGCTCTTGGAGCGCAGATAGATCACCCCGGCGATGATCGCAACATACGAGGCCACCATCACGACCCAGGCGAACGGCAGCAGCAGCGGCTGGCCGAAAAGGGTGAACGCGCCGAATGATCCGGGGCCCAGGCTGTAGCCGATCCCCATGATCGATCCGCCGAGAAAGCACCGGACGACTCTGCCCTTGAGCGGGCCGACGAGCTTGGCGCGAGTGCACGTCCGACCCGCGACGATCGCCCCCGCAAACAACGCGGCGAACAGGGCGAACCGCCGCACCGCATCGGGGACGGTCCCACTGGATGCCTCGCCCAGCAGTTCGGCGTAGCCCCAGGGGCCGTAGATCTGCACCAGGAGGACGAACAACACCGCGATGATGAAGGTGGCCGTGCGCGGATCCCAGGCGTTGCGCAGGAAATCCCGGAAGCTTTCGTGCTGACCCATCGCCAGCCGGCGGACGGTCAGGACGATCACGGCGCCGAACCCCAGCAGCGCGGGCACCGGATGGTTCAGGGCGACCGTGGTCGGTACCGCCGAGGCCTCGATGGTGTTCGCGGGTCCGAACGCGCGGGCGGCGACGCAGCCGGCGGCGAAGCCGAGGATCGTCATGATGAACACGTATTCGCCCGAGCCGACGCGAGCCAGGGTGCCGTTGGTGCACGCGCCGTTGATCACCGCGCCGACTCCGAGCACCAGGCCGGCCACGACCGACCAGACGGTGACCGGGAACACCTGGGCGTGCGGTGTGAATCCGTTGGTCAGGGACAGAATGGTCAAGCCCCCGGCGACCAGGAACCACGCGTACACGAAGGTCATCAGGCGCACCGGCGAGCGGCGATGGATGAGGTCGTCAAACGCCACCACCGTGCAGGTGTTCCCGCGTTGAATGGCCATGCCCACGCCGAACACGAGAACTAGGGAGATCAGGAACGTGACGGTCACCGGGGCAGATTACCCTGCGGAAATGACGGGTCGATCCGGCCGCTGGTTAGGATGCGGCCCATGCCGCTCGAGATTGGCGAGACGTTCGCCGGATACCGGATCGTGCGGTTATTGGGGTCCGGGGGGATGGGTGAGGTGTATCTGGCCCAGCATCCGAGGCTGCCGCGCCAGGACGCCCTGAAGGTGCTCAAGGCGGATATCTCGGCCGGCGCCAGCTTCCGCGAACGGTTCATCCGCGAGGCCGATCTGGCCGCGAAACTCTCGCACCCCAACATCGTGAGCGTGTACGACCGGGGCGAGTATCACGGCCAGTTGTGGATTTCGATGGAGTACGCCGAGGGGGTCGACGCCGGCCGGCTGATTCGGGAGCGCTACCCGGACGGCATCCCCGCCGCTGACGTCGCCGAGATCGTGACCGCGGTCGCCGCCGCGCTGGACTACGCGCATCGCCGCGGCCTGCTGCACCGCGACGTGAAACCGGCCAACATCATGCTGGCTCATTTCGACGACGACGAGGAACGGCGAATCCTGCTCACCGATTTCGGGATCGCCCGGGCGGACGACGAGATCAGCGGACTCACCACAACCAACATGACCATGGGTACCGCCGCCTACTGCGCGCCCGAGCAGCTGCTGGGCGAAGACATCGACGGCCGAGCCGACCAGTACGCGCTGGCCGCGACCGCGTACCACCTGCTGACCGGGTCGCAGCTGTTCGGCAATTCAAACCCGGCAGTGGTCATCAGCCATCACCTGAATATCCAGCCGCCGCCCCTCGCCGACATGCGAACCGACCTCGCGCGGCTCGACCCGGTTCTCGCGCGGGGCCTGGCCAAGCAGCCGGACGACCGATTCAGGCGCTGCTCGGACTTCGCCCGCGCATTTAGCGACCAGATCCACTCCGACGGTGCGACTCGACGGGCATCCCGGCGTCCGGTCTTCGTGGCGGCCGCGGCCAGCATGGTGTTGCTTGCCGCAGTCGGTGCCGTCGTCTTCCTCCTGCGGCCTCCGCCCCACGATCGGGTGGCCAGCGGCGCCGCCGTCACCGCCAAGACTGCCGCGCCCACTGCGACCATGAAGGCCACAACGACGGCCACGGTGAGCAGCCCCACCATCACGACGGTGTCCGCGGGCGTCACGTTCGAGAGCATGCGAAATTTCGTCACCGCCTACTACGCAGAGCTCCCGGCGCATCCCTTGGCTGCCTGGGCCAAACTTGACGCCCGCTACCAGAACCAGGCCGGCCAGAATGATTACCTCGGATTCTGGTCGACCATCCAATCGGTGACGGTTCTTTCGGTGGCGCCGCGAGATGCCTCCAGCGTGGTCGCCGAACTCAGGTACGTCCGGCTCGACGGCACGTCCAGCACCGAAAAGCGCTGGCTCAAGATCGCCACGGTGAACGGCGCGATGCTGATCGACGACTCCGCGCAAACGTGATCAGGCGACCGAGCGGCGGTCTTCACGCCCATTGACGAGGGCCGAGACGGTCCGCGGCCGCCATTCCCGACCGTGCTGCGTGCGGTGGCCCGAGCGGTTGAGCAGTTCCGCGGCCTGGATCCGGGTGAACCCGCAGTGGTGGACGAGCCAACCTGCGAAGCGCCTGAGAGCGGGCCGGCGCCGCGACCAGGCGGCCGTCGCCGACGGCAACGGCGGGCAGGGCCCGTGATCGGCGGCCAGTTCGTCGAGGAACGAGGCCAGCGTCTCGTCCGCGCTCGGGACCGACGGCGCCGCTTTCGCCGCCTGCCGGGACGCGACGTCATCGCGCCACAGCTCCATCGCGATCTCGTTGCTCAGGGTCGTCATCGCGGCCGCGGCCAGCACGCTCTGGTGGAGGTCGTCGACGGCGTGGACCTCATGGCGCAACGCGGCGTCGATCTCGTTGATCCCGTCGCCGCGCTCGGGCGCCCAGAGGTTGCGGCCCATCCGCAGGGCGAGCCCGTGGCGTTCCAAGACCAGTCCCATCCGGCGAATGTGTTCCTCACGGACGAGGTCCCCAGTGAAGGGCACCCAGATGTCGTAGCCGCCCCGGATGGCCGCGTTCAGCGCGTTGACGACGGGCTCCAGCTCGCTGAGGTCGTCGTAGCGGCCGGGTGCGCACACGTCGAAGATGTAGGCCCCCGCGATCGTGACCCTGCACTCGGCGGCCCGCTCGGCCAGCATCGTCTCGACCTTCTCGCCGGTGTACTGGTCGCCCAGCACGATGACCGTTCGGCCGCTGCACGTGGAATTCCTCTTCATGGCACCCTTTCCGTACGACAACTGATTTAACGCACATGAATCGCTAAATACGAATTAGAGCGATAACCGCGCTAATCATCCGACTCAAGCTAGGGTAACCGCGATGACCGACAAAATATTCCGCGACTCGACGGGCCGCACCCTGGCCGA
>Ga0164296_1005205_pt1 | contig 11488 bp, 9 predicted proteins | sample GEODES057metaG_FD_113533 | JGI IMG/M metagenome (GOLD analysis project Ga0164296, IMG submission 113533) | Dystrophic lake water microbial communities from Trout Bog Lake, Wisconsin, USA - GEODES057 metaG | ecosystem: Environmental > Aquatic > Freshwater > Lake | place: USA: Trout Bog Lake...
TCACCGTACAGGAAATTGCTGATGCCCTTAGGGGTGTTGACGTTCCGGTAATGGTAAAAAACCCGGTTAATCCCGACCTGTCACTATGGATCGGTGCATTAGAGCGGATCAACGGTGCCGGTATCACTAAACTGGCTGCTATCCACCGTGGTTTCTCCTCACACGAAAAATCAGCCTTCCGTAACGAACCTATGTGGGATCTGGCCATCAACCTTAAAACACATGCGCCAAACCTGCCGATCATTTGCGACCCAAGCCATATTTGCGGTAACCGCGAACTGTTGGGCTATATTGCTCAAAAAGCACTCGACCTGGATATGCAGGGCCTGATGATGGAATCGCATATCGACCCAAGTGTTGCCTGGACCGACGCCAAACAACAGGTTACGCCGGCTGCCTTAGCCGAGATCATCGACCGTTTGACTCAACGTCAACCGGAGGTTAAAGGTGCCGCTAAAGATGTAATGGCTGAACTTCGTGCCCAGATCGATAAGATCGACGATGTGGTTTTCCAGAAAATGGGAGAAAGAATGCAGATCGTTGAGAAGATCGGTAATTACAAAAAAGAAAACGGTATCACCATTTTACAGGTTGGCCGTTGGGACGAGATATTGAACAAACGCATTGCCTATGGCAAAGCCTTGAAATTGAGCCCTGAGTTTGCTGAAAAACTATTGGAACTGATCCACAGCGAATCGATCCGCAAACAAACTGAGATCATGAATAAAGAACAATCGCAGGCGCAGGAAAAATTGACACACGCTTAATGAGATGTGAGATTTGAGATTTGAGATGTGAGATTTGAGATCTTAGACTTAAGATATTAGATTGGAGACAATTTTTTCGGAGATTTCGCATCTCAATACTAAACCAAAATGAAGCAGGATATCATCCTTACAAAGAATAACAAACTATCTAACGGTACCATTCAGCTGACGGGTTCCAAAAGTGAGTGCAACCGCGCACTTATTATTGGAGCCCTTAGCGATGGACTGGTGAAGGTGGAGAACATTTCGGATGCGGCTGATACGGTAACTCTTGCGCACGTGTTGGAGTCCGCCCCGATAGCTATCGGGAATGGGGAGTCAGCAAGCAATAACTCCGAACTCAAGACTCAAGACTTAAGACTGATCAACATCGGTCCTGCCGGTACGGCCATGCGCTTTCTTACTGCCTTTTTAACACTGGGCAAGGAAGAAGTGATCCTGACCGGAAGTGAACGCATGAAACAACGCCCGATCGGGATCCTTGTCAATGCCCTGCGCGGAATTGGCGCCGATATCAGCTACGAGGAACAGGAAGGTTTTCCTCCCTTGCGTATCAAAGGTGGTTTTGAGCAATTGAGCGATACCATCACTATTAAGGGCGATATCAGCAGTCAGTATATTACTGCCCTGCTGCTGATCGCTTCAAAATTACCACAGGGTTTAATCGTGCAAATTGAGGGTGAACTAACTTCGCGTCCCTATGTTGAAATGACTTTGGCGATGCTGCAACAAGCCGGTATCCGGCATCAATGGGATGGTAATAGTATTCATATTGCACACCAGGCCTTCAGGGAAACCTCGTTGTATGTGGAGCCCGACTGGAGCGCTGCCTCTTACTGGTATGCCATTGCGGCCCTGTCTGATGAAGCCGAACTTTTCCTGCCCGGTTTGACCGCTTACAGCCTGCAGGGCGATAGCGTGATCACCGAGATCATGGCAAACTTCGGTATCACCTCACAATTTAAAAACGGTGGCGTTTACCTCAAAAAAGAGGCGAAGGAACTGGTAAGGAAGATATTCGATATGAAATCATGTCCTGACCTGGCCCAAACGGTTATTGTCGTATGTGCAGCTTTAGGTCACGATGCCACATTTACCGGCCTCGAAACCCTCAAGATCAAGGAAACTGACCGTGTAAAAGCATTACAGAATGAATTGGCCAAGATTGGCGTAAAACTGATCGAAAAGGGCCAGGTTTATAAACTGGATTGCAGCGAAAAGCATATCCCTGAGTCGGTTTTCATCAATACCTACGATGATCATCGCATGGCAATGGCTTTTGCACCGCTGGCTTTGCTGATACCGGAAGCTGAGATAGAAGATTATAAGGTGGTAGAAAAATCATACCCCGCATTTTGGGATGATCTGAAAAAAGTAGGCTTTTCATTCAAAGTAAAAGCATAATATCACACAAAACAATCAGTGTAATTATAAATCACTATGGCAGGCAACTCATTCGGGCAATTATTCAGGATCACAACCTTTGGTGAATCACATGGTGAAGCAATTGGCGTCATCATTGATGGTTGCCCGGCTCAATTGGCTGTCGACCTGGATTTTATCCAATCTGAACTGGATAAACGCCGGCCCGGTCAATCCAAGATCACGACGCAGCGTAAAGAAAGCGATACGGTGAAGATACTTTCAGGTGTATTTGAAGGGAAAACCACCGGCACACCGATAGCCATGCTGATCCCTAACGAGGATCAGCGCTCAAAAGACTATACACACAACGTGGATGTGTTCCGTCCATCACACGCCGATTATACCTACCAAAGTAAATATGGCATTCGCGATCACCGCGGTGGCGGGCGCTCATCGGCACGCGAAACTGCTGCAAGGGTAGCGGCAGGGGCTATTGCCAAGCTATTGCTCAAAACACAAGGCATAGCTATCGTGGCGCATGTAAGCAGCGTAGGACGTATCAATGCCCCTAACATCGGGATCAATAATGCAGATGCGTTTATTGAGGAACGAGAAAAGAATATCGTGCGCTGTGCCGATCCAGCGACAGCGATAGAAATGATCGCCCATATCGACGCTATACGCAAGAGCGGTGATACCGTGGGTGGTAAAATAACAGGTTATATCAAAAACTGCCCGGTTGGCCTTGGCGAACCTGTTTTTGATAAACTGCATGCCGACCTCGGCAAAGCCATGCTCAGCATCAATGCCGTTCACGGATTCGAATATGGTTCGGGTTTTGAGGGCAGCGAAATGTATGGTTCGGAGCATAACGACCTGTTCATCCCAGGCGAACCCGGCGAGATAAAAACACGCACCAACTTTTCGGGTGGTATCCAGGGCGGTATCAGCAATGGTATGCCCATCGAATTTAAGGTTGCTTTTAAACCGGTAGCCACCATCATGCAAAGCCAGCCGACTATCGACAGCGAAGGCCAGGCGGCTGAAATTTCCGGCAAAGGACGGCATGATCCATGCGTTGTACCCCGTGCTGTCGTCATCGTGGAAGCCATGGCAGCATTGGTGCTGGCAGATCATTGGTTGAGGAACAGGAATTCTTTCCTATAGGTGAAAGGTAAAAGGTGAAAGGCTAAAGGTATTCCTCTGAAAGAATTACGAAGTTTTTAAAACTTCGTAATTCTGTACCTACACAATGTTTTTCTAACTTTTTAATTTATCCATCGTTAACTATATTTGTACAAAAGGAAAAAAAATGACTGTTTTGCAAATATCGGTGCCTGAAGAAAAGGAAAAAGCAGTTCGAGTTTTTTTGAAAGAACTTGGTGTAACTGTTAAAAGAATTGACAGCGATAAACCCTTGTTAAAGAAAATAAAAAATGCTGTTGATGAATTAAACGAGGTAAAAGCAGGAAAAATAGCAGCAAGAAATTTTGATGATTTGCTGAATGAGTTATAAGATAAAAACCATTCCCAGTTTTGATAAGGATGTTAAAAAGCTAAGTAAAAAATACAAGTCTTTTAAAACCGATTTATTCAAACTTCGTCAATTACTATCCGAAAATCCAAAATCAGGTGTACCAATCGGAAATTCCTGCTATAAAATCAGAATTACGATCGCTAGTAAAAATAAAGGCAAAAGCGGTGGTGCCCGTGTCATTACTCACGTAATTTCTTTAAATGAGCCTGATGGCATTATCTTTTTACTTGCCGTTTACGACAAATCTGAGCAGGAAAACATACCAGATAACGAGATAAACGAATTGTTGCAAGAAATTATACTAAGTTGAATACCTGGCACTACTATAGAATTACGAAGTTTTTAAAACTTCGTAATTCTCCAAGTCACCAACCTTTCGACCTAAATAACCTTTCTCCTTTCTCCTCCCGATAGCTATCGGGACTCCTTTCACCTTTCTCCTTTCTCCTTTCTCCTTTCTCCCTTCGTCTCTTACCTTTGCAAAATGCTTTCCTCCCCCATCCAACTTTACAAAAAAGCATATAGCGGCTTATCACGAAACAGCTGGTACCTTTGTTTGGTGATGCTCATTAACCGGAGCGGAACGATGGTGGTGCCATTTATGACCATTTACTGCAACAGGGCATTGCATTTTACGATGCCGCAGGCTGGTCTAATTATGGGTTTTTTCGGTGCCGGCTCTATTTTGGGTGCGCTGATCGGTGGGAGGATCACCGATAAAAAAGGCTTTTATTATGTACAGCTGTTTGCCTTGCTCTCAGGCGGGCTGCTTTTTATTTTACTTGGTTTTCAAACTACATTCTTTTCAGTGGCGCTTTGCTCCTTTATTCTGAGTATGTGTAATGAGTCGTTCCGGCCAGCTAATTCGGCTGCTATCGTGCATTATAGCACACCTGAAAATAAAACGCGCTCCAATTCACTTAACCGCCTTGCCGTAAATATGGGATGGATAGTAGGGGGCATGCTGGGTGGCTTTCTGGCTGGTATCAACTACCATTTATTGTTTTGGGTTGATGGTTGCACCAATATTATGGCCGCCTTGCTCCTGCTCAAACTGATCCCGGTATCAGGTGTAGCCAAAACGATGAAAAACAACATTGTTACCGAGGGCCAGCCAGCTTATAAAGACCCTATCTATTTATTGTTTATTGGCCTGGTGATATTGTTTGCCACCTGCTTCTTCCAGTTGTTTACCATGCAACCATTGTTTTACAAAAATCAATGGCATTTCAGTGAGTTCTTTATTGGTTCACTTATGGGTATCAATGGCCTGCTTGTCGTACTGTTTGAAATGGTGATCATCCATAACCTCGAGAACAAAAGGCACCCTTTGAACTATATTTATATTGGCGTTTTGATCACCGGCACAGGATTTTTCTTGCTCAACTTTCTGCCGGCAGTTCATTGGTCGGCTTTGTTCATCTTGTTATTCATTACTCTGGGCGAGATATTGGCTATGCCATTTATGAATTCCTTCTGGATCATGCGTACCAATGCCGGCAACAGAGGTAGTTATGCCGCATTATATACCACGGCCTGGTCCATTGCTCAGATCCTGGCCCCTATTATTGGCGCACTGGCAATATCCTTTGTTAGTTTCGCTTTATTGTGGTGGATCACCGGTGCTATTTGTTTGTTCGCTGCAGGAGGATTTGTATTATTGTTGCGGGCTAATTTTACGGAAAAACAAATCGCCCTGGAAGAAAAGATATTCTGATGAAAAAAGCCCTGTTGTTCGACCTCGACAATACCATTTATCCCGTAAGTGCAATTGCCGACCAGCTTTTTACCAGCCTGTTTAACTTGCTGGATCAGAATAGTGCCCTGATCAATCTGAGCGATACCAATACTGTCGAACTGATCAAGGAAGAAATGACCCGCCGGCCATTCCAGCATATTGCCGATAAATATGAACTCGATACCAATATCCGCAACCAGATGCTGCAGGCGCTTCGGCAATTGACCTATGATTTACCGATGGAGCCCTTTGCCGATTATCATCAGCTGAAGAGTATTCCCTTAGAAAAATTTCTGGTGACCACCGGTTTCCCAAAACTACAATTCAGTAAGATCAAACAACTGGGCATATCGGAGGATTTTAAAGAGATCATCGTCGTCGACCCCGACCAAAGCTCCCGCACGAAAAAAGATGTATTTGAAGGTATTCTGGCCAAATACCATTACCTACCCGAAGACCTGCTGGTTATCGGGGATGACCCTGAATCAGAGATCAAAGCGGGTTTGGCGCTGGAGATCGATACATTTTTGTTTGATCCGGCAGGGAAACATTTAGATGCCGCATCGACCCACAGATCTGCCGAATTGAAAGATGCCCTGGCAATTATAGCTTAAACTATTTCGATTTCGCCGCATCTTGCTGCACTACAAAAACGATCTTTTTGCGCTCCGATCCTATATTCCCGTTCAGATCGGCACCCTCCATGATGACGGTATAGCTGGATGGTGAGGTTCCGGCATAAAAGGTAACTGTTGCTTTACCGCTTGCATCAGTTATTATTTGAGGTTCCCAATCGATCGTGGCACGAGGGTCGAAATTTTTGGTGGAATCTCTAAGGGTATACTTCGGTTTGTAAAACTGTTTAGGCCAGGTTAAAGCCAATGGTTTATATAGGTAAGTTCCCGGCGTAAAAGTGGTATTTGCACCATGGCCGGAACGGGTAGTGATCTCGATAAAAGCAAAATCCCTTATTTTGAATTCAGCGATTGGTTCTTCCATCCAGATACCATGTTTCAGGTAGTTACCACTAAAGCGTGGGTTAAAATTTAACTCGATACCTTTTACATCTTCCGCCGAAACATTTTCAAGCAATGCCTTATAGTCATCAAATTTGAAATTCGGGATCTCGTCTGATACCTGAATACCATCCATAATTAAGATCAAGGGTTTTTCGAAAACAAAATACCAATTGCTTTCGGGAAGATGTCGTATTTCATTTGTTTCAAAAGTATAAGCATCATCATGCTCCGCTGGAGACAAAAACGATGCTTTTCGTTCCGGAGTTTTAAACCAGGCATAATGAAAGCCTTTAATATTTTCTTCCAAAAGTTGTAATAGGTTTTTCTTGCCCGCAGCCTCCATATCTCTTTCATCCAGCACAACATCGGCATTTCCCGGCCCATTCAGGTTCTCAGATCCTTTTACTACTTTCTTCGCAACAATTTTAACTTCTTTTAAATGGTGGGCTTTTACCCCTGGAATGGAATCAAGGAATTTATTAAAAGTGATGATGTTTTTTAATCGCATCCCCAACGTAGTATCAATATTGACATACCAGGGCACCTTTTCCGCAAAATAAGGTGTATTGAATGCAGGATGTGTTATTTCATCTATCTTGATATTCACGTTAAAGCTTTTGCCGTGCCGGTTACGAGCCTGCAATACAAAAACCGGAGTATCTACGCGAGGGAAATGGTTAAAAAGAAATTGACCCTTATCATCAGTTAAAGTATCCTTCAATATTGAAGGATGATTGGAAAATAGTAATACGTCTGTTTTTTTAAGGGGTGCATTAAAGACGTTATTCACTGAGCCCGACATTTTGTATTCGGTTTCGGCAGCATAGTTGAGGTTTGGTGATATCGGCTCATAACTCACCCAGCCCTGCGTTAATAATAAATCATCCAGCGCCTGCCAGTTGGGTTGATTTCGGATCAAATAATAAGAAGGATCTTCAACATTACCTTTAAGATCGGATGTCAGCAATACGTGACTTACAATTGAATTCGATGTATCGGCTTTTACCTGCAAATCGTCCGTCACCGCCATCGAGAACAAGCCTTGTACAGGCTGGTTATAATGGTCAGTCACCATTATATGTAAGGCAATACTGTCTTTTGAGGTATATTGTGTTTTGTCGGGTTCGATATAGATCTTTAGCTCATCATTTTGATCGATGTAGGCCAATCGCTCAACGACCGGTATTCCAGACTGACTTAAAACAATAAAATGTGTAATCCCGGTCGGAAAATGCTCTTTAGAGATCATTTTACTGATGTGCGGGCTTTTGCCGAAATCAAAAACCGCTGCATAACAAACCACACCCCTATCCTTACCCAGCAAAAACCAGGATTGGCCCGATTGCTGCAGATCGGGACTTGCAGATAGCTCCACCTGAAGCGAGTCGCTTTTTAATTCATTGTTTACCCTAAGCACAATACCTGAAGTTTTGGCCTCCGGCAAGGTGTATTTTTTGATCGTACCGCCCGGCAATGTGATCCGCACGGTATATTGTTCACCAGGTTGCGGCAGCAATGTAAAATCACCCATCCCGCGATAAAACGATTTTAATTCAGCTACCTGTTTCCCTTCTTTATTAACTACGATACCAGTTATCCCAACGCCAAGGCCATCTTCACCTATCGCTTTAAAGCCTATGCGTGATGGCAGACCAGCTACCATGCCGCCGCCTTCCGGCATAAACTGTACATCGGTATTTTGCGGGCGGTTAAGGCCGACCGGTACAACCGCCCTTTTGCTTTTATCCATGCTTTCCAGTCTGATCGAAGTTTTTGCATCTGCCGGTAGCTCAAAAGAAAGATCAAGCAGACCATTGGCTCCGGCGCGTACCGTTTGTTTGTATAATTGCTTTTTCCCATTATACACTTCAGCCAGAAAAGTGGAATCTGTCATCGGTACCTGATCCAGCCTGCTGACTGCCAGTCGTGCCCGCAAATGTCTACCTTGATCCGAGGTATCGATCCGCGTTTTAACCAGCCAACCATTCTCATCAGCATCCGCAATGCGCAGTTGCTTATAAAAAAAGCCATCCTCACTAAAATTGCGCATCCACTGTGTATAGGCCCTGATAACATAATTGCCTGATTTATAGTCTTTGGTGTTTAATACCAAATTACCCGGGGATAGTCCGCTTTTAACCGCAAACAAATACTGCTTTCCCACACGGTTACTATCGGTAGCAATATCAACGTGCAGCAAACCGCTCCGGGAAGATAACAGGTGCGATGCCGCGTTAAAAACATAAGCTTTGAACCAAATGGTATCACCCAAAGTATATTCGGGCTTATCAAACTGGATATAGATCTTTTCGGATGGATAGTGGTTGATGAGGCTGTCGGAATGGGAAGTAATAGCAGCCAATGTTGCATTTAACTGCTTTAACTGGGCATACCCCGACAGGCTAACAAACACAAGAAATAAAAAAGCGGCGAAACTGGTCGTTAATTTCACATTACTAATTGATAAGGTGAATTAGGGTAAAGCAATATAAGAAAAATTTAGTTCTGCAATACCCTAACCGTTACCAATAATTGCCCGTTGTGCCGCATTACATGCTCAGCAGCGTGTGTAAGCAGGCCGATAACCGTTGAGGGTATTTTAGCGCGACCAACCCCGCGCACTTCGGTCAGTGTGGCCTGATCGGTATTTTTAAGTTGAACAATGGCCTTATCGACCTGCGAATTGAATACATCCAGCATCGCATTAATTCCAAGTGCTTTTGAAAGTTCTTTGCCTTCAGAGGACAAATAGTCTAATTGGACATTGCTAAGGGCCTCTCCCCTCGCATAGGTAAATAAGCGATCTAACACACCGGCCATATGCTGTAAATGGAAAGCCGGGCTGGCCAGTCCTGCTGGTCGCACCCAAAGAAATATTTCAGGGAAACCACTCATCAGGCCATTAACCTCATCGCGTGCCTGCAATAAAGCATGCCCAACCGGTTGCAGCAAGGGCGGCACGTCTTCAAGCGGCCCACGAAGCCAAACTTCTAATTTTCTCTGCGATTCCAAAATGCTTGTGTATTTTCGCAACAAGTTAAGGGCTTTAGGCAATTAAGTCCTCATCAAAATTTATTAAAATTGAATTAATACTAAAATTGCAGCAAATCATTATCTTGAGGAATAAATTTATATGACCTTTCACCATAGCCGAAAACTATATTACCCCTTTGCTATCCTCTTATTAATTTCGGGGCTGATGTTCGGGCTATCCGGCTGTAAGAAAAAGCGCTCGGAATTGGGTCAGGTGCTGTTCAAGCGTACCCATAACCCCATCTTCAAAGAACTTGACCCGGATGAATTTACAGCAGTTTTTAAGAAATTATTGAAAGCCAAACGGGAAGATCTTAGCAATCCCGACTTCATAAAAGCCTATTATGAAGATAATAATTTCGAAACCGTATTTGTTCCTGATCATATATTCAATGGCGATATTGCCAATATGGTCGATCATTTCCGCAAAGCTGGCGAGCATGGCCTCGACCCCAAAATGTTTCAACCCGATGAAATAGAGGTATTGGCAGCAAAATTTGCAAGCAGTACCGGTATCAAAACAAAAGAAGAAGCCTACAATACAATCGCCAAATTGGAACTTTTGACTGCCAATTCATTGCTGATTTATAGTAACGACCTGCAGTTCGGATTGGTACAGCCGCGTCGGATCTATTCGCGTTATTTTATTAAAACGCTTCGTCCGGATAGCATTTCGATGGGTAGGGTATTTAATCTGGATAATGTGCGTGGTTACCTTGACAGCATTCAACCGAAAGATCCGGAGTACCTTGCCCTGCAAAAAGCTTACCTGGAAGGCTACGAGGCGCCGAAGCTTTCAAAAGAAGAAACGCAGCGGATATTGTTGGTGAATATGGAACGCGCGCGCTGGAAAAACAAACCCGAAGGTACCCGTTATGTGTATGTGAATATCCCGGATTTTAATTTGGATGTGATTGATAGCGGCCATTCAGTACTTAACATGAAAGTTTGTGTGGGTGAAGGCAGGAATAAGAAATACCTCAACAACCTGGTGAATTATAACGACACCTGTAAAGTAGATAATCCCTTTCCGCACGAAACGCCCTTGCTGAACAGTGTTATCCATAGCGTACAGGTGAACCCGATATGGAATATTCCGCATAGTATTGCAACCAAAGAGATCATTGTTGAAGCCGCAAAGGACCCATATTACTTAGCGAACAAAAACATTTTGGTATATGACCAGCGTGGACGTGTTGTAAAAGATCCGGAAACGATCAACTGGTCAAAAATCACCAAGGAGAACTGCACCTATGAATTTAAACAGCAACCGGGGGAAGATAATTCTTTAGGTAAGATCAAATTCCTTTTTGAAAACCGGAGTAGTGTTTATTTGCATGATACACCGGCCAAAGATGCTTTTCATTACCGGATGCGTGCCGTCAGCCATGGCTGTGTACGCCTGGAAAAACCGCTCGACCTGGCGCATACCTTATTTTCAGACACGGTTAAATATAACCGTATTGCCAAAGATATGCTGGAAGATGAGCCTACGCCCGAAGATATCAGCCTGAGGCCGCGGGTTCCGGTATACATCACTTACAAAACATGCTGGGTAGATCAAAGCGGGCAATTACAATTCAGGGGCGATGTTTATGGCCTCGATATTGTACTGTACGATTATATGAAGAAATATTTGCCGGCAAACAATTAAAGGCTGGCGTTTACCGAAGCACTGCTCTGACCCGGATAAACATAATTGGCAGCTGCCTCTTCATCCAGGTATTTTGAACTGTAGGTATAGTCGTTGCCATTGATAAACAATACTGTTTTACCTTTAATGGTGCTGATGACTTTTTTGATCATTTTAGCGGATACCGCAGGGCAACCTTCACTTCGACCCAAACGACCCAGATGATCGATAGTACCCGGAGAAACATATTTGGCACCATGGATAACGATACCGCGTGCCCTTGCATTATCATTAAAGCCGGCATCCAGGCCATCGAGTTTTAATGACTGACCGTGTTTGCCATTGTATACGCCATTGGTAATATAAAAACCAAGACTGCTGGCATGTGAATCAGAA
>Ga0164296_1005206_pt1 | contig 11486 bp, 5 predicted proteins | sample GEODES057metaG_FD_113533 | JGI IMG/M metagenome (GOLD analysis project Ga0164296, IMG submission 113533) | Dystrophic lake water microbial communities from Trout Bog Lake, Wisconsin, USA - GEODES057 metaG | ecosystem: Environmental > Aquatic > Freshwater > Lake | place: USA: Trout Bog Lake...
ATTTACAAGGTATTAATGGTAATTTAGCTGGAAACTATGCCCTTGGTAACAATATTGATGCTTCGATAACAACAACTTGGAATGGAATCCACGGATTTACGCCGATAGGTGGAAATACATTTGGAGCTTTCACAGGAATATTCAATGGACTTGGTCACTCAGTTTCAAACTTAAGTGTAAATACTCCGGCAGGAAATTATTTTGGATTATTTGGATATAACTCGGGTTTTATTTCAAATATTGGAGTTATTGCTAGCAACATCACGAGTACTTCGGGGATGACAGCTGTAGGAGGATTAGCAGGTGTTAACGTAGACGGAACCATTCTTAATTCATACTCATCAGGTTCAGTAAATGGGATTGCAACTGTAGGTGGATTAGTAGGTCAAAACATTGCTAATACCAAAAATACCACAATCTCTAACTCATACTCATCAAGTACAGTCAATGGATTAGGCACTTCAGTTGGTGGATTAGTCGGAGAGATGGACTCAAATGGAGGCACTGCATCTATTCAAAACACTTACTCTAGTGGACGCGTAAGCGGTGCGGGTGATGTGGGTGGTTTATTAGGGAAAATGCAAGGAGGCATATTAACTAATTCCTACTCGACATCAAATGTTTCATCCAGTGGAAATAATGTAGGAGGATTGGTGGGTTCTATCTACAGCTCATGGAATATCAACACAATCTCAAACAGTTATTCGACAGGTCAATTGTCAGGAGCAAACAATGTAGGGGGTGTTTTAGGGGCTGCAAGTGGGGATAGTTTTTCGACCATTAATGTTTATAACAATTTTTCCAGTTCAACGTTAACTTCACCAGGGTCAAAGGGTTCAATTCTTGGATCTGTTGATTACTTAAATGGAACTGGAACAGGAGGTTGCTGTTCGAATCCACCGGCTTACGTAAACTTGGTAAATAACAACTCGTCAGCTTCTGATTCAAACGGATCTACTTTATCTTTAATAGGCTCTGCAAATGGCGGACCTTATGGATTAATAACGGCTACAAATAACAATATAGCATTATCCGGAAATATTGCATTTAACCAATCGTCATATTCAACAAATGCCATTTCGCCTTGCGCAGCCCAGAGTGCTAGTCTTTGCTCGGGTTTTGACTTTACCACTACCTGGACCATTTACGCTGGTCACACAATGCCTTTGCTGAATGCCTTTCTCACCCCTCTAACTATTACCGCGACATCAGCAAGCGGGTTATCTCAGGTATACAGCGCAAGTAACGCCTACACAGCGGGTCAAACACTCGCGTATTCATCAACACCGAATGCAAACTTGCTTGGTAATGCTGTGTACACCATGTCAGGATCGAATGCGGGAACACAAAGTGTGAGCGTTGGAGGTTATTACTCAAATCAGCAGGGATACCAAATAACTTACGCAAATAACATAAACAACGTTACTGTTACCCCTGCCCCGTTAACGATTGTCGGAGAGGTTGCTGCAAGTAAATCTTATAACGGTAACTCTCTGGCGACAATCAACACTACAAATGCAGCGCTTCAAGGAGTGTTGGGTGGGGATAATGTTAATTTGAATGTAAGTAATGTTGCAGGAGCATTTAGCGACATAAGCTTAGGCGCTAACAAATCTGTTGTTGTGACAGGAAATACGATTTCTGGTGCAAGTGCCGGCAATTATGTAATCCAGCCTCTCACGCTTACCGCCTCTATCACTCCAACGTTGCAGGCTACTCAAAGCATTAACTCAACGAGTAACGTAAGCTCACTTGCAAGCTCTTTGAGTATCGTTAATTCTCCAGTTTTTATTAGCGCAACACAGAACACCTCAAGCCCCACAAACTCCACAAGCGCCTCTAATGGAACCTTTGCCAGTTCAAACACTTCGAGTGGTGCAACTTCAGCGGCTAGTTCTGCAGGCGCTGCAAATGCTACAAACTCCAACTCAACTGGCGACTCCTCTGGCTCCGGTACATCCGGCTCTAGCACAGCTCCGAGCAGTAATTCGCCAAACCCACCAAATTCCAATACACCTCAAACTCCTAATAACCAGGGCTCTAGAGTTGCCGCTATTAATCAACAATACGTGGGCTCGCAGGTACAAGCTATTTCTATGGGTGTCGTACCTACAAACTCTGGATCTATTATTGGCGCAGCAACTCTTGCTCCGATTAAAACGCCTAGTTCTTCCCAGGACGCTGCTGATCCGGTGTTAACTGCGCTGCCAACTTTTGTGCCGAATACCTCTAGCGTTAGAGCAAGAGCAGCATCAACCGCAGCTAAAACCCCTGTCATACCATCCCTTCTAACCCTTGAGAATGTGATGCCAAGGGCAGCTACTCAATCTGTTGACGACGGTAATTTGTCCGCTTCGGGGAACCGTTCAAGGTGGTGATGTAGATGCATCGATTCTTTAACTCAACTTTGCAATCACGCTTAGGCGTGATTTTTTTCCTGGCTCAGTTATGTGGACCAGGGAGTTGCTTTGCATTTGATGCTAAAGAACCGCTTGATTTGAGCTTCACCAATGAGCAGTGCTCTCTCGAGCTAGATGATTCGCCCCGCGCGAGGGGACTTTTTATTTACAGAATCATGTGCTCCGATAAAGAGGTTGGCCTATTACTACCGCAAGAGCTTCAAAGAGCAAGAGAAATCAACGAGCGGTTGAACTGTTTACCTAAAAACAAGGCTCTAGCCGATGGAGCGTTGAAGTTTTTAAGTGATTTTGATTTGCAAGCTTGTCGTCAAAAGACGAACAACTTACCCTACGCTGTTATGCGGTTTAAGTCATCCGGTAGAGACTGGATCGCAGATGGTCCTCCTGCAATCATTCCAAGTGTGATCGTACTGGCTAATTTACCTTCCCTTACTCAAAATGAGCGGCAAGAGGTGATTGGTCGGTTGTCCCAAATTTGGAAGGGACCTGTTCCTTTGCTAAATGGTTTAGAGTTGCACCAAATTAAGACCATGCTCAGGGATGCAAGATCAGCCAATCAAAGAGGTGACTACGAACTCGCTGAGAACATTCACCGTGAGTTACTGGCTTTGCAAACACAGGCCTTGGGCGCAGAAAATATTGCGATCGCTGAGACATTGATGGATCTGGCTTTAAACGTCAGCAACTTGGGAAGGTTTGATGAAGCTGAAGCGCTTTTTAAGCGAGCTGAGCCCATGATTGCATCACAAAGTTCCTCTGAGCTTAGAGCGCGCATGAAAGGATATAGATGTCTAGACGCGGCCAACAAAGGGGACTTTGCGACCGCGCTTGCATTTGCAAAGGACGCCGTTAAAACGTGGCGATTTATGCTTGAGGACTCGCCTAAGAACGGCGGCGACACTGCACTTCAGGGCTTAGCGGGACGAAGTCAAAATCGACTCACATCAGAGCTAACCTACGCACTTCATCTGGAGGCAGCGATGTTGCTTCGAAACGAAGATGGACCCCAAGCCTACGAGCGTGCAGGCGAAGCCATGCGCTTGGCTAGCAAAGTCAATGACTTCCCCCCAGACTGGCGAGCAGAGCTTTTAATGACGTTGGGTGAGAGCGCAATGGCCATGAACCGAATGGCCGCGGCGGAGCAGTACTTCAGGGTCGCCCAACAAATACGAGAAGACCTATACGGTCCAACACTGCCCTCAATTAAAACACTCGTCACTTTGGGGCGTGCGTTTCATATGGAGGGGATAGACACCTCTGCAGTGAACGCTTACCGGGAGGCGTTCACCAGACTTTTGAATAGCACGGGCGTTAAATCTGACTTTTTAAGTTCGGCTGAGCTCAATGACTTTATATCGGCTGCGTTTAACCTCATATCAAGACCAAACCTCTCGCAGGCCCAAAAGGTTCAGATCTTAGAGGAAGTCTTCTACACCTTTCAGATGTCTAGGTCCGGTGTGGCGGATAAGACCATTGTGCAAAGTGCTTTGGCACTATCGCTCTCGGATACCGAACTCGGTAGGGAGCTTAAAAAGGTGATGGATAAGGACAGATTACTTTTGTCTAAGCGGGCTGATTTAGCAGATCAAAATATGCTCTCTGACGCCGAGCGAGATCCAAAAATTGAGAAGCTACTTGTAGCCCAGATCCAGGACTTAGAGTCATACTTAAAAAGTGCAAGAGAGGAAATTAATCTTAAGTACCCTGCGTATTCAACTCTGGCAACTCCTAAGCCTTTGAATTTGCGGGGTATGCAAAGCCTCTTAAACCCCGGCGAAGCACTTGTGTCTTACATGCTAGGGCGCAAAGAGTCGTATGCAATTTTAATTAAACGCAGTGGACTCGATCTTATCAAAATCCCGTTAGGAGAGACTGCGATCAGAGAGTCGGTTGTGAACCTCAGGAAAGGGCTACAACCTCAAGCGGGTGGGCTCGGCGAGTTTGATGTGGATGAGGCCTTTGATCTTTATAAAAACATTCTTGATCCCTTCAAGGCAAATCTAAAGGACGTCGATCACCTCATTGTTAATGCAACGGGATCGCTTGCGAGTTTGCCCTTTGCCGTGCTGATTACTAAAGAGGATCCAGATGCTGGTCGGGAGATCACAGTCAAAACGGCTTGGCTCTCAAGGAGTTTTGCGATCAGTCACATCCCATCGATTCAGTCCTTTGTGTCACTAAGAAAAAGAGCGGACGTTAAACCTGCTATTCACGCGTTCTTTGGAATTGGTAATCCAAAGTTAGAGGGATCCAAGAACAAGTCTGTTGGCGCATTTGATCAACTCGCCGGTAACTGCAGATCAGACTCTCCGATGCCGGCTCAAATGATCAGGGCATTGGCGCCCCTGCCAGATACGGCAAGGGAGATTCAATCTATCGCAAAACTACTTGATCCTGAGGCCCCGCATCCTTGGTTGCTCGGGGCAAATGCAACAGAAGACGTCGTTAAAAAACTACCGCTAGATCAATACCGGATTTTGTATTTCGCAACGCACGGTCTTTTACCTGGTGAGTTGAAATGTCAGTCTGAGCCGGCTTTGGTGCTTACTCCGCCGAAAAACACGCCTGTCTCAAAAGGCGAGGACGGACTCTTGCAAGCCAGTGAGGTCGCAACTTTAAAAATCAATGCTGATCTGGTTGTGTTGTCGGCCTGTAATACTGCGAGTGGCGGTAATAAATTTGGAGGAGAAGCGCTCTCAGGGCTTGCTGAATCCTTCTTTTATGCAGGAGCAAGGGGACTTGTCGTGAGTCACTGGCAAGTGCCCTCTGAGCCAACCGCGAGGCTTATGACGGGCATGTTCTCGCGCGTGGGAAATGAGTTTTCAACAACAACTTCCGCCAAGGCGCTAAGCGCTGCGCAGTTTGGTTTATCCAGTGATGAGAAAACAGCGCATCCCTATTTTTGGGCTGCTTTTACCATCGTGGGAGACGGCGGAAAAGTCATCAAAAGCGCATCAGAAGAGACAAATTAATTTTTATTTGGAGTATCCATGAATTTCAGCAGAATCAATAATCTGAGCATCAAATCAAATAACCTAAATAACAAATATGCAAGGCTTCCATTTGTAGTGCTTGGCGCCATGAGTATTTACTGCGCGAGCTCATTTATCTCAGCTGTTGCGTCTCCGTTGGTGGTCATGGAGGTCAGAGGAACGAATTTGAAGCAAGGGGGTACTGTTGAGTCCGACAAACCACTTAATTTAAAAGAGGGTGAGCGAGTCACTTTAATCGGTGCAAACGGAAGTTACGTAACCCTGAGAGGGCCCTTTAACGATGTGCCTTTGAAGGACGCCACAACAAGTGCTGACTCTAGGCAAAACCTTGCAGCGCTTGTTGCGTCCAGAGAGGCCAGGACCAATTCCGTAGGGGTGGTTCGTGCAGGGGCAGAAACTGCTGTGCTGCCCAGTCCTTGGTTGATTGATGTTGCTCGCCCGGGAAGGCGATGCTTAAAGATTGGAAGCACACCGGTGCTTTGGCGAGAGGACTCAGCTAAGGCCGAAACTGTGGCTGTGTATCCAGGCGATAAGTCATGGCGGGTGGACCTAGAGTGGGCTGCGGGTAAGGACCGCCTTGAACTTCCGCCCATCACAAACATTGACGCTTCTGCTTCACTTGTTGTTGTACGCGCAGGGACCGAGATAAATCTTAGTTTGAGCGGCGCACCTGCAGACTTACCCGATCCCCTTCTTTATGCCTCTTGGCTCTTTCACAGGGGCTGTGCTCAGCAAGCGGACGCGATGATTAAAGAGTTATCGGCTAAGAACAAATAAAACCGTAAAACGCGTTTCCTTTAACTTAACTCAGTGCAAACTCAAATGCTTAAAACCAAAATACTGCGAATGCTGACCCTGATATTTGCGGTTTTACTGGCCGTATTTTGTGGTTTTGCAAGTGTTCGCTATTTGAGTTTTATATCTAACATTGAGACCCAGACCCAGGATCTTCGGCTTGCAGGCTTTAGCCCAAAGTCAAAACAAGATCCCAGAATAGTTATCGCAGCAATCAATGAGGATACGCTTAGCAACTTCCCCTATCGATCGCCGGTGGACAGGGCGTTTTTGGCAAACCTTTTGACGACTCTACAAGACAAGGGCGCAAAAGCAATTTACTTGGATGTGCTCTTTGATCAACCTACTGAGCCAGAAAAAGATGCGCTTTTAAAAGAGACGCTGCGAACATTAAAGGTTCCGCTGATTGTTGGATATACCGCGTCCAAAGAAATCTTGAACGATGATCAACTCTCCTATATCAACGACTTTGTGCCTGTTGAGCAGCGCGCAATTGTTAATTTAGCGACTGACCCATTCGACGGCACCGTGAGATGGATAAACAGGGGTGATGAAAAAAATCAGACCGTGCCATTTAAGGTTGCACAGTTAATGGGGCGGCCCTGGAAGATCAGTCCAGATGAGGACAAGTTAACGATTCAATGGAGACGGTCTGAGACAGCGGGTGACAAAGCCTTTGCAACCTATCCTGCTCACGGACTTGGCGTTATGCCCGCTGAATGGATCAAAGACAAGGTTGTGATGGTGGGGGAGATTGTGACTTTAACGGATAAGCACAGAACGCCGTTTTCCTTGCTTGCAGATGATGAGTTGGGTCAAATGGCCGGTGTAGAGGTGTTCGCTCATGAGCTCTCTCAAGTGCTGGACCAAAGAAAGGTGCCTGCGTTAAACGATCAAGAGTCTTTACTGCTGACACTGGTGTTTGCTGTGATTGGCTTGGTTCTGGGTTACTTTAGAAAATCTGTATTCCTAACCTTTTTCCTTGCTGCAACAGTCCTTGCAGGATATTGGTTGGGTGCGATTAGCGGCTTTGAGACAGGTACACCGATGCTCCCGTTATTGAGTCCGAGCATTACGTTTGTAACAACAATATTTTTGATTGAATTTATTTTAGGCAAAGAAGACCGTGAACGACGCAAATTCGTACAGTCTGCTTTTTCTAGGTACTTGGCACCCTCAATTGTTAAAGAGCTCATTGAAGACCCTAGTGCTCTTGCTATACAAAGTAAGAAAAGAGAGCTCAGTTTTATCTTTACAGATATTGCTGGCTTTACAACTCTCTCAGAAAAACTACCTGTAACTGAGTTGTCCAAGATTTTGAATCTGTACTTGGAGGGTATGTGCTCAGTGATTCAAAAGCACAACGGCATAGTTGACAAGTTTATCGGCGACTCGGTGATGTGTTTTTTTAATGCACCCATTGACCAACCCGATCACGCTGACAAGGCGATAGCGTGCGCACTGGAGTTGGATGAGTTTTCTGAGGAGTTTCGCAAATCTTTAATCGTTCAAAACATAGATTTGGGTGCAACCCGTATCGGTGTTCATTCGGGCGAGGCTGTGGTTGGTAATTTTGGATCCAAAAACAGAATGGACTTTACTGCACTAGGAGATACGGTTAATGCGGCGTCCAGGACTGAGGGGGTTAATAAATATTTTGGAACGAGAATTTGTGTGACTCAGTCAACCCTTGGTTATATAACGAATCATAAACATAAGTTCCGAATCATTGGGCACGTTGTTTTAAAAGGTAAAGTGCAGCCGGTTGATCTCTTTGAGCCCGTGACCGAGGAGTTCGCAAGCAGTGAACAGTTTAGTTTGTATAAAACCGCTTTCGAGTTACTCGATCAAAGCAATGAGCTCGCTTTAGAGAAGTTTGAGGCTTTAAAGTCCAAATACGGCGAGGATTCGCTTGTGAATTTTCATATTAAGCGCTTAAAAGACGGTTTTAAAAACGCTTTAATCGTTATGGAAGACAAGTAAGCCATTTAGCTCTATGAGTATCTTTTTCAACACCCGCCCCGAAAAGCTATTGCCGCAGGCAATGGCTTTGGTGCTGGCTTGGTGTTGTTCGGTGAGTGTTCATGCAGAGAATTTGAGTTTACTGAGCTCTATACAAAACACATTACCCTCTCAGGTCGATCAGTCTAGACTGCGAGTGCCTGAGCCTACCCCGAGTTTAAATAATAACTTTGACTTCAGGCTCGAGTCTACCGAGAGGTCTCCTATACCAAGAGCGGTAGACAGTATTAAGTTTAAATTAAACGATATACAAATTGAGGGCTCAACCATCTACTCAGAAGATCAGTTGCGCTACTTGTTCGAGCCACTTATTAAACGAGATATTGTTTTAGAGGATGTGCGTACGGTCGCTGATAAGCTAGAGCTCAAGTACCGAGAGAGGGGTTATTTTCTCGCTCGCGTTTTTATTCCTCCTCAGCAGGTTAAAAAAGGTATTGTCAAAATTAAAGTGATTGAGGGTTATATCGCAAGCGTTTTGGTAGAAGGCGCAAATGATGAACTTCGCTTGGATATTAAAAGAAGGCTTACCCCACTTTTGGACAAAAAACCTATTGATCTTCCAAGCCTAGAAAGAGCGTTGCTACTGCTTAATGATTTACCCGGAATTAGGGGTTCGGGTCTTTTAAGAGCGGGGCAAGAATTTGGATCGACCGATTTAGTCGTGCAACTTGATTATTCAAACTCCTCAGGCGTAGTCAGCGCCAACAATCAATCCTCTAGAGCGCTTGGGCCAGTTATTTTGAGCTCAGCCTATCAGTTCAGAGGGCTTTTAACGTTATCCGATGAACTAACCGTTCAACTCGGTATGAGCTCAGATGCAAAAGCCCTTAGTACAGATAGTCTACGTTATCAACTACCGATTGGCCACGAAGGCTTTATCGCCTCTGTTGGCGTAATCTCCTCAGTAGCCAAGCCAGGAGGGAGTTTCGCGGCACTTGGACTGCAAAGCAATGTACACAGCTCAAACATCAATGCCCGTTATCCAATCATTCGCTCCAGGGCGATGTCTGTTTATGCAGAGCTCGGTGTTAATTATGTTAGCTCACACACAAGTTCTCAGGGCGCTCCTTTGTTTCAAGAAAGTTACGTTGCTCAAAACGCTGGTTTGCAGTTTATGGATTTAAAGAGTCCCTTCGGTATCACTCAAATGGGGCTTGGGATCTCAAGGGCGAGCAGTGTGAATGCACCCCTACCTAGTGTAGAAAATTACGATCCTAATCTTAGAAAATACACCTACAACCTACATCACCTGATATCTTTTGAAAACGGTATTTATTCCCAAGCCGACATTCAGGGTCAGTGGGCTAACAAGTCTCTTTTGAGCGGAGAGCGAATCGCTTTTGGGGGAGGGGGAATTGGGAAGGGCTTTGATCCATCAACAATTGTGGGCGACCGAGGGGCTGGCTCTAGTATTGAGGCAGGGTGGAGCCATATGAGTGTTATACCGTGGGGAAATTACCCAGGGCAGGTTCAGATTTTTGGATTTCATGACAATGCAACAACTAAAACCCTTGCAACTGAAGCAGGACCTGGCGTTGATACAAACATTCAGTCTAGTGGAATTGGTCTACGCTGGCTTGGCAATGACGGTCTTAGATCAGCTGCATACATAGCAAAACCAATGCAAAACAACGACGCCTCAAATGTTCATACTGAATCTATGTATTTGAATGTATCGGTGCCGTGGTGATTTTTAGTATAAAAAATGCACGAGGTCGGGGTAAAGAAGCATAATGACACCGCCTAGTATCAGGTAAGGCCCAAAGGGGATGGGCGAGTCCTTCTCAATTTTCTTTAATGCCAACAAGCTCAGTCCCACGATTGAGCCTGTAAGTGTAGATATAAAAATAACCAAGGGTAAGGACACCCATCCAAGCCATGCGCCGATGGCGGCAAGGAGCTTAAAGTCGCCGTAGCCAAATCCGTTTTTTCCGGTGATAGCTTTAAATATCCAAAATACTGCCCAAAGTACCAAGTAGCCAAATACTGCACCAAACAAAGATGCTTTCAAGGAGGTGAAAACGCTGTATGAGTTAACTATCAAGCCGCACCAGATCAGTGGAAGTGTTATGCAGTCGGGCAATAAAAACGTATTTAAATCAATAAAACAAAGTACGATCAAAGCGTAGATAAAAATACAGCTTAATAGGAATTTAACACTGCATCCAAAATACAAACCTAAGATTAAAGTAAAAATACCGCTCAACACTTCAACGCTTGGGTACTTAACGCTGATGGGGAACAAGCAGCTTCTGCATTTACCTTTAAGCAACAGATAACTAAGCACAGGAATGTTATCAAACCAGCTAAGCTGAGCGCGGCACTGAGTACAAAAAGATCTGGGTACTGCAAGGTTGAATTTTTCACCATTTGCCGATCCAAGATCAGTCGCGGTGTCGCGGGGATCGACCTCAACAGATTCGCCTGTGTACAACATCAAGGGAAGTCTATAAATAACAACGTTTAAAAAGCTACCAATACAGATCCCAAACACAAGAATGCTGAGCTCAAATAGCACGTAGTGTTGGGTAAAAAAATCAGCAAAGCTTTTAAAATCTAGCATAATAATAAATAACGAAACCTATTTTAAAAATATCACCATGTACAAGCACTTCGATAAGCACATAGTAGCGGCAGTTTTTTTTACAGCTTTATTAACAAACAGTGTGTACTCTCAGACTACTGAGAAATCCTCCCCCCCAGCGCCAACCGTGTTCGCTTTGATAAATGGGGTTAAGCTCACATCAGATGTTTTTGATGTCGCACTTAGTAATTATATTCAACAAGGAATAAAAGACAGCAATGAGTTACGCGAGCAAGTAAAAAACGAGTTGATTGCAAAAGAAGTTTTGAGCCAAGAGTCAACGAAATTAGGGCTAGATAAAAACACAAACGTTCAAGCCCAACTCAGTCTGATGCGTGAGAGCTATTTGGCGGATGTGGTTATCAGCAGATTTTTAGAAAAAAATCCTGTCACTGAAGAAATGCTCCGTGCTGAGTACAAAAGGCAATTGGACGCCTTAGCCGGTACAGATCAATACTTACTAAGTCAAATTGTGTTGTCGACTGAGTCTGATGCAAAGGCTGCTCTAAAGGCGTTACAAAATGGGGATAACTTCGACAAAATTGCAAAAGAGCGGTCTATAGACACATCTAAGACGAACGGTGGAAGCCTTGGTTGGGTGATTCCCAGTCAAATTATTCCTGCCTTGTCCAATGTCATGGTTAATTTAAAAAAGGGCTCTATCTCTGCCGG
>Ga0164296_1005208_pt1 | contig 11482 bp, 3 predicted proteins | sample GEODES057metaG_FD_113533 | JGI IMG/M metagenome (GOLD analysis project Ga0164296, IMG submission 113533) | Dystrophic lake water microbial communities from Trout Bog Lake, Wisconsin, USA - GEODES057 metaG | ecosystem: Environmental > Aquatic > Freshwater > Lake | place: USA: Trout Bog Lake...
CGGCGCGCCTTCTCCAGCAGCTCCAGCGCTTCTCCTGTGGCTCCGTAAAAGTCGTCTCCTTCCTCCTCCCCGAGCTCATCTCCCTCGCCGTCGCCGCCGGGTAGGTCAACACCAACCATGCTCGACAAGCGCTGTGTCGCAGCAGATGCTAGAGCCACGCCCTCGCCCTCCATACTCGCCATCATGGCGGCCACCGCACTCTTTCGCGCCTCCTGTACCGCAGCTGCCGCCTCCGCGCTGGTGGTGACATGGTGGGCAGGCGCGTCAATAGACTTTGCCTCCGCCAATAGCTCACTCACACGAGGCGCGGATGTGCATGGCGCGACTGCAGTTTCTGACAGCTTCATGCTTGGCACCTTGCCGATTGAAGGCCGTGCGCTACTCAGTCGTGCGCTATTCAGCCTCGATGTATTCTGCCGTAAGGCGGGCACGCAGCACGCGAGGCACTTCTTGGGCAAGGAGGTAATCTTGCCGAATGCCATACCGATGGCACCAGTCACAGCGCTCCAACTCGCCTCCAAGCGCGGCGACAATGGCTGGAAGAACGCCACCGCAATGAATGCCAGCCCGGCAAGCACGCAGAGCAAAATGAGCGCCGCCTTGGAGCCGGGCTGCCATGCAGCGAACGCATCGCCAGGTGGGCATGGCTTGCACTCGCCGCTCTGCAGCGCGTAGCCAGGCAGACACAGCGCGCACAGCGGGCCGGTGTTGCCCTCCACGCAGTTCGTGGGGTCCGTGCTGTTGCCCGTGATTGTGATGTTGACCTTGCCAGCATTGGACGTGAGCGGCCCCTCGACAATCTCCTGCATGCAGTTGCCCACTTTGCATTTGTACAAGACATCCGACACCGTGCTTGCTCTCCACCAGTCCGTGTCCGCAGCCAGCAGGCCGGTGGTGCACACGCCGCCCAGGGGACAAGGTGCGCACACTGGGCTTGCAAGGCTGGCACCAAACAAGGTGTCGTAGAAACCGATGGAGCAGGCGCATTGCTTCGCCGTGTTCGGGCTCGTCACTGCATTGTCCGGACACGGCTGGCATGCTACCGAGGCGTTGATCCATGCAGTGCGGGCAGGGCACACAGTACAGGTGATTGAGCTAGCTGTCGGTGCCACAGTGCCCACCGCACACGGGTCGCAGGTCTGATTGACGCCATTCAGGTAGGTACCCGGCTGGCACGGCTCTGCTTGAAGGTACACCGTCGACGAAATCGGCACGCTTGCCGTGATGGCAGACGGGGCAATGGTTCTCAATACCGGGTCGTTGCTCTGGGCAAGAGTGGTTGCCAGCGCCTGGGCGAAAACAGCGGGATAGTTCGACCCGGTTGTTGAAATCAAGTTGTTCAGCGCCGAGTTTGCACTATTGCCCGTCACAGTGACAGTGAAGTTGACCAGAGCTGCAGTGGCCTCCAGTCTCCGACGGGTTGACGTAGTAGTGACGGACGTCACTGACACGATAGAGCTTGAAGTCAGGTTCAGCGTGCGTGCGATCGAAGCCGCGAGCGTGGCGTTCTGCGCTGACCCGAAGCTCGATGCGGTAATGCCGCCAAGCGTCAGGCTGCTGCTCAGCGTTGTCTGCGGGCTGCTCACCTCTCCGGCAGGATTAACTTGGCACGTGGTCTGACCCGCGAGAGACGTGAACGTACCCAGGGCACATGGGCTGCAGGCCAGCGATGTTCCGTTGAGGAACGTTCCAACAGGGCACGGAATCTGATTCGTCCGGTCCGTGGAGGAGGAGTAGCCAGGCGTGTTCGTCGAGCAGGACGTTTGACCTGATGTGGACGCGTACGTGCCAAGGGGGCAGCGACTGCAAGCCAGTGAGGTTGCATTGAGAAAGGTGCCTACAGGACAGGCAATCTGCTGCGTCCGATCAGCAGAAGAGTAGTAGCCAGGAGTGTTGAGCAAGCACGATGCGGAGCCGGTAGAAGGCGCGTACTGCCCTGGCGGACACAATGTGCAAGTGTACGTCACCAAGTTTTGGGCCGCGCCTGCAGCGCACACGCATTTCAGCTGTAACGGATCGAAATTCTCAAGTGCGCCGCACTGCGACAGCTGTACAGTGAAGGAGCCAGAGAGGCCGTTCACAAGGGCAAGAGAGGCGGATGAAATGGTGTACGCGAGTGTTGCCGATGTGTTTGGAAATCCTGTGACTGTGAGTGCCAGGAATGTGGCAGAACCATTTCGATACTGCGCCGCCGTAGTGCCAGCCAGATTGTTGTTGTTCGTATTGAGCGTGGCGACTACATCAGGGGCCTCGATGACGAGATTACCAAGCGAATCGTACAAGCTGATGCCAAACACCGGCAGCGCCTGGCCGCTCTTCACTACAAGCGACGTGCTATTCAGACTGCACGTGAAACTGGCGGGCTGTGCGACCAGGGTGTTGGCGCCGTTGGGAGCAATGTTGCCAGAGCAGTTTGCAGGTATGCAAGCTGTGACTGGCGCAAAGCTTGCATTGGCGGCGTCGGTGAAGAACAGTCCGCCGGCGGTATATGCCATATTCCCGATAGTTGATGTGCCTGTCAAGGAAACCTGCGTCGTGCGTTGAGGAGAGCTCAGCGAGAAAGCTCCGCCGTTGTTTGCGCTGTTGTTTGCAAACGTGCTTCCGGAATCGGCGAGGCTCACGTTGGCGGCGATGGAGACGGCGCCACCCAGCTTGTACGCATTGTTGAGAGAGAAGGTGGACGATGTGATCGTGGCAACCATCGCCGTGGACACCGTGGGATTGGACAGCTTCAAAGCGCCGCCAGAGTTGTACGCGACGTTGCTCGCAAAACTCGCACCGGACAGTGTGAGGGCGGCGCTTCCATAGACATAGGCACCGGCACCATCGTTTGCATAGTTGGACGCCCAGCTTGTGCCTGCTGTCGCGACGAGCGGCGCGAGGCTGTAGGTGGAGGAAAAGAATAGGCCGCCGCCAGCGCCGGGTGCTGCCGTGCCACTGAACAGCTCCGAAGGGATAGATGATGCTGGCGAGGCGTAGGCGATGTTGTGCACAAAGCTGGTGTTGAGAATCCGAACTCCGCTTTGAGCGAGCGCTATCGGTGTCGAGGGCTGGCCGTTCCAATACTCAGCAACGAACACGCCGCCGCCTTGGCCGACCACGCCCGAGGCTGCATTGGTGGTAATGTTCGTCTGGTTGAGCACGAGGCCACCACCACGCACATACAGCGCGCCGCCCTGGGAGGTTGCAAAGTTGCTATAGAACATAGTCTGCGAGATGGAGACCACAACAGCGGGCAAATTTGTGCCGCCGCAGGCCCAGGTGGTGGCAGCGCATGAGATACCGCATGTCACGCCGACAGCGCCTCCTGCGGTGGCCGTGTTGCTGGAAAAGACGCTGCCGCCGTTGATGGTGAGGCCACCCAGCTGCAGTGCGTTCAGACATCCGCCGACTCCGTGGAAGGCGCCGTTGTTGGAGCACGTCACGTTGGTGAGCGTTGCAATCGAGTTGCTCAGCACCATGGCGCCGCCTCCGCCACTGACCACCTGGTTGTTGGTCAGCACCACATTTGTAAGGTTCACGGTGGCATACGTGGGCACCCCAAGGAAGAGGCCTCCGTTGTTGAAGGGCGACGCGTACAATGCCAGAATAGCACCGCCTTGTGTTTGACCCGTGTTCATAATGAACGCGGTGCCATTTAGGGCGAGGCCTCTGCCTCCGCTGACCGCCAAGGCGCCGCCGCCAGCAGAGCTGCAAGCATCGAGTACTCCGCTGCCGGAAATGCCGTTGCCCGTGAACCGTGACTGTTGGTCAGTTACTCCGTCACCGTATAATGCGCCTCCAGCCAAGGAGGCGGCGTTATATTCGAACGTGCATTGTGTGAGCCCGACGAAGGTGCCAGTAGGCGCAAACACGGCTCCGCCGACGCCAGTAGTGGACGTAGCGCTGTTGTAGCCAAAATAAGTGCCCGCGAACGCGCTGTCAGGCTGGATACGGGGCGGTAGCCACCGATCGATGAGTCGCGGACGGTAGTACGCCAAGCCGGTGTAAGTTGTGGTCACGAGAGGCACAGCCACCGCTCCGCCACCGGTCGTGTACGCAATATTATTGATGAACGTGCACCCAGTCGCGGTGACGCCCATGACTGCAGTCACGGCGCCACCAACATTGGCGAGATTGGTGTTGAACACCGATTTCAGGAGCACGGCACCGCCGCGGGTAAAGATGGCCCCACCTTGTCCATTTATGGCGTTGTTGTTGAGGAATGAGGAGTTGACAGCAGTGACACTGAGCGGATTCATCGCCAAACTCGCGATGGCACCACCACCAGGCACGCCGTTCGCTGCATTCGCCGTGAAGATGCAGTTGTCAACCTCCACAACACTGCTTGCATCCGCAAAGATGCTGCCACCACCCCACAACGTAGTTGGCTGGTAGGATCCCACTGAGACTTGATACTGCAGGTAGTTCCCTGACGCATCAGTGGGGCTGACACCGTTGATGAGCTTCAGGTTCTGCAGACGCAGACCGGAGGCGTACACCTCGAAGTGGCGCCCCAGGCCTTGGGCGTCTAGCACGCACGGGCCGGGCGAGCAAGCGCCGACGATTGTGATGGAACGGCTGGCGCTGAGGAGGCATTTGAAGCCCTGCGAGTAGCTGCCCGACACATTGCACGCTGTTCCCGTGAATTGATTGTTGTAGAAGGAGTCGTCGTACCACACGCTCTGCATCGGATAACCGGAGGTGTAAGACGTGTAGCCCTTACCGTACGGCCCGTATGTGTAGGCCACCGGATCACGAGTGTAACCTTGGGTCAAATAAGGATCGCCCCCAATCACAATAGCCGAGGTAAACGTCAAATTCGCCGTGAGGATGATTGTGGTGGTGCCGTCAGTGCATGCATTTGAGCCACTGGCTGACTGGAGGGAGAGGTATGCGCTGAGTGCAGAGAAGTTGGTCACCGTTACCGTGTCTCCTGTCACTCCAAACCCCGCCTGCGGGTGTAAAATCGTGGTTGAAAACAGGGATGCAGCTACGGCGGCGTTATTGCAGCTGAAATTTGCGAAGGAGAGCTGGTTGTTGGACAGATCCGTGCCCTTGAATGAGGTGTGCACCTGTCCCCCAAACGGGAGCTGGGACGCGTTCACCGCGCCGGTGAACAGATTGCGCGACAGATCCAGGAAGGGGGTGTATCCTAGACTGCCACCCCCGATATTCGAGGTCTGCACTTGGAAGGCATTTGGCCTGAATGTCACACCAGCCACATCTGTCTGAAACGTCGGCGCCGGGAGGCTGCTGAGCGCCGTCAGGACAGACAAGTCGGGCAGGGTGCCAGAGAGCTGGTTGTTGTCCAGATACAAGCCTTTGAGCCCAGTCACGCCCGCAAGAAATGCAGGAGAGAGAGAGCCACTGAAACTGTTGTCCCTCGCATTCAGGTACTGCAGATTGGGGGCATTCGTCGCAGGAAGCGACCCCGTGAATGAGTTTTGGCCGAGATCCACGTGTGTGATGTTGGGTAAGCTGAGCAACGCGGATGGCAGCGGCCCCGTGAAGTTGTTACCACCATGCAAGTCCACGCTCATGAGGCTCGTCATGCCCGCGAAAAAGTACGGCGGCAGAGTGCCGCTGAGGATGTTGCCAGAGAGGTCGATAACACGCAGGGCGGTCAGCGCGTAAATGGAGGATGGTAGCGTGCCAGACAACTGGCTGGCGTAATAGTACGAGCCTCCAAAGCTGAGCACTTGTAGGTTGGTCAGCTGTCCTACCGAGTTTGGGATTGTACCCACCAGCGCTATGTCCGTGCCGCTGGCAAGCAGCGTGAGTGCCTGCAGTCCCCCGATGCTGACGGGGATGCTTCCTGCCGCGGCAAAGGTAAGAGACGTGACTCGCCCAGTGGCCAGGTTGCACCGCCAGGGAACGCGAGAGTAGGAGGTCACGTTGGGTGAGCACAAGTCGATGGCGTAGCCCGCCGCCACTGCGCGCAGCGTGAAAGGTTTGTTAGGGTCAGGCGTATATGAAGTTCGAGAGCAGTTGCACTAGACACGCACGTGTGGGCAGGTTCACCGAGAACGAGGTCACAACGTCGGAAATGGAGCTGCAGTCGTTCGCGTCGTTGGGCACACTTGACGCCAGCGCAGTGCAGCCTGGGTTCTGCGCAGCAACCAAGGTGGCAGTGCAGCACCCAACTGCCGGGAGGGCGCCTTGTGCACCGCCCACGAGGAGCAGGAACAGAGCCAGCACCAGAGGAAGGTGTTTCGGTCCATACAAACTCCGGGGCGCGTGACAGCTGGCGACCATAGAGCTGCTCGTTGTCGCAGGAGGGGCTATGACAGAAGTCTGTCGAGAAGCATGCGCGTGCGTCGCTGGGTCACGCAATCGTCCGCGGCGTCGTGGATGTGGGCAGAACAGTCGCAGCCATGCTTCAAGCGACGGGGACAGAAAACACTGAGTGGCTCAAATACCGGTCAAGACACAAAAGTGGAGTTGACCTGGCGTGCTATGTCCGACGGCGCTGGCACACGAGATGTCAATACTTCAAACTACTAGCTACAGCTCACACGCGGGGCACTAAACCCCCCGAAGCCGCGCCCGGCGCCCTGCATGCAGCGCTGGCTAGCCTCTGGGTCACCGGCGATACCGCCATGGATGACAACTGGGACAGGCGCTTCCCACGCACGTGCCTTGTCCTTGCTCGCCCCGTCTCGTTGATGGTGCGTCCACGTCATCGCGCACATTCCTCGTTGCCCTCACCATGAACAATTCGGAGGACCAAGCCCGGCCGCCGAGGCGCAGACGGCCGCCTCCTGAGCAGCAGAAGCAGCGCCGCGGATTCGGCTTGCCGCTCGCCATCGGCGCGCTCGTCGCGCTTGCTGTGGCGGTACCTGCAGTGTTGGCCGCGGCTGGAGGTGGCAGGCAGAGACGCGGCCCTAAGGACAAGTCTCGCAAGAGCCCGGGCAAGACCAGCGGAGCAGCACCGGGCTTGAAGTCTGCGCCTTATGTGTCCAGCAACGGCAGCGGCGACGTGGTGGCCCGCGGGAGCACTGGTGTAGGGTCTGGGGCACCACGCAGCAGTGGCGCCCCTGACGGCGAGTTGAGCCACCGCCACAGTGGCGGTTACGCGCCTGACAGTGGCCGAGGGGCAGCTGCTGGTGTCGAGCCTGCACGTGGCGCTCTGGGGCGGCTTGGGGGCCACGTGCAAGGCGAGGAACCGATCCACCCTCCCGAGGCCTCCCGCACCCCGCCCCTTCCGACGCACGGCTACGCGGCTCCCCACACGACACTGGCTGTACCTGGCGCGAGCGACACGCAGCGTGGGGGGGAATACACAAGTGCAGTCGCGACGGTGCCACCACCAGGGGCACCTGTTGTTTCCAGACCCGCTCCCATCCGGGTGGTTGCGCCGCAACTGGTGCCTCTCCGCGGCCCAGGCACGGCGCCAGTTGCAGCAGCTGCAGCTCCGTCGAATATCGCGGCGCCGGCGCCGGTGCCGGGGCCTGCGCGGCCCACTTTCGTGACCCCACCCAGTGCAGAAGAGCTGGCTTTGGCTGAAGAGCGGGCGGAGAGCATGAGCAGCTTGACTCCACGCAGTCGTGCGTCCGCGCTAGCAGCGTTGACACCCAGAGCAGCTGCGGCGGTGCTGATTGAGATGGATGGCACGACGCGGCTTGAGGCGCTGGCCGCCTTGCCGGCACAGGGGCGGACAGCCATCCTGCAGGCGATGACGCCGGAGCAAGCGGCGGCACACATGTGGAGTGTGCGTGCTGCACCTGCACGTGCAGCGACGGTGATTGCACTGACGCCGGACAGCCAGGCTGCGGCGCTGGGTGCTTTGTCGCCCGAGCAGGCTGCTTCAACTTTGCGGTGCATGGATCCCAATGCCCGTGGTGCCGCTCTCAAGAACTGCACGCCGCGTGTGCGCGCCTCTACTCTCGCAGCAATGACGCAGGAGGAGGCCGCGACGGCGCTGCAATTGATGGCAACCGCTGCAAGCCAGCAAATGGCAGCGCAAGCCATGCCATCGTCGCAAACTGCCGCCGCTGCTCCGCCAGCTCGTAGCGCACCCGCACCTGCTGTGCCTGAAGAGGTGGCGACTCTGTCGTCTGTCGATGCGGCGTTCTTGAGCCTTGCTCCCGAGGCGCCACCGACTGGCTCTTTGCCAGCCCAAGACGGCGCTTCTGCAGTCGAGCGCATCATGAGCAGCAGCTCTGAAGCTGCGACGGCTTGGCTGGCGAACTTGCCGCCGAATTACGCGTTCTCAGTCCTCGCCCAGCTCCGTGGAACAACAAGGAGAGCAGTTCTGGCAGCACTTCCCACGGACGTTGCTGCCTGCGTGTGTGCCACTGCACCTGACGATGCGGCGCAGACTGCGGCGCTGGCGTCTCCGCCAGGTGACCCGGCTGTGTGTGAGGCCATCAGACAGGCACTGCGCACCAGCCGATCCCTCTCGCTCATGGCGCCTCGAGGCGCCGCTGTCGTGCTCGCCGCCAGTGACCCCACCACCGGAGCAGCTGCACTCGCGGCCATGCCAGTGAGCACAGCGGCGGCGGTCCTGGGGTGTTTGGACCCGGTTGCAAGGGCTGCAATCTCGAGTGCCCTGTCTCCTCAAGCTACCGCTGCGCTGGTTGAAGGCATGAACACACGCAACGGAGGAGCACCAGCACCGGCGCCATCATCACCCATGACGAGCAGCAATGCTGGCTTGCTCTCCGCTTCCACAGCCGCAGCTGCTTTTGGTCGAATGTCCCCCGAGCTCCGCAAGGAAACTTTGTCCGCCATGCCGCTCGCATTTGCACGCGCTTTGCTGGCACATAGTAGCCACGATGTGTGCGTCCTTGCGCTGGATGCGATGCCTGTGGTTGCAGCCACCGCGTGTGCGGCCGGGCTGCACCGCGACGCCTTGGCCAAAGCCTTGGTTGCGTTGAAGCCGGCGCTGTGCGTCGCCCTCCGCGATGCGCTCGGCTCAGCTGCTACACTGCGCTCTGCGCCACCAGCAGTCGCAGCTGAACTGCTGGCGGCTATGGATGACAACGCGCGAGCGGCAGCTCTGGCTGCCCTGGGACCCCAACAAGCTGCGCCCCTGTTGTCAGGCGCTCAGCGTGGCCAATCCGCACCAGAGCCAGCCAGTGCGGAGTCAACACTGCAAGAAGCACCGCGTGACCGCGACGCTATCGAGGCGGAAGATAAACGACGGAAGGCTGAGGAGCAAGCTCGCCGGGCGGAGGAGGCAGCTCTCCAACGCTCTACTCAAGCACGTCTCGCAGCCGCATCCGCTGCTCTGGCCGCGCAGAAAGCAGCTGCAGAGGCCGCGAAACGGAGCGAAGAGGCCGCCGCTGCCGCCGCCGCCGCCGCGGAGCAAGCGCGTCAGAAGGCTGAGTTCGCCGCGGCGGAGGTTGAGCGCCGCACACGTGCGAAACAGCAACAGCAGCAGCAACAGCGACCAGTGGTGCGTGAAATGCCGCTGGATCCCATCGCGGCCGCGCGGTTGCGTGCTCAGGCTGCTCGCGAGTCTGCTGTCGCTGCCATGGCTGCCGTTGGCCCTGCGGAAGAGGCTGCAGCTGCTGCGATGACGAATGCGGACATCGCAGAGCGGAATGCGCGTGCATCGATGCCGCTCTTCGATGGCAGCGAGCTGCCTGCGCTGGGCCCAGGCCGTGTCAGCCGATCTGCACAAGTGCCGCGCTCGGGCGAGGGCCCCGGCATGGGTTCATCTCCATCCGCCAAGCAGGGTGCTCCTCAATCTGTGCTGCAGCGCAATCAGCCCAGCGCGATGGCGCCCGGGTCGTTCGCTCAACGCAAGGCGCTAGAGGAGCAAGCTCGTCGAGCTCAAGCAGCTGCAGAGTCTCAACGAGCGTCATCTGCACGTTCGGCAGCTCAAGCTGCTTCCATGGCACTGGCCGATGCGCGGAGACGTGCGCAGCAAGCCGCCGCGGAAGCAGAGGCTGCTGACGCGGAGCACGCTCGGCTGGAGGCGGAGGCGGAGGCGGAGGCTCGTCGTGTTGCGGAAGAAGCTCAAGCTGCGTTGGAGGCGCGGCGTCTCGCTGCAGAGCAAGAGGCGGCAGCGTCTGCGGCGGTGACAGCTGCGGCGGTGAATCCATTGCCCAGGCAGTACAGCAATGGCGATGGTAACGCCAGCTTCCGAAATGGCGCTGATGGTGGCGCGTCCCCGCCAGCGGCGATGCCATCTCCGCCGAGTGCTAACGCTGCGGAAATCGCTGCTCGACGTGCGGCTGCACGCATGGCAGATGCCCGGCGGCGGCAAGCCGCCCTTGATGCCCTTCGCAAAGTGAAAGAGCGTGAGGCTGGAGGCGGTGTTGCCGCCAATGGCGGCACTGCGGGTGGCCGCGTCACGCTGGGCGAGCAGCTTGCGGCGGCGGAGGAGCTGAATGGGCCTGCAGCGACGGGTGTGCGTACGTCGCAGGGGGGACAAGGCAGAAATTGGCGGGGTTTCCCAGCAAACTGAATGCCATACACACATCGGATTTGGAGCCAACTCTTGAAATCTTGCATATAAATCTTGCGTCACCAGGGAGGATATTGCACTTCAAGTGGTCTTCGCCAGGACCATGTCTCCTCCCACCTCGCGCAGCATTCCCTGGAGCTCCAGTACGCTGTGTTTATGCCTCAGCTACAGGTTAGATAGCGCCGCCGTCGCACAGCAGCTGCGCAGCAGAGACCACCAGCAGTGCGCGGATTCCGCAGCGGTGTCCAGCGGCCTGCTGCCTCAGGGCACGCGCGTGCTCGCCCGCGCAACGGACACAGTCGGGGCTGTGACCGTAGCTACAGTGCAGCGTCTGCCTATCCCTGGAGATACCAGTCACCACCTGCGGCTGGACTTCCTGTATGGCGCGTGCGACGTTGCTGTGCGCTGCTTAGTTGAACTGCCACAGTGCGACGGCGTCACGGCTATTCGTTTCACGCTTGCAACGTTAGAACGGCTGTATGGGGTGGCAACTGAAGAGGAGACGCAGAAGTCAGCGGCGGCGTTCAAGCGCATGCCGCCTCTGCGCTACACGTGGAGACATGCACTTCGCTTCTTTCTACGCGCCGTTGATCTGCTTCCCCGCGTCTTGTGGAGCTGGCTCGCGGCCTCGGTTGTAGGTGCACCTGAACTCGCGTGTCCTACCACGCCCGCGGGGATGTTCGCGTATTACCGCCTGCTGTCGCCGCCGCCACCGGGGAAGCTGCGCTGCTACGCTCCGTCCGGGAAATCAGGCGCCGGCTCTGCGTTCAAAGCCATGGTGGCTGCGCTGGAGGCATGGCGGGCAAGGCCGCCTACACGCCGCGCATTCTACACTTTAGTCAATCAGCCGCCCAATGTGTTTGCAAGTATCGTGCCCACGGTCGCGGGTGTGATGGACATGCAGGCGCGCTACGAGGGCGCATTGCTGCCCCCTGCACCTCCGCCCCACGGGCCTGTTTGGATGCTGTTGAGTCACGTGCATGCCGAGCACGTGTTTGTGAACAATTACGGGAAGCACACACAGGCGGGGCTGCCTCCCGGGGTGGCTACCGGCTTCTTGTGGGACTGGGTGGGGATGCCAGC
>Ga0164296_1005209_pt1 | contig 11481 bp, 9 predicted proteins | sample GEODES057metaG_FD_113533 | JGI IMG/M metagenome (GOLD analysis project Ga0164296, IMG submission 113533) | Dystrophic lake water microbial communities from Trout Bog Lake, Wisconsin, USA - GEODES057 metaG | ecosystem: Environmental > Aquatic > Freshwater > Lake | place: USA: Trout Bog Lake...
AGCGGTTGGTGGCGTTGGCGGGTCACCATACTTTTTCCGTGTTCAAACGTTCCTTCTTCGGTAATGCCGTAAAACGCCATGGCATCGCTTGGGGTGAGAGCATCGTCGTGCCCCCTTAGTGCTATTTCGATATCGGAGGGAGTGAAGACGGCGTGACTCCCTTCATGGCCGGCAGCATCAGCATCTATTGACGAGGCGTATCCTCCCGATTCAAGACGTAGATCTCTCAGGACCCATTCCACGGTCTCGCGCACCACCTGGGCATAACTGGGGTTCCCGGTAAAGAGATAGCCATGAAGGTAGCTACGCGCCAGTAAGGCTTGATCAGTCAACATTTTTTCAAAGTGGGGGACCAGCCAGTGGCGGTCAACGCTGTAGCGCGCAAAGCCCCCAGCCAGGTGGTCGTAAATTCCCCCTGCCGCCATCATGTCCAAGGTCGTTGTCGCCATGGTCAAGCTCTCAGAACGTCCCGTTCGAGCGGCATCAAGAAGGCAGGCGTCTATGTAGGAAGGCCGAGGGAACTTTGGCGCACCACCGAATCCCCCGTCAGCGCCGTCAAAGCGTTCGGCGAGTTCGTCGACCAAAGTGGTCAAGATTGGCTGGAGCTGAAGCGATCCTTCGACGTCAATTGTTAATGAGTCCACCAGACGGGATTCTTTCGCGACGGCAGCGGCCAAGATATCGGCCTGTTCTTCAACCACGCTTCGTTGAGTCGCCCAGGCATCTTCTAATGACAACAGCACCCGGGTAAAACTCGGTTGGCCGCCTCGATCAGAGGGGGGGAAGTAGGTACCTGTAAAAAACGGTCGACCATCGGGCGTGGCGAAGACCGACATGGGCCAGCCCCCATGACCGGTCGATGCTTGCGTCGCTGCCATATAGATCTGGTCAAGGTCGGGACGTTCTTCTCGATCTATTTTGATGGCTACAAATGATCGATTGACGAGTGCTGCGACTTCTTCGTCTTCGAAGGACTCATGTGCCATCACGTGACACCAGTGACAAGAGGCGTACCCAATCGAGAGGAAGAGCGGCTTATCTTCTCTCGCGGCCTTCTCGAGGGCTTCAGACCCCCAAGGAAACCAGTCCACAGGATTGTCGGCGTGTTGTTGCAGGTAGGGGCTCGAAGCATTCGCCAGTCGATTTTTCGTCACGTGGTCAGCGTAGGGCGTGATCCACGGCGACGGAGTCATCGACACCATGCGAGCCGGGGATGAGCGAACAAGGGGAGTATCGTTTGCCTTGTGGATCGCGTCGGGAGGAAGGTGTTGTGAGGATGCAAAAAATCACCTCCGACGTCATGAGTGACAAACTTTCCGAGGAACTGGCCCTTCCCCGAAAAGACCGGGTGCTCGTCAGATCTGCCTTTCGCTGCACCGTCGCCACCGTCACCTCAATGGTGTTGTGCGGGGTGCTTTTAGGAAAGTCCGAAGTTGCGTTTGCGTCCTATGCGGCCTTTGGCTTGACATCCATGTGCGATTTTGATGGCACCGCGAAAGAACGCACGGGAGCGAATCTTGCGGCATCAGCCGTGGGGCTCCTCGGTGTGTTCGTCGGCTCCGCTGTAGCGTTTTCATTTTCACTGACCATTGTGGTGATGTTTGTCGTGTCCTTTTGCTTCGCGTTCGCCCGGGCCTTTCGCGGTTTTCTCAGTCGAAGCGCTGTTGCTCCCCAACTTGGATTTATCTTGGCGGTCGTCACACAAGACGCATGGACCAAGGTGGTGCCAAACGTGGAGGCCTGGGCCATCGGTTCGGCTGTGGCCATTATCTGTAGCGTGGTGATTCTTCCTCGCCACCACTCAACGTCGGTACGGCGCGCACTCTCAGCCTGGTGCACAGCCGCTGCAGCCTTGACTCGTTCTCTCAATGTGAACGACGCCACTCCAAAGGCGTTGGAGAACTTACGTCGTCACCGAGATTCTCTGGTGGCATTGGCTGCGGGAACCCAAGAGTGGCCGGGATCGATGTTCGCCCCCCAGCGAGCACTGAGTGCGCTCTTTGTTGTGGCCGAAAGCGGAACTTCTTCCTTTGAACGATTCGACAAGACCCCGCTCCGCAAGGATGCTCATTACGGAGAATTAGGGGAGCAAACAGCTCGGGCATTCGAAGTGGCGGCGCTCGCCGTCGTTGGAGGGAAGATTGAGAAGAACAGTCTTCGGGTGGAAAACATCTGGGATGAACTTCGTCACGACTACGACGAGTCTGTGGCGTGGGTAGAGAAGGATCTAACCCTTGATCCGCAAGGCACAATCGAACATATCGAACAGCATCATCCGTTGCGCGCGCTGGCCGTGATCGCCAATGCTGTCCAGCGTTACGCGTTGATTTCTCAGGGAGCGCAACTGGGTGCTCCTGATTTCGCCCCAGCGGCACGTCTGACACCGTTGAGTCTCATTCGTGCAAACCTTACGTTGGGCTCGGTGTGGTTTCTCAATGCAATGCGCGCAGGTGTCGCGATGGCCGTCGCCATTGGTGTCGAACGTCACTTTAACGTTTCGCACGGCTTCTGGATTATTTTGGCTGCGCTCTCCATTGTCAACGCCACCTTCACGCGTCACGACGCTCGAAAGGCAGCCTTCGATGGCTCCTTGGGAATTCTTCTCGGAGCCGGACTAGGCGCGTTGCTCATCGTGGCGCATTGTCCACCGCTGGGATTTCTGCTCTTGATTCCTCTCGCTATCTTTGCGTCAAAGTGGGCAACGGGGGCGGGGCCGATATTGGGGCAAGCCTCGTTCGCGTTTTATTCGATCACTGTGTTTTCCTACATTGGCTGGCCACCCGAGGTGAAGGTGGCGGAAAATCGCTTTGAGTGGGCGCTTATTGGCATCGCCATCGGATTAGCGCTGACCTATTTGGCATTCCCCCGAGGGCATCGTTACCTGGTTAGTCAGCAGCGTGCCATCTCGTTTGAGGGAGCTGACGTTGTCGTGGAGCGAGCAAGCAACCTTTTGGTGGGAATGGAATCCGATCGGACACTCTTTGAGAAAGAACTCGACCAAAGTATTGGCCAAGTCCAGCGCTTCATGGATCTTCTTGACTCGACGTTCCATGCGGCAAATACGATTCCCCCTGAACTGAGTCGCTATCTCGAAGAAGAGGCGTGGCTCCTTCAAGCAGTCTTTGTGGCCAGCACGATCGCCGGCTATCTCGACCATGGCTACACGGCCGTCGACGACCCCGCATTGCGTCAGGTCTTTGATAGTCCGACCACTGAGCGCCTGACCTTGATTCGGATATTGGCACAAGAGAACCCAGCGTTACTGCGTCGTCATCCACGAGTGCTGTTATCGACGGTGTGGTCAGCACAGTGGCTTCACGACCTGGCGCGGCAACGTCCACAGAACGCCCCCGAGAAGTTCCACCTGGCTGATCTTCAGTAGTCTCAAGGGTATGGAGATCACGCTTGAAGGAAAAGTAGCGGTCGTTACGGGAGCGAGTCGTGGCATAGGCCTGGCCATTGCGCAACGGATCTGTGAAGCCGGCGGTGACGTGCTGTTGGTCTCGCGGAAAGCCGAGGGCCTCACCGAAGCAGTGGGGACCCTGGAGGGCCTGAAGGGCGCTGCGAGTTGGCAAGTCGGTCACGTCGGCCACCCCGACGACGCGCAACGCACGATGGAGGTCTGCCTCGAGCGCTATGGGCACATCAATATTTTGGTCAATAACGCAGGAACCAACCCCTACATGGGCCCCCTGATTGATATCGACGGTGCGCGGATGGCTAAAACCGTGGAGATCAATCAGTCATCAATTGTGCACTGGACCAAAGCGGCGTGTGTCGCTGGCCTGGGAGACGGTGGGGGAAGCGTGCTGAACATTGCTTCCATCGGCGGACTGATGCCGGAACCTGGCATTGGCTGGTACAACGCCACGAAGGCAGCCGTCATTCACCTGACGAAACAGCTCTCGTGGGAACTCGCGCCAGCAATCCGCGTCAACGGCATCGCTCCAGGCCTCGTCAAGACTGAATTGGCCCGGGCGATCTGGGAGGAGCACGAAGATCGCATTGCGTTGCAGATCCCGATGAAGCGCCTTGGTGTGCCCGACGACATTGCCACCGCTGCATTGTTTTTAGTGTCGGACGAAGCTTCGTGGATTACCGGCCAGATGCTGGTCGTCGACGGTGGGACAACCACCCAATCGTCAGGCGGCGTTGGGTAAGAGCCGTCAGATCAACAACGGACGCTTGATTTTCCCCAAGGGTGTTCGCGGAAGCTGATCGACAATGACGAGTTCTTTGGGCGCGCCATAGGCAGCAAATTCATTCGTCACGATGGAGCGCAACTGATCCAAGGTAGGCGGCGTCCCGTCGGGCACGATCCAGACGACGACTCGTTCGCCCCACTCGGGATCTGCACGCTTCCACACGGCGAGTTCGCTTACGCCAGGCAGATCATGAAGGAGCGCTTCGATATCGGTGGGGAAGATCTTCTCCCCACCACTGACGATCATCTCGCTACGCCGACCGCGAACTGTCAGGATCCCCGCATCATTGAGTCCACCGAGGTCGCCAGTGGGAAACCAATTCGCCGCACCATCTGGTCCTCTCACAAAAGGAGATGGATGGTTGCGATACTGGCGAAAGAGCGAGGGGCTGGCCACAAGAATTTCACCGACACCGGCGTCATCGGGCTTGTCGATATGAAGCTTCACTCCATCAAGGGCAGCGCCGTCATAGACAATGCCGGAGCCCGTTTCGGTCATGCCATAGGTCGCCACCACATTGGGGGCACGATCTTCAGGCGGAGCGGCGCCCCCGAGCAAAATTGATGTGAAGAGGCTTGGGTCAATGCGCTTGAGCGACCTCGTGACGAGTGAGACATGCGTCACGCCGCTCACTGCAGCGTGTTCGAGGGTTGATTGCTGTGCGTTGTCCGTCACGCTCAGCGCTGTGGCTGTGAAGAGGCTACGAGCCAGAACCGAAAAACCTCCGATGTGGGCGAGGGGGAGACAACAGAGCCAGCGGTGACGTGAGGGATCAACCTTGAGCCATGTCGACGTCATCGCCGCAGACGCCGCCATGGCGTCCATGTCGATTTCGACGGCTTTGGGATTGGCTGTTGATCCCGACGTCATCATGACTAAGCCCACGCCTTCGTCAACGGGTCGACCGCCAGCGAGGGGGTGGTGGCCAGCGCCGTCGACCAACGCGGTGGGTGCCATTGTGGAAAGGGCAAGGGATCGCTGAGGAGCACTCCATCGAGGGTCGACAATACAGAGGGCATCGCCGTTGGCCCAGATCGCCTCAATGACGGGCACGATGGCATCGTCTTGATGGAGTTCCAGCGCAATAAGTTCGGCCACGACTCAAGCCTAGAAGCCCTGGTCTACGTCAAGGGACCCCGTTGGTACCGGTAGCGTAGAAAACGATGAACAAGAACCTTGACACCGTCATAACCGGCGATCCAATCGATCCGGTCGAAAAATTCCGCGGGAACAGTGCGCCGAGCTGGCAACGAAGTGGGGGGTACAAGGACATCTCCTACGACGTCGCCGAGGGTATCGCCAAGATCACGATCTGTCGGCCGGAGCGTCGTAACGCGTTCCGACCACAAACCCTCTTTGAGCTGATCGATGCCTTCTCGCTCGCTCGTGATGACATCTCAGTTGGGGTGATCGTCCTCACCGGCCAAGGTCCCGATGCGTTCTGTTCTGGAGGGGACCAGAAGATTCGCGGCAATGACGGTTATATCGGTGACGATCATGTTGCCGAACAGGGTGTGGGGCGGCTGAATGTTCTTGATCTCCAAATTTTGATTCGCCGTATTCCAAAACCTGTCATTGCCATGGTGGCGGGGTACGCGATCGGTGGGGGTCATATTCTTCACCTGGTCTGCGATCTCTCGATCGCAGCCGATAACGCGCGCTTCGGTCAAACCGGCCCCATGGTGGGAAGTTTTGATGGCGGCTATGGCTCGAGTCTGTTGGCCCGCACGATCGGGGTGAAGCGGGCGAAGGAAGTTTGGTTCCTGTGTCGTCAATACGACGCCGCCACCGCACACGAATGGGGTCTGGTGAACACCGTGGTGCCCTTGAAAGATCTTGAAGCGGAGACGGTGGCGTGGGCTCGCCAGATATTGACCTTGTCCCCGCTGGCGCTGCGCATGCTGAAAGCTGGATTCAATGCCGCCGAAGACGGTCTCGCAGGAGTACAACAACTTGCCGGTGACGCCACCATGCTCTTTTACATGACTGAAGAGGGCCAAGAGGGGCGCAATGCCTTTAATGAACGCCGAGCGCCTGATTTCACGAAGTTCCCGCGTCGCCCGTGAGCGCAGCCGCCGAATCGAAGAGCCCTACCATCGCGATCAAGAACTGGGTGGGGGGAGCACGCCCCCGCACCCTTCCCGCAGCTATCGTCCCGGTGGTCGTCGGCACGATGGCGGTTCGACCTGAGTCTCTTTCTTGGACACGAGCACTCCTTGCTGGCGTCGTCGCTCTGGGGATGCAGATCGGCACGAATTACGCCAACGACTACTCCGACGGGATTCGAGGGAGCGACGAAGTACGGGTCGGACCTGTGCGTCTGGTGGGCCAAAAGCTCGCTTCACCGTCAGCGGTGAGAGCTGGAGCGTGGATTGCCTTCGCCATTGCCGGCGTCGCCGGCCTCGCGCTCTGTGCGCTGACGAGCTGGTGGCTTCTTATTCCAGGGATCTTGGCCGTGATCGCCGGATGGCTCTATACCGGTGGACCGAGGCCCTATGGCTACTACGGCTTTGGCGAACTGTTCGTGTTGGTCTTTTTTGGTGGCGTTGCCACCGTCGGGTCGGCCTTTGTTCAACACGCCCATATTCCCCCTGTTGCCTGGTGGGCGTCGATACCTGTTGGGCTCTTGGCGACCGCGCTGCTCGAAGCAAATAACTTGCGAGATATCGACAGTGATGTTGACGTGTCGAAGAAAACACTGGCAGTCCGTTTGGGCCGAGACCGAGCGGGTTGGCTTTTCATTGTCAGCATCGTGGGGGTGGCCTTTGGGATCGTGCTGTGCTCGATCACCCGTCCCTGGGCATTACTGGCGTTGGCTGGGCTGGTCCTCTCGATTCCCCCGTGCCGATTGGCGCTCTCAAAAGAACGAGGGCGAGCACTCTTGCCGATGTTGAAAGCAACGGCAAGGACTCAACTGGTCGTGGGTGGCTTCCTAGCGCTGGGGTTGGCGCTGGCGTGAACGACCTCAAGCCAGTGCAGGACAACCTGTGCACACGCTTGAGGTGCTTGAAGATGACAGGCGTGGCCAACACCCGGGGCCACCGCAACCGTCGACTGAACAAGTTCTTTTTCCATGGCGTGGGCGATCTGGGTGAATTTGTGATCCTCTTCACCGGTCAACAACAGCGTCGGTACCGCAACGACGTCGAGGAATCCCCAGGCGCTCTGCATTGTTCCTGTTCCCATGGTCCGCAACGAACGCGCCAGCCCCTGGGGTGTGTTGCGCAATCGCTCGGTTCGTTGAGCCGTCTCGCTGGTCAATCCTTCAAAGATCGGTTGCGCCAGCCATTTGTCCAAGAACGCGCCGACGTCATGGGTATCATCGAGTTCTTGGGCGAGGACTTCGTCGGCCGCTCGACGCTCGAGTCGCTCTTGATCGCTAGCGATCCCCGGGGTGCCACCGATCAAGATCAGGGCACCGAGTTGCTCGGGCTGCATCATCGCCGCGATCAACGACAATCGAGCACCCATGGAGTAACCCAGGAGGTCAAAGGGTTCATCCCCGACTGTGTCCAGCAGCGCATGGGCTGTGTTGACCAGGTCTCCGGTGAAATCACTGGCGTTTCCATGACCAGGCAGATCAACGGCCACAATAGAGCGATGCAGACCAAGCGCTTCGCCGAACGGTCCCCAAGAACGCGCCGTCTGGGAGAAGCCATGACAAAGCACCAGGCGACGGCCGGAACCCCATGTGGTGGTTGGCAACAAGGGCATGATCTATGAGCGTAGCCAGTGGCCGCACCCAAGCGACGTTCTGCGCAACGCTCGTTGACGAGCTGATGGCTGGTGGTCTCCGTCATGCCGTGATTTGCCCAGGATCGCGCTCGACGCCCTTGGCAATAGCCATCGGCGCAAGCGCGCTGACGACGCACGTGCGCTTGGATGAACGCTCAGCCGGATTCTTTGCGCTCGGCCTTGCTCGAGCCACCAAGCAAGCAGTGCTGGTGCTCGTCACGTCGGGGACTGCAGCAGCTGAACTCCACGCCGCCGTTGTTGAAGCACAGCTTGATCGGGTGTCCTTGATTATCGCCACCGCTGATCGTCCACCGGAACTTCACGGGATCGGTTCGCCACAGACCATGCACCAAGAAGGTCTTTATGGCGATCACGTGGTGTTCTCAGCGATGCCCGGCCCTTGTCATGCCTGGCCCGAGAATCTTTGGCGTCCTTTCGCAAGTCGTTTGATTCTCGAATCCTTGGGGAGCAATGGACGACCTGGCCCTGTTCACGTGAATCTTCCCTTCATCGAGCCACTCGTCAGCGAGGCTGATGCTCTTCCGGCATCACCAAGGCCAGGACAAGCGTTCTACACGGCGGCACCCGCAGCCCCGGGCGAGATGACCTTGGCGTCGAGTCATCGATGCGTTGTTATTGCGGGCGATGGAATTGGCGACGCCGAGGTGTTTCTCGCTCAAAGCGCAGTGATGCAGTGGCCGGTCTTGGCAGATCCTCGGTCGGGGCTGAGGAATGGTGCAGAGCATGTCATCGCGTCCGGCGACGCTCTCTTGAGGAGTGAGGTCGTCAAAGCAACGCTCGACCCCTCGGTCATCATTTTGGCGGGTGCGCCACCGGCGTCCAAAATAGTTAACGAGTGGATTGTTGACTGTGCGGACCGTGGCACAGAGATTGTCGTGCTCGGCCACGACGGACCCTCGCGTCATCCCACGCAAGTGTCGGCAACGTTTGTCAGCGGTGAACCGTCGGCCATTCTCGAGAATTTTGCGGCGACTGCCTCACCTGGCGAATCATCATGGCTCCATCGCTGGCAAGAAAGTCAGTCGATCGTTCTTGATGCTCAAGCGACGGTGTTTGGAGACGGAACATTCTGTGAGCCCAGCGTGGCGGTGACTCTTTCACAACTTGGCAGTGACGTCACCCTCGTCTCGTCGTCGTCCATGCCGATCCGCGATCTTGAATGGTTCGGCGTCAATACCGGACAAAGTACTCGGGTGGTCGCTAATCGGGGAGCGAATGGGATTGATGGCGTGGTGTCGACCGCAATGGGTGTGGCAACGGCCTTGACGACATCGGTAGTCGCCGTCGTCGGTGATTTGGCATTTTTCCATGACGTCTCGGCGTTGGTTGACGGTGTTGATGACGACAGTGGGCTCACGGTGGTGGTCCTTGATAACGGTGGGGGAGGAATCTTCTCATTCTTGGCGCAACGTCAACTCCTTGACGGTGACGTCTTCGAAGAGTTCTTTGGCACACCTCGGCGGCCCGACGTTCTCAGTGTCGCTCGTGGCTTTGATGCTGAAGCTTGTGAGGTCAACAGTCACCCAGAGCTCCTCGAGGCGCTGAGCGCAGCACAGGGCCAGACCGGGGTGCACGTGATTGTGGCCAGGATGCCGAGTCGGGACGAAAACGTGGCGCGCCATGAACTCTTGCATGGAGAAGCCGTCAAGGCGCTCGCCACGGCGCTGGGATAACACGAGGGATTCAGCGGAGTTACCCCAAGTGAATGCGTGGCTCTGGCAGACTCTCTAGGTATGGCGACGCTTTCAGAGGACCTCATCGCACGGGGCTTGATCTATCAATCCACCGATGACGAGGTGTTTTCTCTCTTGGACGCCGGAGGGCTGACCTGTTACATCGGCTTTGATCCAACGGCCGACAGCCTTCACGTGGGAAGTCTCCTCCAGATCTGCATGCTTCGCCGGCTTCAACAGGCAGGGAATCGGCCCATTGCCTTGGCTGGTGGGGCCACAGGAATGATTGGTGATCCCGGCGGGAAGACCGCAGAGCGATCCTTGTTGTCGATTGAGGAGATTGCCAACAATACCGAGGCCGTTGCCTCGCAGCTCTCACGGTTTCTCGACTTTTCAGAACATGCCGGAACATCTCAAGCACTGCTGGTGAATAACTTCGAGTGGCTTGGCGAGTTGAATCTGATGACGTTTTTGCGAGACGTTGGGAAACACTTCACGGTGAATCAGATGGTGGCGAAAGAGTCCGTCAAGAGTCGACTCGACCGAGCAGAAGGGGGAATCTCGTTTACCGAGTTCGCCTACATGTTGCTGCAGGCGACAGACTTTGCCGAACTCTATGAGCGCTATGGCTGCACAGTCCAACTCGGAGGGTCGGACCAGTGGGGCAATATCACCATGGGCACCGATTACGTGCGACGGCGATGCGGCGTTCAGGCCTATGGTGTGACGTCACCGCTCGTCACGAAATCCGACGGAACAAAATTTGGAAAGTCTGAATCAGGTAACGAACGCGTCTGGCTCGACCAACAACGCACGAGTCCTTATGCGCTCTATCAGTTTTTCCTCTCCACCGAAGATGCGGACGTCGCCACCTACTTACGGTATTTTTCATTCCGCCCTCTCGACGAGATCGAGGAACTCGAAGCTCGCACTCAATCGCATCCACAAGAGCGAGCCGCGCAACGAGCCTTAGCTGACGAGATGATTGCCCTGATTCATGGCGATGCAGAAGTTGGGCGGGTGCAGCGTGCGTCAACGGCGCTGTTTGGAGGACAGGTGACATTGTTGGACCGAGACGTACTTGAGCAGGTCCTCGCCGACGTACCGAATTCAAGGATGGAAATCGCTGCACTACGCGCTGAGCCACTTCTCAGTGACGTGCTGGTGCAGTGTGGGCTTGTGAAATCAAAGTCCGAGGCGCGCCGAGCAATTGAACAAGGCGGCATTTTCGTCAACGACGTGGCGGTGAACAACAACGAGGCGATTTTGAGCGGCCACGACCTGTTGTTTGATTCCTTTGTGATCCTGCGGCGGGGCAAGCGGGCCTATCACGTCATTCGTTGTACATGAGATGGATCGCTGCGCTGTGCGTGGGGTCAGCGCTCACGTTGGCTGGATGCTCGTCACCATCGACGCCGTCGTCTCAACAAGCGCAGATGAAGACGTGGGTAAATCAGACAGGATTCGGGCCCGTCGTGGGCACGCTTGAGAATGATGCGCGATCGGCAACACAGGTACTGGCTTCGGGGGCAGGAGTCAACGCCGCCCACACGGTTTGTGCGGTGCTGCTCCTTGACGCAGAGAATGCCAATAACAATCTGCCGACACCCAACCAAAATACGTCGATGTTGTTGTCGAAGGCCTATGGAGATCTGGGTGCTGCCGCCACATCGTGTTATCGAGCGCCGAAGAGTACAAGTGCCCAACGTGCGTTCTTGAAGAACCGCAATCGAGGCTTGGCCTTTCTCGTGGAAGGTCAAGCGACGATCGAGGCCGCTCTTGGGACCCCGATCTCAACATCAACCACCGCAGACAACGGATCAACAGCGCAATGAGCGAACCAGCGC
>Ga0164296_1005210_pt1 | contig 11481 bp, 19 predicted proteins | sample GEODES057metaG_FD_113533 | JGI IMG/M metagenome (GOLD analysis project Ga0164296, IMG submission 113533) | Dystrophic lake water microbial communities from Trout Bog Lake, Wisconsin, USA - GEODES057 metaG | ecosystem: Environmental > Aquatic > Freshwater > Lake | place: USA: Trout Bog Lake...
ACGCTGGCGTACATGGCGTTCGCCGGAAGCAGGCCTTGCTTACTTGGATTGGGCTAGCACTCTTACTAATGAAGAGTTTCTTGACGATGATAAGAAGAACGAAGCAGTTCCGACCTATCAAGCCGAAGCCGCAAAGGAAATTAAAGAACTTTATATTTGGTGGACTACTGTATATCGTAATCGTCCTGATCCAATGGACGCAAGTGGTTGGACTGCTTACTGTGAACTAAGCCGTTTGCAAAATGGCGGGCGTTTGAGTTTTGGAGCAGATAAAACTCCCGAAATGAAAAAAGCAAGCAAGATGGCATTGAAAGAGCTTCGCAAGATCGAAGCGGCTTATGAAAAAGAAGACGAAGCTATGATGATTCGTCTGATTAAAATTAGACAGAGCTTGTGGACATGAAAGACGAAAACGATAATTACCTGTGTACAGTATATCCAAAACTGTTTGAAAATCGTAGCAACAAAGACGAACCTATGTATTATGGTTTTAGTTGCGGCGACGGATGGTTTAATATTCTGAATCTATTGTGTAGAAATATACAGAGTTATCTCGATTGGCATAAAGAATGTCCTCAGGTTGAAGTATTGCAAGTTAAAGAAAAATTTGGGGGACTTCGATTTTATTACACCGGCGGCGATGATTACGTTGCAGGTCTTGTAAGCATGGCAGAAGCTATAACTGAAGTTACTTGTGAACAATGCGGAGAACCAGGCGAGATTCGCCATGGCGGTTGGATTAAAGTATTGTGCGATAAACATAACCTAGAAAGAAAGAAGAAAGTAAATGACTGAAAAGAAAATCTCTAAAATTGAATTTGCGCCTGGCGCATTTGATTCATTTGAAGGTACTCAAGAAGAACTTGATGCATTGATGGCCGAGATTACATCAATGTTTGAAAATAAAACTCCTGAGGAAATCTTGTCAATGAGTCAAACTGTCGACATTGATGATCTAATCGATGAAGATCCAGATGTAGCATTTGCTGTTCTTAAAGCACTAAATGACGAAGACGGTCAAGGAAGAAAGTTACAATGAAATCACAAACTCCTGCAGAAGGTATATTACTTCGTAAAGACTACGGAGATGCAAAAATATACACAGTTACTTGTCAATGCTGTGGGAGTGATTGTGAGCATGATGTATGGGTAGAAGCAGACGATCTAAACGTTACCATTACTACATATACACAACAAAAAACCAAGTGGTGGAGTTTAAACCGCTTACAAATTATCTGGACATTGTTGACTAAAGGTTATATCGAATATGAGGCTAGTATTCTTATGTCTGAGCAACAAGCTCTTAATTATTCCGAAACACTAAAGAAAGCAATTACGGATGTCAAAAAATTCAAAGAAGCTAAAGGTAGCAAGTAGTCCCGAAAGACATACATTTCAAAAGGACGGGTACATTAAACGATGTGAGGAAAAGGGTAAAGAGCCAAATCCTGACTATGTTAAAATGTACGAAACTTTCCGCAAGCAGGATGAAGCCGATATTGTAGATCCAGAATGGCAACAGGATAACTTAGAGTACGATCTTCGTAGTACTGAATGGATCTGCAATAAGGTAAAGGCTAGCAATGTCTATGCCCAAAACTTGTATGCGGCCATGTGTAACATGCAGTTCATCAAATTAGATGTTATGCCTATTTTAAAAGATCAACGCTGGTCTTGTTCGTGGCGCCATAGTGGCGGTATCATTGCTGACATGCAAGAAAAGGGAGATTATATTGATTGGTATTGCTCTGGCATTCAAAATGATGAAGAAGTAAAAACTTCAAATTATGTACCAGAAGGTGTGGTCACTGATGAAATCCGTGAAGATTTGAAACGATTAGGATGGGCCGCTGTAGAGTGGGAAGACGATGAGTAAGCCAATTGTGTTAACCCATTCTGAATGGGAAAAACTTAGAAATCAACTATATAAAGATTATAGCCGTAGCACTATAATGATTAGTTGGAAGATGAAGGAAAAATTAGGGTTTACCGTACGTGAATATCAGGCATGGAGAGAAGATTCAATTTTGTATAAGACTTCCGATATTAGATTGGACTTCTACAACGAGCCAAAACGCACTATGTTTTTACTAAAATATTCAGAATACTTAGGAAAAGACAAGGTTTCCAAGCTGGAAAATTGGTAAAACCTTTCTTGACAAACCAGAACTTTGACTGTATAATTAATACATACAGTTAAAACACAGGAGCAGAAATGGCTACAGCAACAAAGCGTGTGACATCACAAACAATTCGAGAAAACGCAAAAAGGACCATAGCCCACGTTGGGAAGGTTCTAGTGAAATGTCTGGAGTAGAATTTTCACGACACTTTCAAGAAGCAATGAAATTTTATCGTTTAGATTACAACGGTAAAGATCTCAAGGCTAAAGTAATTGAGTGGATGCACACAGCAGACTACACTAAAGAACAAATTCAAGAGTTTAAAAAGACCAAGGATTGGCGTTGCAACCTTACTATGGGAGCTATTGCTAGTTGCTTGCTCCGTGGTATGCCAGAACAACGTCCAGACTTTAACAATGGAAAAAATTCTGCAGAATGGCTGAAGAAGTCAATTGCAGGTGTTGTTCAAGATGGTAAAAACGATATTGAAGAAGAAATAGAAGTCAAGGCCGAGAAACCAGTAGTTGTGGTTCCTAATATCCAAGATCGTATTCGTGATCAAGCAGTTGCTATGAGTGACGAAATTGATGCGGCTATTGATAGCTGGATCACAGACCCAGAAGCGTTTGATCCAAAGGCTTTTAAGATGATTAACCTGTTGCGTGGTAAAGGTGCTAAAGCCGCCCAAGCACGTTACATCAAAGGTTTCTTTGTAAAGGGTCAAGAAGAATTGGCCGAGCTTGCAAGTGGTAACGCAGATGATCAATTGCGTGAAGCATACAGTCATGTTAGCCGCAAGAATGTTAAAAAGCTAATTGAGTTTTATGAAAGCATTATGAGTGCATGCGACCAAATTGCACAAGAAGCAAAGATTCTCAAGAAGCCTCGTGCTAAGAAAATTGTACCTGCAGACAAGTTGGTAGCTAAACTTAAATTCAAAACAGTCGACGACAAGTTGGGTGTTGTAAGTGTACCTCCAGCACAGATTGTAGGCTCGCAAGGTATTGTAGTGTATAACACCAAGACTCGTAAAATTGGCTATTACCATGCTAAAACAAGTGCAGGGCTAAGTGTTAAAGGTACAAGTATCATTAACTTTACTGAGAAGTCTAGCCAAAAGACCTTGCGTAAACCCGAAGAGCAGATCAAAGAGTTCAAGGAACAAAATACACAAAAGCGTGTGGAGACTTGGTTTACTAAAATCAAAACTACAGAGACTGTAATGAACGGTAGATTGAACGAAGACATAGTATTGTTAAAGGTATTTAAATGATTAAAGATTTTGAACATATAGGCGAAGATCACAAATGTAATGTTTGCAGTTGCGATTTTACAGATGATGAAGGCGGAACGATAGGATACTTTGGTATATTGCCTGTTGCATTTTGTCCAACCTGCCTTGCATCAATGCACGACATGGTGCTACAATGTTATGATATAAAGGAATTAGAATGATTACAATGCAACAATGGATGGAACTAGTAGACTATAAGATCACTGAAGGCAATGATTATTGCTGGGAATGTTATGGACCAAATGCTTATGATTTAAGTAGTTGGAATGGTGTTCATGGCAAGGGAGGATATAGTTTTAATATTATATTCAGCACTAAGACACAAAAGGTATATGAAGTCACTGTATGCGACTATACTCGTAATCGTGCTTATCGTATGATTGCAGAGAACAAGCAGGCAAAGCATCGTAAAGAATCTCTAGCTCGTGGGATTAACTTAAATGAAGCATGGGACGATGTTAACTACGTAGATCTAGAAGTTGATAATGATTTCATTGACAAGTCACTTGCTATTAGAAACGGTGAAGACTATGACACAGGAGTGTTGATGCCTCTTACCTTAGATAACAATACCATCTTGCAGGCCGCTTTGGCCGCTCACGAACGTGGCATCACGCTAAACGATTATATTAATCTAGCATTAGCTGATTTGGCTGAAAAAGTTAAGAGCGGCGAGATTACTAAAGATAACTTAATGTTTGGTTCTCCAAACGGTGCCTAAATGAGCGGTAACTTACAAGCAAAATATTTAGGTGTTCCTATTGTATATGAAAGTACATTTCAGTTTGATCCTAAAATTTTGATTCCAAAGTTTGAGGAACTTGCTAAGAATCCTAAATTTAAAAACTTCGGAGGTGCTTCGATTGGATTAGAACTAGGAGATGCAGGTAGTACAGCGTTTGAAGAAACCACTGAACTGTTTCCACACAATCTTCCAGAATTGAAAGAGTTTTCCGATTGGGTAGTTAAATGTGCCAAAGAGATTTTTAATGAATGGGGCATCCCATCAGAAGAACCTAAAATTAATAGAAGTTGGGTTAACAAACATTCTACAGGTGGATGGACCAATTGGCACATTCATGAAAATGTAGATTTGGTATTGGCGGCCTATGTACAGGCATTTCCGGGTAGTGGAGATTTGTATATGGTTGATCCTTTAGAAAACTATTGGTTTGGAATGAGAACCACTAGAAATAATGTATTACCGTGTACTTCAAAAGTTCCGGTAGTTAGCAACAAGGTAATATTTTTTGCTCCGTTTATTAGACACGCAACAGCAAAGAATCAAACAAGCGTAGATAGATGGGTTATTAGCCTAAATATAATGAGAGACTAAAATGAAAATTGGATTAAGTTATAGCCGGTGTGTTCGTGATATCGTAGACGGCGTGGTAGACATCGATGACGTACTTGTTATTATTGCTCGTACAGATTTTGACCCAAACATCGATGAGCAGTGGGCAAGCATCTGGGCAGGCTATCACGGATACAGCCCTTGGAGTAATCCAGAATGGGTTAACTATGCCGACGAGGACGAACAAAAGTTTCGTGACGTAAGTATTGAACTATGGCAAACGGGTAAATTTCATCAGCCGCGTAAATTTGGAGGTCACCCAACACGTCGGCCAGAAATTTGGCTAGAAGCAGTCTTGCCAAGTAGCGCACTCGAACACAATCAGGCCGCTAAGTCAGCATGGGAAAAATTTCAAACAGTTGCCGGACTTGCCAGCGTTAAACTAGACAAGGACTATCGATGAGTTTAATTCCTATTAGATTAGGAGCTCCGTTGGTATTTGAAGACACGTTTACGTTTGATAAGCCGGCTGTAATTGCTAGGTGTGAGGAGTTAGCAAACAACACACCCGGCTTTAACAGCACAACTCAAAATATCGAAATAGGAGATGCAGGTACTACAGCATTAGGACAGTACGGCAACTCATCTAACGATATACAACTACAGCAAGGACAACCTCACACATGGCCAGAACTATCTAAATTTATGACATGGGTTGGTCAAAACGCTTCTCAAATTTTAAAAACTTGGGAATTTGACTTTGACAGAATTGCAGTTACTAACAGTTGGGTTAACCGGCATAGAAAAGGAGGATGGACCAATTGGCACATTCATCATCATGCTCATTTATCAATTGCGGCTTATTTTCAAGCAGATGAAAAAAGCGGACATCTTATTTTAGAAGATCCCCTGGAACCTATCTGGGAAGGTTACCCTGCTTTTAGAAAAACACACATGAATGGAGGTTATAGGCTACCCGTAGAGGACAATAAGGTTTATTTCTTTGCTCCATTTTTTAGGCATAGCACAGAAGCATCGCAGTCAGACAAGGATCGGTGGGTTCTTAGTTTAAATTTACAAACATTTAAGGATATAAAATGAACAATCTAATACCAATGGTAATCGAAAAAACAAGCACAGGCGAACGTGCTTTTGACATATACAGTCGTTTGTTAAACGAACGTATCGTGTTCTTAAACGGGCCGGTAGACGACTATAGTGCTAACATTATCGTTGCACAGTTTCTACACCTTGAGAGTCAAAATAGCGAACAGGATATTCACTTTTACATCAACAGTCCGGGCGGGTTAGTTACAGCTGGTTTGAGCATCTATGATGTAATGCAGTTTGTTAAACCAGATGTCGCTACCTATGTTATGGGTCAAGCCTGCTCAATGGGCAGTTTCTTAGCACAAGCAGGAGCTCCTGGTAAGCGATATGTATTGTCAGAAAGTCGTACTATGATCCATCGTGTAAGTTCTGGTACGCCAGGTACAAGCGGTAGCGTACACGTACAGGATTTACAATTCGAAGATGCTAAACGCAGTTTCGAAGAATCAGTTCGTATTAATCAACGTCTAACTGAACTGTATGTTAAACACAATACGGCAGGTAAGACCTATGATGAAATGTATGAAGTTATGAAATTTGATACATTCTTGTCTGCAAAAGAGGCAGTTGAATACGGACTTGCTGACAAAGTAGTCGAAAACCGTCCTTAAACGTTAGAACCATGGTTATGCTAAATAGTGCTATTAGTATCTATTTAGGAACGCATAACCATGGTAAAAACATTTGACGGCCAGAACTTAACTGGAATCACAGCCCAGAGTTTAAATCTACTCCCTGGTGAATTAAGTGGAAATTTAATTGATGGTGGAACAATCACCCACTTTTCCAGCACAGGTATACAAGATAACGCTACTACAACAGCTCTTGTAGTAACCGACGGAAACATCAGTGTTGTTAGCATTACAGCACCAACTATAACAGGTAATACAACTGTTAGAGGCGACCTTAAAGTTTATGGTGTTTTAGATGCAGGTTTTGTAAGAACTACAGAACTTATCACAAATCAACGTTACGAAAAACAATATATCGAATTTGCTATAGATAATGAGCAAGGTACTAATGTAGGTACAGGCTTACTATGGCCTAGCGATTCCTATAACAAGCAATTAGTTTATAGAAATAATCCAGATAGATTCTTCATGACAGAGAGCGTAGATATTGCTCCAGATAAGAGCTATCTAATCGGCGGATTATTAGTACTAAACAGTACTTCGTTAGGCAACGGTATTGTTAATAGTTCATTAAAGACACTTGGAAATTTAACAAAACTAAATGTTACAGGTGATGTAAATTTTGCAGATATTGTATTCTTTGACAGTGCATCTGGCAAACTAAGTATCGGCAACGCACAACCAACAGCATTGTTTAGCGTCTACGATAGCACCAACGATATCGAAATTATTCTTGACGGTACACCTACTGGACGTGGAGTATTTGGAACATTTAATACAAAGGCACTTGATGTCGTTACTGATGACCAAGTACGTATTAGTATTGAAACAAACGGCAACATTACACTAGGCCAACCACTACGCGATAGTACAGTGATCAAAATGTTTGGCACTGTTGGTATTGGTGTTAACAAACCTACTGCACAATTAGAAGTTGCAGGAGATATTCGATTCAATAATAAACTGTTTACGACAGGTACAGAACCTCCAACAAGTGGCTCATACATGCAAGGCGACGTAGTATGGAACGCAAGTCCAATGCCAACTGGTTGGGTAGGTTGGATCTGTGTTGCCGCCGGTAATCCAGGTCTTTGGAAACCGTTCGGACAAATATCAGCATAAAACTTCCATTACTCCCTAAGTAAATAATTTTGCTTATGGGAGAATCATTATGGAAAGAAAAGTATATAAACATCAACAGGCATTACAGGCATTTGACAGACAACGTAAAACGTGGCTGATACTCAGCGCACTTGTAACAATCGCAGTAGGTAAAATCATATTCAGTTGGTCAACTATAGAAGATCTACATATTATGTGGGTCATTGTTTCTGCCGGATTATTAGTTTCGGTCTTATGGTGGTATTGGACTATGCGTCTAATAAGAGAACTTATACAACACCAAAAAGAAGAAGTAGAATTATTCAACGATGTAGTTGAGTGTATTCGAGAAATCCAAAAAGAAGTAAAAAATTTGACTAGGTAGGTTGACAAAGATAAGTAAGACTGTATATAATAATACGATGCGGACTTAGACGCTCATCCCGCATTATAAACTCTGCGTGTCATCTTAGAGGAAAAACAAGATGGCAAAATTTTATTTAACAAAAACTTACGGCAATGATAGAGGACTATCTTGCTGTTTTAGACAATGGCGTGCCACACACAGCCATTGCTCAACACTACACGGCTACTCAATTGGTATTAAACTGGTATTTGAATGTGATACACTAGATGATAAAAATTGGTGTATGGACTTTGGCGGACTCAAAGAATTTAAAGCATGGGCAGATCATATGTTTGATCACACGCTGGTAGTTGCAGAAGACGACCCCTATTTAAATTTCTTTAAACAAATGTCTAACCTAGGAAACCCTCCTCCCAGTGGTACAGGTGATTTACCAAAAGGTAAACCATTTGAAAGAGGTGCTATATGTGATTTACGTATTGTTCCTGCTGTAGGCTGTGAAATGTTTGCCAAAATGTGCTATGACAAAATGGCTGAACTTCTAGCATCTGGCGACATGCGCTATCCAATTAATCCAACAGTAAGGGTCAAATCAGTTGAAGTATTTGAACATGGTGCAAATTCGGCTACGTACGAAGGATAAAATGAAAAAATATCATATGACAGACGTGGGTGGGGAAGTTATTAAGGATAATGAAACTTACCTATTAAAAGACAATAAAACATTAAACAATCTAGTATTGAGTAGCACACTATTACGAGTAGGTCAACAGACACGAGGACATCGTCATCCTGGACAAGAAGAAGTTTATATTTTTGTGCAGGGTCACGGACAAATGATTGTGGGTGATGAAACTGACGAACCATTTTATGTCAGTGCTGGTGACATCGTTCTAATTCCAGACGGTGCGTTTCATCGTGTGATTAACGATGGCGAAATGAACTTGTTGTTCAATTGCGTGTTTGATGGAAAACGGAATCATTAAATATGTTTGGAGGCTTTGGGTAAAAGCCCTAGGTGAAAAATCAGGCAGTACAAATGAAGAATCGGATAGAATCGCTTTTATTCGAACTTTAATTGTACTATCATATATACTAACAAACATCTTTATTATTGCAGGCGTGATAAGGCACTGGTAACTTGAAAACATATAAAGTTGAAACATACGATAATCTTATACCCGATGATCTTAGATCACGGGTGTGGGACTATATTCAACATCAAAGTTTTCACGCTACCCGAAAAGATGTAGCATACCCTAACCCCGGATCGATTATACATTACGTTCCAGCAGATAATAAAAAGGAATACCTTGATACTAATATACCTAGCTATAATAATCAATATATGCATCGCACTGTTTTGGTAACACGGAAAACGAAATAGCAGTACATCATCCTGTAATATTTGAACTGTGGAAATCTATCAATAAACACTTTGATAATAAATTTGTTATCCGTGGAGATATGGAAGGAATTGCAGATCTCAAATTCCAATATGCCCGAGTGTATGTAAATGCACAACCAGAAGAAACAATTAAACGTAGTCACGGTATTCATAGAGATACTGTTGATTTAAACGAAGAAAAGAATTTTACTTTGTTATATATGGCCAATCCCGAATGGTACCCAACATGGATGGCTGAAAATGTATTCTATGCCGACGATGATACAACTGGCGATACTCAACAATTCCAAAAAGGACACGGACAGTCTAGAGGGTTTGGAATCGGTTATCCTTTTGCCATTGTGCCACCTGTAGCCGGAAGAGTAGTATTATATGACGGAAGAACATTGCACACTACTAAACCTACTGCAACATGGGCTAAGGAAATGCGATATGCAGTGGTGTTTAGAATAAGATTAAAGGACCAAACATGAAAAAAATATTAGTAACTGGCGGTGCCGGTTTTTTAGGATCGCACCTTTGTGAGAGGTTAGTAAAAGAAGGACACCATGTACTATGTGTCGATAACTATTTCACAGGCAGTAAAAAGAATATTGAACATCTATTAGATTATAAAAACTTTGAAGTTATTCGACAGGATATTTGTTTTCCATTGTATGTTGAAGTAGATGAAATTTATAACCTAGCGTGTCCTGCTAGTCCCGGTGCATATCAATGGGATCCTATCCAAACTATGAAAACCAGCGTTCTAGGGGCTTATAATTTACTAGGACTTGCTAAACGCACAGGTGCTAAAATCCTACAAGCATCAACAAGCGAAATTTACGGTGATCCAGAGGTACATCCTCAAGCAGAAGAATATTGGGGTAATGTAAACACCATTGGTATTCGAAGCTGTTACGATGAAGGTAAACGTGCCGCAGAAACATTGTTTATGGATTACTGGCGTCAACATTCTGTTAATATTAAAATTGTTCGCATTTTTAATACATATGGTCCTAGAATGATGACAGATGACGGCCGTGTAGTAAGTAATTTTATTGTGCAGGCTTTAAGCAATAAACCGGTAACAGTTTACGGCAGTGGATTACAAACTCGTAGTTTTTGTTATGTCGACGATCTAATTGATGGTATGATGAAAATGATGGATTCGAGTGATGATATTATTGGTCCGTACAATCTAGGCAACCCTGGAGAATTTACCATGATGGAATTGGCGGAAAAAGTTATTAAATTAACAGGCTCCGAAAGCATTATATTACAACAACCTCTTCCGCAAGACGATCCAAAACAAAGACGCCCAGATATTACAAAAGCCAAGAATCATTTACAATGGGAACCGACCATTGATTTAGAAGAAGGCCTTAAGAAAACTATTGCCTATTTTGAACAAATTGCTTGACTTTTACCAATTTCTCTGTTATAATATATTATGACAACAGAAATCCTATTTGAACAATTCCCCGAAGCTACAGCGGAAGACCGCTATAGAATGATTAGTCAGTTCTTGCGAGAGCATCAACTGGCTACACTAGAATTTACTAAAAAGAATGGCGAGAAACGTGTAATGACCGTTACGCTCGATTCTGACCTTTTACCTCAGAAAGAAAAAGAAGAGTTTCATCAAACTCGTGTAATCGATTACGAAACATTTTCTATCTGGAGCACAGAAGACTTTGCTTGGCGTAGTTTCAAAACTATGAACGCAATTTCTATCAAACCCTACGAAGAACCAAAACGATGGACCGTTACTGTAGAAGAAGCCAATGACGGTAGTGGCGATCTTGTTCTTCCATTGCCGCGAGATTTGTTAGAGCTTCAAGGCTGGAAAGAAAATGATACGTTGATTTGGAAAGATTTAGGCAATGGTGCCTGGCAGTTATCAAAGAAAGATTAACATGAAAAAAATTGGGTTTGCCTGTAAGTGGATTGATCATCCACATCAAGTTGTTGGCATCAAACTAACAGATGACGCTAAACAATACAACACAGGTACTACAACTGTGGCATGGCTTCGCCGCCAGTCACGAGATGTAGCTGAACAAAAACTTTGGGACTTGATGGAACAAAACATCGAAGCTACCCGCAAACTTGTAGAAAAGGTAGGTACCCTAGATGAACCACTCCGTATGTTACGTATCAGCAGTGATCT
>Ga0164296_1005212_pt1 | contig 11478 bp, 9 predicted proteins | sample GEODES057metaG_FD_113533 | JGI IMG/M metagenome (GOLD analysis project Ga0164296, IMG submission 113533) | Dystrophic lake water microbial communities from Trout Bog Lake, Wisconsin, USA - GEODES057 metaG | ecosystem: Environmental > Aquatic > Freshwater > Lake | place: USA: Trout Bog Lake...
TACAGACCAGTAATTCCATTACAGACCAGTAATTCCATTACAGACCAGTAATTCCATTACAGACCAGTAATTCCATTACAGACCAGTAATTCCATTACAGACAAGAATACCAGAGAGGGGGTAGTAGACCCTATAAAATTTGAAAATGATTTTCAGTTTTTTTTATAAGAGAGGCTGTTTAAATGGTTTCGTTATTTATATTTCATCGTGATTTGCGTCTTGATGATAATACTGCACTGTTAGAATGTATAAAGAATTCTACACACGTCATACCTGTCTTCATATTCCCTCCAGAGCAGATTGATTCCAAAATAAATAAATATTTTTCTCATCCGGCTGTTCAATTTATGATTCAATCTCTTATTGACCTGAATCAGCATCTTCACAAATATGGATCACAGTTATATATGTTTAAAGGTAATACTATTGATGTTTTAAAAAATATACATAAACAAATACAATATACTCAAATTTATAGTAATCGTGATTATTCTCGGTATGCAGTAAAACGCGATAAAGAAATATCAGATTGGACTAATTCGAGCACTACTATTGAATATAAAGATGAACAGGATTATGATTTAATTAATATGGAAGAAGCTGACGGAAAAGTCTACAAAGTTCTGTCTCCATATTATAAGAAATTCGCTTCAGGAACTTTCCATGTCCGAAAACCGATTTCTTTCCCTAAAAATGTAGCTATTTTTTCAAAGACAAAACTTCATGGAAATCTCTCTTCTTCGGATATCCTTCATTTCTTTACAGAAAATCCAAATATTAAAGTCAAAGGTGGTCGCATTTCCGGTGGAGGACTTGCTATTCTAGAACGTATCCGCCATAAAGACTTTAAAGATTATAAGAAAGAGCGCGATTTTCCCGCGATTGAAGGTACAACTCGTGCTTCTGCATATCTCAAATTTGGCTGTATAAGTGTTCGCGAAATGTATTGGGCATTGCATGAAGTCGGTGGGAATGATCTTATACGTGAACTTGTCTTTAGAAGTTTTTACTATAGAATTTATGCAAATAATCTAGATCTTCTGAATGGTAAAGCATATCATGATAAAGTTGATAGTAAAATACCATGGGAAACAAATAAAAAATATTATGATGCTTGGAAAACGGGGAAAACAGGGTTTCCACTTTCGGATGCTGGGATGAGACAGCTTATAGGTGAAAACTGGGTTCATAATCGTGTAAGAATGTTAGTCGCAAATATAGCTACAAAGTATCTTCTTCTGGACTGGCGAGAATGTCTGAAATATTTTTATCAAAATCTTGTTGATGCCGATATTTTCAGCAATACTGCTGGATGGCAATGGGGATCTGGTATAGGTGTCGATTCTACACCATATTTCCGTGCTCCATTCAATCCATTTATACAATCTAAAAAATTCGATAAAGATGCTGAATATATTAAACGATGGATTCCAGAACTCAAAGATGTCGCCGCGCGAGACATTCATAATTGGGGTGACCCGAAAGTACGCGCGAAATATCCAGATTGTAAATATCCACCGCCACTCGTAGACCAGAAAGAGGCTTCACATAAAGCGATTCGTGTTTTTAAGGCTGCTGCGAGTGGGTAGAAGCGGTAAAAGTCCGCTGTTTATTTTCTGCGGTCAAAATAGAACAACGGAGAATGGGGTCTAATACCGGGGGTCCATTTGATTATGATTATGATATAGTATTTGACGATGATTATGACGAAGGAGACGATGGACCTGTTCTTGATGCTTTTTTGGCATCGTTGCAGCCTTTGCCGCCTGATATAAATATAAATGATATGCGCGCATTTATTATAGATAAAGCTAATAATTTATCAAATATAATAAGAATTGAGAATGGTATTCATCATATATCACAAGTGATACATTATAGCGGATACAGAATAAAGATTGAATTGGATAATAGTGATTGGGAAACACCTGAAGAAATGATTTCAGCTACAAGTGCAATATCGAAAATATCGCCAACGTATAGACACGATAATATTTCAATCCATTATATACCAAAGAAATTCGGCTTTGTTAGTATAGTTTGAGAAGAGTGTTATCAGATTATAAAGAGTAATATCGATAAAACACAAGTGTTCCATTACGATCATGTTTCTAGACCATTGTGGTTTGATAATTTTTATATTTTTTATTAAATTTACCGGTGCAAAAAGTAATATAGATGTTAACATCGTTATATTTCAATAGTGCAATTATAACAATATTATGGGCGATTGCTCCTATAGTACAGAAAATTTTATTGAAAGAATTTTCCCCTGCAGTAATTATGATATTATTTTCGGGAATGTATGCTTGTTGTACAGTAGTTTATGCGATTTATAAGCGAGATGAAGTTGCGAAAGCATTACCAAAAATAGATTTGAGAGTATTTACATTATTGCTAATATCTGGTGTATTTTCTGGTTTCTTGGCGAATCGATTATATTATATAACATTAAAGGATTATTCTGCGAGTGTCGTAACGGCAATAACAGCAGTATATCCATTAATAACTGTACTTTTGGCATATTTACTATTATCTGAAAAAATAAACTTAGTGACGGCTTTTGGTATTGTTTTTATATGCATGGGTATCGCTATGATTGGATATGGTGATTACTATACAGATGTAGAACCATATAGAAATGATTAAAAAAAATAAATATAATATAGTAGTAAAATGGGTCAATCTTCTGCTATTATGAAATCTAAAAGCAAGGACAAAAGCAAGGACAAAAGTAAAGATAAAAAAATAAATAGAAAAAAACGCGGAGGCGCTGGCGTTATTACAAAAGAGTCAGATATAAGTGATTATCAACCACCGAATCTTCCAATATTTGCTTTATCTGATTCATATAAAGGAAGTCATGGTTTTATGTATCCAAAAAATTCATTAAAGTTAATTGCATATGGAGAACCACGTGGTCCAATTACTATTGAAGAAAAACCAATTGGAATCGAAACTAGAATCGTTGTTTATGGTATAAGATATTTAATTGAAAATTATATTAATAAACCCATGACTACAGAACATTTTCTTTTAATAAAAAAGTTTTTTGAAGAACACGGAGGAATATTTGGTAAATATCCCTTTTTAGAGAAAAAATTTAAAGATTTAATAGGTAAAAAAGCACCTATTAAAATTTATGCACTCGAAGAAGGTACAGTTATTTTACCTCATACACCAGTGTATAAAATTGAAGCAGAAGGAGAATATGCTCCATTTGTTACTTATTTTGAAACATTATTAACGATGATTTGGTATCCAATGTCTGTAGCAACTTTAAGTAAATGTTGTCGCGATAGCATAGAAGCTACTTTTGAAACAATTAAAGTACCTGAAAAATCACATTGGTATATAGACTTTATGCTTCAGGATTTTGGTTTTAGAGGATGTACATGTGTAGAACAAAGTATAATTGGCGGAGCAGCACATTTATTAAATTTCAAGGGTTCTGATACTATGTCTGCATCATTTTATACGCAATTTTATTTAAATAACGGTATAAATACAGCCGAATCTATCCCTGCAAGTGAACATAGTGTAATGACATCATATAAAACTGAAAAGGAAGCTATGGTAGAGATTATGAAAGAATTTGGACACAGACTTTTTGCAATGGTTATGGATAGTTATAATTATGAATATTCATTAACACGTGTATTCCCTAGTGCTTTACAAGAATATTTAAATTATTTAGGAACTAGCCCACCTCCACCTCCTCCTGCCTCTCTTTCGCAAAATACCAATGATCATGAAGAACTGCCACAGACTGCACAATTGCCAAAAATTTTAGGACGTCCAACTACTGCAAGTACTTTAAGAGACGCCTATAATAGTAGTGTACTAAAAGCACAAAATACTAGACTTGCTAATAATAATGTTATATCTAGAGGTAGAGGCGGTGGTTCTGATAATATCACATTTTATCCTATAAATATTGGTGGTAAACCTTTTGAAAAAGAAAATCGATTAATTTATAGTTTAGGAAATAGTAATCTTCTTCCTGAAAAATTTAAAATTGTTTTCCGCCCAGATTCAGGAAATCCTTATATTGCTGTAATTCAAGCTTTAGAATCAGGATTACGTATATTTGGTATCGATGAAGCGAATAGTCATATTAATGGTAGTATGAAATATATTGCAGTTAAAAATGCAGGTGTTATTCAAGGCGATGGAATAAATGTATTTACATTAAGATGTATTTTAAAAGTAATTACTGGTCAAGAAATTACTGAACCTGATAGAAACTCTATTGGAATAAAGAAGACAGAAGAACTTGATGAAGCAATAAAAATGATGGAAAAATTAACAAATAACGAGTGGGCATTTTCACCATTGTCAGTAGCATTTGGGATGGGAGGCGGACTTCTTCAGAAAATTAATCGCGATACAGTAAATTTTGCTACAAAACTATGCTATGCACGACTTGAAGGAGAAACTGGGCGTAATATTATGAAAGATCCAGTTACAGACCCTACAAAACGTTCACTTCCAGGAGATTTAAGTGTATACGTCGATGAAAATGATAATAATACTCCAAAAACGTATCCTAAAGATTTGTATGATGGACAGAAAGAAGATATGTTAAAATTAGTATTTGATGGAACCGCAGACGGAATGAAGGACGAAATATTACTTAAACCTTTTGATACTATTCGCAATAACGTAAAAACTAACTGGAAAAATTTAGTTTCTGTATCATCTAAAATTAATGCAACAGAATTTCCAAAAAATTATAAAAAATTACAATATGGAATTAGTAAAGAATTAAAAAAGCTCCAAGACCAAAAAGGAGCCGAAAATGCGAAATCTATTAATGAAGCAGGAAAAAGCCATGTTCAATATATTGAAATTGAAAATATCAAATCTATTGATCTTACAACTCAAACAGATCAGCTTTCAAAAGCATTGTCGCCAGCCAAGCAATCAGGTGGTAAATCTCATCATCATCGTCGTCGCCCAAATAGTGCTCCCGTGAAAACGAAATCCAAGTCACGCAAGAACTAAAATGATATAAGGATTTGAATATTGTCTATATATAGTTAGTATTCTCTAACTGCATGCAATAGGGGGCATATAGGATAATTGGATAATCCGCCAGCCTTCTAAGCTGGAAATTGCGAGTTCGACCCTCGCTATGCCCGTGATATAGTTTTATTTTTTATAAGATTTTTAATCATAAAATCGCCTTTCCCTTCATTATTGTTATATCCCAATTTTTCATAATATCCTTTTGCGCCTTGACCAGATATTACACTTATTTTTGGATATCCGCACTGAATCGCAATTTCTTCTGCTTTTGCCATGAGTTTTTTACCAATCCCGCGATGCTGATTACTTTTTAAAGCAGACGTTACGCTACTGCCGCCATCAATACTGACAGGGCGCATTTCAGAATATACATGAAGTTCACGAATAAGCGCGGCATCTTCTAATTCAGGGAATATCTTATGCATCTGATTTATTTTGCGAACAAGTCGCAAACGTGTAAAACCATACAGTGTCTTTTTATCTGGTGTTTCGCAACTTATGAAATATTCTGTATCAAATGACGCATTATATTCACGTACTACTATAATTGTATTATCTTCATTATATTCGATACCGTTTTTTACTTCGCGACACCGAATACATTGGCACGATATTCCTGAACTCTGCATTTCTTCTTGGATATATTGACGCATATTTGAATGATAATCCTCTTGTGCAACATAATCGCCGCATATATCTCGAATACATCTATTTAGACGTATCCATGGAAATATTACTGATTTCACTTTATACAGAAGATTAAACAAATCATCATTCGAATAAGGGATATATGTACCTTCATGATACCATTTCTGAATTTCAGTAAAAGGTGTAATAGTTGTAGGATATATCTTCCATTGATCTACCTGAAATTCACAATATCGCAAATCCCATTTCTCATAAGCCACACTATCCTTACCATCCCCGCGTGTAGCAGGATATGTATAGTTATATTTATATTTCTTAGAATAGACTCCCAATAATTTATCAAACATATATTCGTCTTTTTTTATATCACTTCCTGGAAGATTTGGCATAAAATGGGCATCAATTTTATATCCACAGTTTTTTAGCATTTTAATAGCCGCAATTGTAATAGCAGTCGGACAGCGTCTATTTATAGTATTTAGAATACTATCATCAAGATGTTGTATTCCTAATTGTACACGTGTGCATCCATACCTTCTGAATCGTATAATCTCTTCGCTGTTTATTGTATCTGGACGAGTCTCGAGAGTTAGACCAATAACTTTACAGGTTGCGCTTTTATTTATATATTTTTCATATTCAAGTGACTCTCGGTCACGTATTATTATTTCTGCAATCCATTTATTATTTTCAATATTACCAAGTACAACATTTTTAATATGGTCAGTAAATGTATTTGCTGCATAATATATATCTCGAATGTATTCTTCACGATATTCAATAGGATACGATGTCCACGTTCCACCGAGAACAAGTATTTCAAGTTTATCAATATCATGTCCAGTTAAATAAAGGGCTTCCATGCGAATATACATCTGACGCACACAATCAAACTCTTCGCGATTCGCCCGCAATACTCCTGGTTCGCCCTTCAAATAACTGCGCGGTTGTCCTGGTTCATTTGGACAATAACTGCAATTAAATGCACATGAGAATGATTGTTTAACAGTTTCGCCACATGCATTTATATAACTCGGTTCAGGTGAAGTAAATATAGTAATAGAAAGAATACCCGAATGACTTCTTCCAGGCTTAATCTTCAATATATCTTTCATTTTTCGATGGTCTTCTTCATTATACTTTTGTTCATTATGATAAATAATAAGAAATATAGTATATAAAAATGAATTCTTGTGACTATAACTATATATTTTTTTTAATCTTGCAAAAGATACTCCTTTCAATAAACTGTCAATCATAGGAACATATTTAATAACGTCAGCATCATTTGGTTTTGGAAATTTCTTGGCAATATGTGCGTCAAATTTATCACTTATAGCTTCGATATCAAGTATCCTATCGGTCCTATCGGTCCTATCGGTCCCATCGGTCCCCGATGCAGGAAAAGAGGAACACATGTATTTTATATGCTTTTAAGATTAAGATAAACCAAAAGAATATAAAAATCATTTTTTATTTATCTTATTTATCTTTATCTTTATCTAAAATGAATTATCTATACCATCACCAATAATATTTACACCTTCTGCGACTCCTGCAACTGCGGCAACACCTTTATAATTCCATACAAAATATAACCAAACCCATGTACCTATCAATATAAATACTCCTAGAATTATTAAGCCCCAACCAAGTGCCTTGGGTGGCGGATTATTTGATACTGTCGTTGTAGTTGTTGTTGTAGTAGTAGAAGACGGCTCGGTAACTGGAGGTGTAGCTGGAGGTGTAGCCGCAGCCGTTCCATCAAAGCCTTCGCGTTTCATAGTTACTATATAAATACCGCATCCTATCATTGCAAAACCGATTAATGTAAAAAATAGAGTACTTATTATAGTTGTTACACGACCAAAAGTTGCTGCACCGTCTACCAATGTATTAGCCATATCACCGCCTTTGCGAGATTTATGAGTTTTACGAGACTTATGAGACTTATGAGACTTATGAGTACGTGATTGAACCATAATATATCTTCTAAATTATTTAGATATTATAAAAATAATAAAAAATAAAAATTAATAATCAATAATCAATAATTAATATTCAATAAATAAATGCCACAACAATATTATTACTCTTTTTAACAAATTTAAAAGCAATGAAAATAGTTTTTGATAATGGCATTTTTATTGGTTCTCTTTTATTTTTTGTTGTAAAGTCTTCTTTAAACTTTTCAATTTTGCTTTGCAAGAACATTGCAGATTTTAGAGATATTTGCGATCCAGTGATTTTATGTATATATGCTTGCCAGAATATATATTTCGCAGGCATTTCATTTATAGATACTGTCCATGCAGATAATCTACTATCTTCGATAGTTTCTTTCACAGCTCTATCAACTTGAATATCAAGCATTTCATATAAATCTTTTAATGTACCCGAAAGTGTAAGCAAACCAGTAAAGATATTAGAATGCCATCTCTCAAACGCGGGTTTAACAATATCTCGTATTTTTCCACGTTGACTCCATGCAGGAGTTGAATTTGGCAAATGAGGGACACTATTTTCACGTGAAAACGTATATATTTCACTTTTCTTAATATCAAGCATCGGTCGCACAAATTTAATATTATCACATGGATATACTTTTTCCATTCCAGTTAATACATTATATTTTGATTGTTGCGCAATATTTGTAAGTATATTTTCACAAACATCGTCATAATTATGACCAAGAACCACAAATGGCATCTCTAGTATACCACCTCCTCTGCCACCGCTCCCAGCACTCCCAGCACTTCGGACACTTCCAACGCTCTTTCCACTTCCGTTACTATCAACACTGCGTCTTTTATTACTTCCACCATCACTGCCACTGCCACTCATCCGTCCAACAGAGTAAGTATTGGCAGTATTGGCAGCATTGGCGGCATTCTCATTATTGGCAGTATTTGCAGTATTATAAGAATTATAAGTATTAATAATATTATTATAAACGTATTTATATGTATTATAACGCACATCGCGAGTGTATGATTCATAGATATTGCGTAATTCATATTTCATACATTTTCCTCTATTAATTTCATATATTTCACGAATATGCAGTGGTATTTCCAAATATGCGCACCATTTTTGCAATATGATTTCTTCTTGTTTACATGTTTCGCGATTTGCGTAATTTATATGAACTGCATCAAGTGTGTATCCATATTTATGTTTAAGACGTCGCAATATAAGACTAGATATCATAGAATCTACACCACCAGAGAGTGATATAATAATATGTCTTGGTTTTTCAATATTAAGTATATCGGAAAAAGATTTTGTAATTTTGTCATAATCTCTATAAGTATAATCCAGTTTTGCTCTATTTTTCGGATTATATTCAAGTATACCAGTAAATTCTGTTTCAAGAGTAATATCCCATGCATTATTGAATGTATTTGGATAATATGAAGTAACAAGAACTTTATTTGAACTTACATTATCTGTAGGACATCTCTCATATGATGCTTTAATAAATTTCTTATAAACTTCAATATCATCTTTATCTGTTGAATAATTATTCATACGTTCCCATGTATCAGAGATTACAGTATGTATAATAATCGCGTTTTTCGTATGACGATACGGCAACATTGCGAAACACCATTCAATAGATGAAAGATAGTTATAATTATTAGTAATATCTTTTAATTTATTTGCATAATATCGCGCTTTTGCATCATACACATTATTGTTTTTGTTTATATTGCGAGTTACCTGATCATAAAGTATAATTATTGAAATATAATTTTTAATTGTTGCTTCACAGTCAGAATAGTGTTCGACCCATTTATCAAAATTGTCCTCCAAATATTTATTCGATATCTTCTTTGAAGAAGAAAACCATAATTGCGGATTATCAAACCATAAATCATATAATTCTACAGTTGCCGTCCCTGACACCCCAGTCCCTGACACCCCAGTCCCTGACATTTACCAGCCGGTCTAACATTAATATAATTAACATCGCAGTTCCTTAAATCAATTTTTATTTTTCGGTACGGGCGACGGCACCGCTACTATTGATTTTGATATTGTATGCCTCCAAAACCGAGGTCTCTATAATTACCTACAGAACTCGTCTGTTCATTTGAATAACGTTCTTTATTTATAAATCTCTCGATTATAGCGCGCTTTTTTCGTATGTCATTTAAATCTCTTGTACTTTGCGCTGTTTGTCCGAGTTGATTTTCAGGATAAAAATAATCGTAATTCTCATTTATATAATCATTTAATTTTTTATCAATTAATTCAGCAGTAGCTACATTTATTGTTTTATCTTTGATTTTTTTTATTAAGTCATTTATTCTTCCAGTTGAATTATTTCCCATAAAATGTGTAGCTATATTTTCTATTCTTTTTAATTCATTTGTTATTATTTGTAAATACATAGGTTTATTTCTAAATAATTTTTGTAAACGTAATAAATTATTATATGATAGATGAGCAATAATTTCGTCTCTAGAATAATAACTATCTATCAATGGTATAAATCGTTTACTCACAAGTCTTAATTGCATACGTTCTTCAAACGTTAATCTATCTGAATAAATAACTTTAAATAATACATTATCATCTATATCAGGAAGCGGAGGAAGCGGAGGAGACGGCGGCAATTTAGATTTTTTGTGACGACTATGTGATTTTGAACTTGAATTTGACCTTGAATTTGACTTTTCTTTTCTTTTTTCTTTTTCCATAATTACTCTATATTATATATACAAAATACTACTTAAAGACCTATAGTGTATTTCTATACAATGAAATTATTTATACCTGTCATATGTTACAATCACACATGCAATACGGAATTTATGTTCAGTCTTATGCAGCTCGTAATGACTCTAAAAGATCATAATATTTCGACTATATTATTTCCAATTGTATTTGATAGTCTAATATCTCGCGCAAGAAATGCAGCTGTTGCACATTTTCTATCTGATTCTTCGGCGACCCATCTCCTTTTTATAGATAGTGATATCGAATTTAAAGTGGAAGATGTATTTACTTTACTCGTCGCAGATAAACCTGTAGTATGCTCGGGATACGCTCAAAAATGGCTAAATGAACAAACTATGAAAAAAGTATTCAGTTCACCTATAGAAATTACGCGTCCTACAGAATTAATTACAAGAACATCAATTCACTTATTACCTGGTCACGTTCCAGCAGAACTTATGCTTTGCAAATATGCAACAACTGGATTTCTTTTAGTTCAACGTAATGTCTTTGAAAGAATTGCAACGGCACATCCTGAATTACAATATGAAAACGATATAGACGGATATTCTGCTGCAAATCCTTCATTGTTCTTTGATTTCTTTCCAATAAATATATGCCAAGAAACGAGACGATTCTTATCAGAAGATTATGGATTTAGTAAACTATGGACTCAATTAGGAGGCGAAATCTATGTAGCTACAAACGTTACGCTAAAACATATGGGATGGTATGCATTCCAAGCAAACCTTTATAGACAACTGACAATCCAGATTTAAGCGACAATCCAGATTTAAGCGACAATCCAGATTTAAGCGACAATCCAGATTTAAGCGACAATCCAAATTTAAGCATTTAACACATAATATAACTATAACTATAATAATAACTATAATAATAACTATAATAATATAATAATAACTAAATAATAAAAATGGATTCTACATCGTGTTATCGATGCCCTGTGTGTGTGAATGACACTGATGGAAATTTTAGTCATTCATTTAGAAAAATGCGAGTAATAGATGGAATTCACATTTTCTATAGTTGTCCTGCAGAAGCTACAAAATATAA
>Ga0164296_1005214_pt1 | contig 11477 bp, 10 predicted proteins | sample GEODES057metaG_FD_113533 | JGI IMG/M metagenome (GOLD analysis project Ga0164296, IMG submission 113533) | Dystrophic lake water microbial communities from Trout Bog Lake, Wisconsin, USA - GEODES057 metaG | ecosystem: Environmental > Aquatic > Freshwater > Lake | place: USA: Trout Bog Lake...
AAAGGATGTTCCATGGATTTGAGAAAACTCAAAACGTTAATTGACCTTGTTGCTGAATCAGGCATTTCTGAACTAGAAATCTCTGAGGGAGAAGAAAAAGTAAAGATTGTGAACCATAGAACTGCCGTAGCAGCTCCTTCCGTTCAACAAGTTTACATACCACCTTCCGCACCATCACAAGTTATTTTGGAGCAAGATGCAAGTGCACCAACTGCAAATAGTGCCCCTGCTGTAGAGGCAGCTCCAGAAGGTAATGTCATGCGCTCACCAATGGTGGGTACTTTCTATCGTGCCCCAAATCCGGAATCTCCAGACTTTGTTAAAGTTGGTGATCGCGTAAAAGTGGGTCAAACCCTTTGTATCATCGAAGCAATGAAACTCCTCAATGAGATTGAGTCTGAGTTTGATGGTGTAGTACAAAAAATCCTCGTTGAAAACGCACATGGTGTTGAATTTGATCAACCTTTGTTCGTGATCGCCTAAGGGGACGACATGTTTGACAAAATCCTTATCGCCAATCGCGGCGAAATAGCACTGCGTATTCAACGCGCATGCCGAGAACTCGGTGTTAAAAATGTTGTGGTGTATTCAACTGTCGATAAAGATGCGAAATACGTCAAATTAGCAGATGAGGCTGTTTGTATCGGTCCCCCTCCATCACCTTTAAGTTATCTAAACATGCCTGCGATTATTTCTGCAGCAGAACTAACCGAAGCACAGGCAATTCATCCTGGTTATGGCTTCTTATCCGAAAATGCAGATTTTGCTGATCGCGTAGAAAAATCTGGATTCGCTTTTATCGGTCCAACAGCAGAATCTATTCGTTTAATGGGTGATAAGGTTTCAGCTAAACAAGCCATGATTGCCGCTGGTGTTCCTTGTGTTCCAGGATCTGATGGGGCATTGCCAGACAATCCTAAAGAAATTTTAGCGATCGCTAAAAAAGTTGGTTACCCAGTCATTATCAAAGCAGCAGGTGGAGGTGGTGGTCGAGGTATGCGCGTGGTGCATATCGAATCACAACTTATTAATGCTGTGAACATGACCAAAGAAGAAGCTGGTCGTGCCTTCGGCAATCCGGAAGTGTATATGGAAAAGTTTTTAACTAATCCACGTCATATCGAAATCCAAATTTTGGCTGACACGTATAAAAATGCAGTTTGGTTAGGGGAGCGTGATTGCTCAATGCAACGTCGTCATCAAAAAGTGATTGAGGAGGCGCCAGCACCTGGGATCGATCGAAGACTGATTGCAAAAATTGGTGAGCGTTGCGCATTAGCTTGTCGCAAAATGGGCTACCGTGGCGCAGGTACGTTTGAATTTTTATTCGAAAACAATGAGTTTTTCTTTATCGAAATGAATACCCGTGTGCAGGTCGAACACCCTGTTACTGAATTAATCACTGGTATCGATATCGTTCAAGAACAAATCAAAATTGCCGCCGGTGAAAAATTATCCATGCGACAGCGTGATATTGAATTTAGAGGTCATGCCGTAGAATGCCGTATTAACGCAGAAGATCCTTTTAAATTTACACCTAGCCCCGGAAAAATTACAGCTTGGCATACACCAGGTGGTCCTGGCATCAGAGTTGATTCTCATGTTTACGCTGGCTACACTATCCCACCAAACTATGATTCGATGATCGGTAAACTGATTTCGTACGGAGCAACACGCGATCAAGCCATTAAAAGAATGCGCATCGCACTATCAGAAATGGTTGTGGAGGGCATCAAAACCAATATTCCATTACACCGTGAACTGATGATTGATCCTAAGTTCAATGTTGGTGGTACAAGTATTCATTATCTTGAGCATCGTTTAGAAGAACAAGCAGCTACGCGAGAGCTCAAATAATTTATGTCCTATCGACAACTACAATTTACGGTAGATGCACAAACTGCTGAAGAACTCAGCGATGCATTAATGGAACTCGGCGCTCTTTCGATTAGTGTTGAAGACGCTCAAGCAGATACTCCAGAGGAAAGCCCACTATACGGTGAGCCTGGCATGATTCCAACCCAGGAAGCGTGGAATGAATCTATTGTTCAGGCACTATTCGATAATGCTTTGTGGCAATCCTTTCCACAACACACAGAAGCTATCCTCGCAGAACTCGCTCAAGCAGGTCTTGCAGTAGATGTCTACACCGAAGAAATCATCGAAGAACAAAATTGGGTTGAACTCACCCAATCGCAATTTGAGCCGATTCCAATCACTTCTAGGATGTGGGTAGTGCCATCATGGCATACGACGCCAGAAGGCCTCTCAGAAGACGCTATATGCCTTGCTGTTGATCCTGGACTTGCGTTTGGTACGGGAAGTCACCCAACAACAAAATTGTGCCTACAATGGCTAGAAAAGCTTTCTAATGAGCAACGATTACAAAATCGTAGTGTGCTGGATTATGGATGTGGTTCTGGGATACTTGCGATAGCTGCTAAAAAATTAGGCAGTGGCAAAACTGTGGGTATTGATATCGATCCCCAAGCGATGACTGCAGGCAAACATAATGCCGAGACGAATCATGTTGATGTGGAATTTTATTTACCAGATCATGCACATTCAGCAGCAATCACACAATTCGATATTGTTGTAGCAAATATCCTTGCAAATCCTCTTCAAGTTTTATCACCAGCAATTGCCGCGCATTTAGCACCTAACGCTGATCTTGCTTTATCCGGCATCTTAGAGCGCCAAGCAAGTGATGTCATCGCTTGTTACGCACCTTGGATCAAGTTAGAGCAAGTGGATTCGCATGAGGGCTGGGTTCTGCTAGCAGGTTTTAGAACCAGTGTTTAATGCGCGCACGTTTTTATCCACTTTTAATGCTGGTGCTGCTTGCTGTTCTTGCAGCAGTCCAAGGATTTTATTTATTTGACCTATGGGCAAAAGTCCCGCAAGCAAATGTTGCCAATTGGCGTGTTGAATACGCTTCTTTAAATTTTGAAGAAGAAAGTTCCCATCTCCTAGAGATGCAAGTGCGAACCGAGTCCCCTTACTTTTGGAAAAAATCTGCACTACCTAAATTGGAAGTGGTTCTAACTAACCTGAGTGGTGAACCTATCGCTTACCGCAAATTTACACCTCGAGAATGGTTGCCAGAAGATCTCCCTCGAAAAAGAGAGTGGCTCATAAATGGCGTTGCTTCACAAACTGAAATTACAATAGCAATGCCTTTGGAAATTCCAAAGGAAGCGAGTGGCTTTCAAGTGCATTTGTTGTATGAATAAATCAAATACGAATTTTAATTAAAGGAATTTATGGCTAGCCTTATCTGCGGTTCAATCGCTTACGACACAATCATGTCCTTCGAAGGACGTTTTGCTGAACAAATTTTGCCTGAGCAAATTCATATTTTGAACGTTGCTTTTTTAGTCCCCAATATGCGCCGCGAATTTGGTGGTTGCGCAGGTAATATTGCCTATAACCTCAAACTTTTAGGTGGCGAGCCCCTCATCATGGCTACCGTAGGTGGCGATGCAGGTCCTTACTTTGACCAATTAGGTAAATATTCAATCTCTGCAAACTTTGTTCGTGAAATTCCTGAAGCTTTTACTGCTCAAGCAATGATCACAACAGATCGTGACAATAATCAAATTACAGCATTCCACCCTGGCGCAATGTCAGAATCACACCTCAATAATGTCGCAACGGCAGTGCTAACTCAAAAAGAAACATCACAACCAGTTCAACTCGGAATCGTGGCTCCTGATGGTCGTGATGGCATGATGATTCATGCAAAACAATTTGTGGATACTCAAGTACCGTTTATTTTCGATCCAGGTCAAGGTCTACCCATGTTTAGTGGTCCTGAACTAATGACCTTCATTGAGCAAGCAAGTTATATCGCTGTCAATGACTATGAGGGCGAAATGCTCTCCCATAAAACAGGTATGCCACTTGCTGAAATCGCTAAACACGTTAAAGCTTTAGTAGTTACTAAAGGTATCCAAGGTTCAGAAATTTACGCGGATGGACAAGTCATTCATATTCCAGTGGTGCCTGTAGAAAAACCAATCGACCCTACTGGCTGTGGCGATGCGTTCCGTGCTGGACTTTTATATGGTATCGAAAACCAATTAGACCTTGAAACAACCGGTCGACTCGGATCTTTGATGGGAGCTATCAAGATTGCATTTCAAGGACCACAAAATCACACGCCAAGTTTTGCAATGATTCAAGAACTCTATCGCAAAGCATTCAATAGCGATTTCGCTTAAGCAAAGAAAAACCCACCAAGGTATCCCAAGGTGGGTTGCTTACATCTTTTACTTCTACAGCTGTTGCCTTTCGGAAACCGTCTAAATTAAGGACGGCTACCGGTAGGAAAAGGCCATGCAGCAGTTGGATTCAAAGCCGTTGTTGCTTTTGCTTCTGGCTTTTTAGCTGCTGGCTTTGCAGCGGCCTTCTTAGCTGGTTTCGCAGCTGCTTTAACTACTTTTTTTTTTGCAGCAGGCTTAGCCGCTGGTTTAGCAGCAGCTTTTTTAGCAGCAGGCTTCTTAGCAGCTACTTTTTTAGCAGCTGGTTTAGCAGCAGCTTTCTTAGCAGCAGGCTTTTTAGCAGCAACTTTCTTAGCAGCAGGCTTCTTAGCAGCTACTTTTTTAGCAGCAGGCTTCTTAGCAGCAACTTTCTTAGCAGCTGGTTTCTTAGCAGCTACTTTTTTAGCAGCTGGTTTCTTTGCTACAACTTTTTTAGCTGCAGGTTTCTTAGCAGCAGGTTTCTTGGCAGTTGCCATATTTAAGCTCCTTCACGTGAGAAGTAATACATACTACAGTTAAAGAAGACCCTGGCGTTCCGAACCGACTCTCTGGGTAGAAAATCGGCACAAACGCGCGAGCCATTCATGTTTCTATTTCCTTCACTGCAAAATAGTCCCATGAACTTCGTAAAAAAAGCCGTACCAATTTCTTGGAACGGCTTTTTTAATTCTGTAAGCACTAACGAGTGCGCAAATATGTTCTTCAATGTGCTACGGATACTTTGTAAATTTTGGAGGGAAACTTGCCCTGTTCGAATTGTCGAACTTTTTGTTTTGCAAGTTAACTTCCAAAATCTAATTTTCAATCCGTACATCTCCAATTTATCGGAGACAACTTCGAGTTGTTAATCCCAACTCAATGCGCCTCCAGTTTGATACTCAATTACTCTAGTTTCAAAAAAGTTTCTTTCCTTTTTTAAATCTATCATTTCAGACATCCATGGAAAAGGATTCTCTTCATTTGGGAACAATGCGTCAAGTCCTATTTGCATACAACGACGATTACAAATGTATCTTAAGTAACTTTTGAACATCGGTGCATTGAGTCCAAGCACTCCACGAGGCATCGTATCCTCTGCATATTTGTACTCTAATTCGACTGCTTCAGTGAACAAAATTTTCAACTCGTCTTTGAACGCAGAAGTCCATAAATGGGGGTTCTCGAGCTTGATTTGATTAATCATATCGATACCAAAATTACAGTGCAAAGACTCATCACGTAAGATGTATTGATACTGCTCAGCAGCACCTGTCATTTTGTTTTGACGACCCATCGCAAGTATTTGCGTAAAACCAACATAAAAGAATAATCCTTCCATGATGCATGAAAAAACGATGAGTGATTTTAATAATTTTTGATCGTTTTCTGGTGTGCCAGTTTTAAAAGATGGATCAGTTAATGTATCAATGTACGGTAATAAAAATTCATCTTTCGCACGAATAGAATCAACTTCGTGATACGCATTAAAAATTTCTGCTTGATCAAGTCCTAATGATTCAACGATATATTGATAAGCATGAGTATGAATCGCTTCTTCAAATGCTTGGCGCAATAAATATTGACGGCATTCAGGCGCAGTAATCTGACGATATGTTCCAAGAACAATATTGTTTGCTGCTAAAGAGTCAGCTGTAACAAAAAATCCTAAATTTCTTTTGATGATGCGACGCTCATCTTCAGTTAAACCATTTGGATCTTTCCAAGTAGCAATATCACGCGTCATATTCACTTCTTGAGGCATCCAGTGATTTGCGCAACCTGCCAAATATTTTTCCCATGCCCATTTATATTTAAATGGTACTAATTGATTCACGTCAGTTTGACCATTAATAATTCTTTTGTCTGCTACGTTAACGCGACGATCTTTAGCAACTTCAGGACTTGCCTGAATTGGTGCAATCGCTTCGTTAGGTATAGGTGTGTCAACAACCCTTGGTGTAGCTAAAGTAGCCTTCACCTCAGGAATCGGTGTAGGTCCTACTTTTGCTGGCGCTACAGGGGTATCATCTTCCCAATTCAACATCGTATTTCTCCAAAAATTACTTCATTCGTTTCATTTAATTTTACTGGCAAGCTTCGCACTCTTCAAAGCCGTCATCGCCTGGACGCAATGTGCAAACTGCACCTTCCGCTTCGGCTAAAGCTTGGTCGTGCGCAGCCGCTGCACTTGCAGCTTGCTGTTCAGCAGACTGATTCGAAACTGCATTTAAATTGCTCTTGTCCACTGTAGACTTTTCAACTTGAGTTGCTGAAGTTGTACGCAAATAGTATGTAGTCTTCAAACCACGTACCCATGCTAACTTATAAGTCTCATCTAATGTCTTACCAGATGCACCAGCCATGTAAATATTCAATGATTGTGCTTGGTCAATCCATTTTTGACGACGAGATGCTGCTTCAACAATCCATTTTGGTGCAACTTCAAACGCTGTTGCATAGATATCTCTTAAATCTTGTGGAATACGATCAATTTTTGCAAGTGAACCGTCAAAATACTTGAGGTCAGCAATCATCACTTCATCCCACAAACCACGTGCTTTTAAGTCACGGACGAGATATTCGTTGACAACTGTAAACTCACCAGACAAGTTTGATTTAACGTACAAGTTTTGGAATGTCGGCTCAATACAAGCTGATACACCAATAATGTTTGAAATCGTTGCTGTCGGAGCAATTGCTATACAGTTGGAATTACGCATACCGTGCTGCTGAATACTTGCACGCAGCCCAGACCAGTCCATCTTGGCAGAATTATCTACTTCTAAATAACCACCACGTTCTTGAGCAAGAAGCGCCATGCTGTCTTGCGGCAATATGCCGCGATCCCAGAGTGAGCCTTTATAAGTACTATAAGTGCCACGTTCTTTAGCTAATTGATTAGATGCTTCATACGCATAGAAACAAACTGCTTCCATTGAAGTATCAGCAAACTCTACTGCAGCATCACTAGCGTAAGGAATACGCAACATGTGCAAGCAATCCTGGAATCCCATAATACCTAAACCAACTGGACGATGCTTGTAATTTGAATTCTTAGCTTTTGCTACTGCATAGTAGTTGATATCAATAACGTTATCCAACATGCGCATTGCAGTGTGAATCGTTTTTCTTAATTTTGCATGATCAAGAACCAACTGACCATTAGCATCAGTCATCATGTGCGCTGTTAAGTTCACAGATCCTAAGTTACAAACTGCAATTTCTTCATCATTTGTATTAAGAGTGATCTCTGTACACAAGTTAGATGAGTGTACAACGCCAATATGTTGTTGTGGGCTACGGATATTACATGGATCTTTGAATGTAATCCATGGATGGCCTGTTTCAAACAACATACCAATCATCTTGCGCCACAATTGCGCTGCAGGAATACGCTTAAATGGCTTGAGTTCGCCAGCATCTGCTTTTTTCTCATAAGCAACATACGCTTCTTCGAACGCACGGCCATACTTGTCATGCAAATCAGGAGTGCTTGATGGTGAGAATAAAGTCCAATCACCGTTTTCCATGACACGCTTCATAAATAAGTCAGGAATCCAGTTCGCAGTATTCATATCATGCGTACGGCGACGATCATCGCCAGTATTTTTACGGAGCTCTAAGAACTCTTCTATATCTAAGTGCCATGTTTCGAGGTAGGCGCAAACAGCCCCCTTACGCTTACCACCTTGGTTTACAGCAACAGCCGTGTCATTAACAACCTTCAAGAATGGCACGACGCCCTGTGATTTACCGTTAGTACCCTTAATATGACTTCCCAAAGCACGAACATTTGTCCAATCGTTACCCAATCCACCTGCGAACTTAGATAACAAAGCATTTTCTTTGAGTGCTTCATAAATACCATCTAAGTCATCTGGCACTGTTGTGAGGTAGCAGCTTGATAACTGTGAACGCAAACTTGCTGAATTAAACAAAGTCGGCGTACTAGACATAAAGTCAAATGTTGACAAAATTTCATAGAACTCAATAGCGCGCTCTGTTGGTTGCTTCTCTTCGAGTGCAAGTCCCATCGCAACACGCATGAAGAATGCCTGTGGCATTTCAATACGCTGACCATCAACGTGCAAGAAATAACGGTCAAATAAAGTTTGTAAACCAAGATAGTTGAACTGTAAGTCACGCTCAGCATTGAGTGCGTTACCTAAACGCTCAATATCAAAAATCTCTAAAACGCGTTGGTCAAGCAACTCTTCTTTAACACCACGGCGTAAAAACTTTCCAAAATACTTTGGATAAACTTGCTGCATCTCTCCCTGGGCAACTTCAACGCCAAGGATGTCGCGACGAATCACGTGCATCAAAATACGTGCTGTTACTAAACTATATGCAGGATCTTTTTCAATGAGGGTTCTTGCGGATAAAATCGCTGAATCAAAAACTTGCTCTAAAGGAACACCTTCATACAAGTTTTTAATTGTTTCTGTCAAAATCGTTGTTGAAACAATGTGATTACCTAATCCTTGGCAAGCAGCTTCAAGAATTGACTGTAAATTTGCCATATCTAATGGTTTTAGAACACCATTATCTGTAACGTTAATGCCTGGATGTGGGACATCGGCAACTTTCGGTGCTTGAACTTGTGTTTGAACACGTTCTTGATTTCTTTTATCACGATACAAAACATATGCTCTTGCGACATTGTGCTCACCACTGCGCATTAAAGCTAATTCAACTTGGTCTTGTACGTCTTCGATGTGGAAAGTTCCACCGTTTGGACGACTACGTAATAAACCACGCACAACAACTTGCGTGAGTTGCTCAACTTGTTCACGAATACGTGCTGAAGCTGCACCTTGACCACCATTAACAGCTAAAAAGGCTTTAGTTACAGCAATCGCGATTTTGGATGGCTCAAATCCAACCACAGCCCCATTACGACGAATGATTTTGTAATCAGATAACTGAACTGGACTTGTTGCACCAACTCCACCCGCTACAAAACCAGCGGAGGGATTTTGGCCAGATCCCATGTTTGGGTTTGTGCCCGTTGAAAATGTATTCACACCGAGCAGATTGCTTTGGGGGTCAGCGAATGTCATAAAAGCTCCTAAATTCTTTACTCTTTAAATTGGTCAAAATTACTATTTTTCTATCTCAATGAACTACTTGTAAATTCCTCTAAAACCCCCGTCTTGTCACTCTCGCAGGCTATAAAACTTGTTTAAATAGAAGCTAAACCCTGCACAATCGCATATTCAATTTATGAAGTAGAAAATACCTAAAAACACTATCTATTGTGTTTAAGTTTGCTCTATGTACTAAGTATAGGTAATTTTTGATTATTTTGTCGATGTATTTTTATTATTTTTAATAAGGAAATCCCTAATTAGTGCACACTAACAAAATATTATGATTTTTGTCACTATCCTGACATATAGCAATGTTGGTAAACACTCTGATGGGAAGCTAGATTTATCGAGCAAGCAATCCAAAAGGTAGTTTATTTTCCGGAATTTTTGCGCTTTGACTGACATAATTCCAATCAAAAATTTTTCCTGGGTCGGTTTTTCTTCCGGGAGAAATATCACTATGTCCGACAAAATATTGAATTTTGTATTTCTTTTCTATAGAGGCGATCATTTTTACAAGAGCGTCATATTGTTCTTTTTCAAAAGGAACATCTCCAGTACCCTCTAACTCGATACCAATCGAGAAATCATTGACACGCTCACGGTCGAATAATTGCGAGGCACCCGCATGCCAGGCCCGATTCTCAGTCGACACAAACTGAACAACTTGACCATTCCTCTGGATTAAGAAATGGGAAGATACCTGCAAATGGGCAATAGTTGCAAAATAAGGGTCTTCTTCAGGATTTAAACGATTCGTGAAAAAAGCCTCAATCGCATCTCCACCAAACTTGCCCTCTGGCAAACTAATGTGATGAATCACAACTGTATCTACAGTCACTCCCTCAGGTCGATCATCATAATTAGGGGAACGTACCTGCCTTGCACTACCTAAGCAACCATCTGAATTAATGGAATGATAGTGATCAATGCTACAAAAATGTCTTTTTTGATATTCATAGGACTCACTTAAGGGCAGTCGAACCTTGCAATACTCACAAGAAACTATTTTGACAATCTGAGGTTTTGGACTTGGTTTAGAAGTTTGTTGATCACGCTTCTCCCGCCTAAGTCGAGATTTCTTAGGATAGATATATACAGCCCAATAGACTAAACCAAAGAATATAAAAAACTGGATGACTTTAAGCATTCAGAAATATGCAATCAGCGCTGTAAGATAACTTCAAGAACAAAACGACTGCCTACGTAGGACAAAAGTAGTACAACGAATGATCCCAATACCCATTTCGAGGCCTCAGCCCCTCTTAAGCCAACTTTCCAATGGGCATACAACAAGCTTCCAAACATTACCCATGAAATCAAGGAGAAAACCGTCTTGTGGTCAAAAATAAGCGGTCTTCCAAATAAGCTCTGGCTAAAGAATATTCCTGAAAATACTGCTACTGTGAGCAAACAAAAACCAATACCAATCACATTAAACATGACTCTTTCCATGGTGAGCAGGGGTGGTAACTGATCAAGCCACTTTGAACCCCCTCCAGGAACTAATAAACGCAGTAAGGTGCTGGAATCCTGCTCTTGCTTAGAACGTAAACTTTTATCTTGCAGCGTCATCAATATTGCCTGTAGTGTGGCTAAAAACATAATGCCGTAGGCAATATTGGCAGTGATAAAGTGCAGACGAAAACCAGGGGAATGAACTGCTTTTGTGGAAATAATAGCCCCAGCAAAAACAGTGGGTAAAAAACTAAACAGGGTTGCAAGTCCCACAACAAGTGGCAACATTCCTTGTAAGGGATAAAACCAAGCTTCAATCCAATAAAGAGAGATCCCTACCCAAGCCATCATCGATAAAGCTTGTGCAAAACCAAAAACAAGACCTTGAGGGGTAAAAATATCCTGATAACAGGCAAAGCCATGCAAGGCGAGTAAAATAAATACTAATAGGTGTATCCATCGTTGATGCTTCTTACTTGACAATGTAATCGTCCTCGGAGCGTTTTGCTCGGGTCGGTCAACAGACATACGACGATTGTGAATCACAATCATCAATAATGTAAGTGCGTAAGCGATAGTCGGATATATTAATAACATATGCTTAGTTTAATACCCTCATGCTAGAAAATCTAACAGACCGTTTAAGTCGTGTGGTTAAAACCATTCGCGGCCAAGCCAGACTCAC
>Ga0164296_1005216_pt1 | contig 11476 bp, 11 predicted proteins | sample GEODES057metaG_FD_113533 | JGI IMG/M metagenome (GOLD analysis project Ga0164296, IMG submission 113533) | Dystrophic lake water microbial communities from Trout Bog Lake, Wisconsin, USA - GEODES057 metaG | ecosystem: Environmental > Aquatic > Freshwater > Lake | place: USA: Trout Bog Lake...
GTGTTTGTAATATAATCAAAACAGTCGACATATTATTAAATGTCATGTAACTAGGAGAAACCTGACCGCTTAATATTTTGTCTTTGAAAGAGGTCATATAATATACTGAAAAAGCCAGTATAACGAATATAAATAAAAATGGACCGATGCTCGATATCACATTAAACAACAAACTTTGACTAGAAGTGCGTTCAATTGACTTGTTGAATAGATTATATAATATGTCTACCATAATGATAATCAACGCAACAGATAAAGATGCATCGGCGCATATAATACTTCCTATATATGTATAACTAGACGTAAAAAAAGACATGATGAATAGTATAAGACTTGTATAAATAAATGTATAAAAGGCATACATATATGCCGTTGTTCCGTTTGTATTTGATATTATATTTGTAGCAGTTGAAGATACAGATGACATTTTTACTCTTATATATTTATAATATTATATTTAACAAGGAATTTAACAAGGAAATTTCAAACAACTACTATCTACCTTTTCTTTCAGTTCGTCAATTTCCTTTTGCATAAGTTGCATTTTTTTCAATAAAAGAGGAATGAACTCTACATAGTTTACGCATTTGAGTTGCTGTCCATTGACGTCTGTTTCGGCTGTAAAAGATACTAGTTCAGGCAATACTTGTTCGAGTTCTTGTGCTACAAAACCATAGTGTATAGGTACTGTTTCTGTTTCTATTGTAGTTGCTTCTGCATAATTTATTTTTTCAAAATCTCTTTTGAACTGATAAGTTCTTGGTTTCACTTTTTCTAAAAGATTTTTTATAGTTTGGTCATCTATGTCTTGTATATTTGTTTTGGTAGATATATCAGACAAGTTATAGATATTTCCTGCAGCATGAATATCTTGATCGACATAAACACTCGAGTTTTGATTCGCTGGAGTAATATATGTACTTCCTGAACTTGTATCTGGCGCACTAACAGGACGATACAACCAGTTTACTATATCAGGGTTTGGTGTAGTTTGAAAGTTTTTCAAGTAAATAGATCCATAAGGACTTGGGTTTGTTCCTGCTGACATATTTGTATATGTATTTTATAATATATTTTAGAAAAAATTATAGAAAGGTTATACTTATATTATCTTTTACATATTTATCTTTTGCATAATATTTATCTTTTATATGATATAAAAATATATCATATATATATCATATAAATATAAAACGGTGACTTTGTAAAGATGAACTATAATAATCCGAATAACTTGAATAGTCCTTTGAATGTAGCATTCGCATTACAAAACAATAGTTTGAATTTGAACAAGACACACCCTCTCATTACGAATGCAAATGAATACTTGATGTATAGAAAATATGTATCTATTCACTCAGAAGATAGAGATACTACTAAATACCCTTCCTCTGCTAATTTTGAGATTGAACTTCCAGAAGATTATTTGAATGTTCTTACTGTAAAGTTGAATGACTGGACTTTTCCTTGTAATTATAATACATTTTCACAGGCAAATTCGAATATAGTAATGACTTTTCAAATAAATGAACCATATAATCCTGCTTTTTATGATAATACTAACCCTCTAGAAAATGCGATTTTTCAAGCACTTTATAGTAATATCAATAACGACTATATTGTAACTATAACCGAAGGATTTTATACTCCTGTACAGATTGTTACTGAACTTACGAATAGGTTTAATGATGTTGTTACTCAATATATACTCAATTATTTCCAAAATAATGCTATTTCAGGTTTCCCTCCTTCACAATATCCGTCTTCTTATTTCATAAATAAGTTCAATTCAATCGGTGGATATACTGACTTTGTAATAGTATTTAATGCTGTTTCTCAAAAAGTATGGTTTGGTAATCGTAGTAGTACATTTGTTCTCACTAATAATTCTTTACCTATTACTTCCTTCTTACCTGCTTGTTATGCTGGACGTAGTAATAAGATTTTACCGGATTCGAATAATTGGGGGCTTCCATCTTTTGTAGGTCTTCCTAGTACTCCAGTAACATCGGTGACAAATCCGAATAACTATGTAAGATTTTACTATGGAAGTGTAAATAGTGGTGATCTTGGAACATGGCTTACTCCAAATCCAAATATGCCTGGTTGTCAAGTTTCTTCTGTAGAGTGTGTAAATAAGATAAATATTTTTGGTCCTACCTGTATTTATTTAGAAATAGAAGGTATGAACTGTATTGATGAGACAATACCATTTGCAGTAAATCCTTTTACAACACATACGAATGAGACGAGTGGGGTAGTGAATTCTTCTTTTGCGAAAATAGGTATTCCAACCACTCCTTTGTCAGAGTGGTATGATCGTAATAATAGTTATTACAAGTTATATAATCCTCCTGCGGAAAGAATTAGAAAAATAAAAATAAAGTTTAGATATCATAATAATATTTTGTGTGACTTTAGTAATTTGGACTATACGATGACGCTTGAATTCACTATGTTACAGCCTCAAAGCAATATGAAATCGATTGTAAATAGATAGAAAGGTCCAATTTGTTGTGTATTTTTATTTTATATGATATGATATATTATATAAAATATAAGTATTGCTAGTTATAAAATTAATTTATATCTGCATTTGAAAAATCATACATATCTATTACGTTCTGTACTATTTTGCTTCTTTGAATATCCATTTTATCTAGTTCTACAATTTCTATACTAGTTTTATCTTTTTCTTCACGCTTTCTGTCATACTTTTTGAACCTCTCTATAAAGTCATTTAAACCATTTTCTATAGGTTTATCCGTCTGTTTCAAGTCCCCAGTAACAACCATCTTTGATCCACTCCCTAAACGAGTGGTTAACATCAACATCTGATTCGGTGTGCTATTCTGCATTTCATCTGCAATAATAAACGCGTTCTTGAATGTGCGACCACGCATATATGCCAAAGGAGATATCTCAATTATGTTTTGATATATCATATTGTCCACCTCCGACTTCGTATAAAACTCCTGAAAAATATCAAAAATAGGACGAGTAAATGGGTCCATTTTTTTCGCAATATTTCCTGGCAAAAACCCAATATCTTCGTCCACAGAAACAGCAGGACGAGTAATAACCACCTTTTTTATATCGCCTTTTTTGAGAAGTTGGATAGCACGAATACAAGCAAAAAGAGTTTTCCCTGTTCCAGCTGGTCCAAGAACAAAAATAAGGTCTACCTCTGGATTACTAAGATACTCCACATATTTTTGCTGGTTAACTGATTTTGGTTGATATTTGGAAAAAGATTCAAGGGAGACATAGGAGTTAGCCGAAGACGAAAACGAGTACTTTTGGTCTACCCATAAACTTTTCAACATATCCTCTATATTATCATTATTGCTATCTATGTTTGAGTTTGTGTTTCGGTTTTTTTTCATTGAAAGACCATTTTTATGTTTTGTGCTTTTTTTACTATAAAACCCGAGAATACTTTTATGGTTGAGACTCAAAGTATTCATTGTTTTCAATGAAAAGGGTTTTAAAAAAATGTTTCTAGATAAAAAAAGAAAATACATAAAGAAATAAGTAAAAGTCAAAGAGATAAACATTTAATATATCAAATAACAATATATTTATATTCTTATTTGTTAAGTAATAAAAGAAATAAAACAATAAAAAAATAGATATATAATTATACCTTTTATTTAAAAAACAAAACAAAAGAACCATTTCCTCCATAACCTCCGCGTAAACCTTGGTCACCAGTTGTACTATATCCACCACCACGAGCGCCACCTCCACCACCACCTTGTCCATTTAGTCCCCAGCCTGTACCATATACATTTGTTATACCTCCAGCACCTCCTCCAAAACTAGTTACATTAGTATAAGGCGGATTAGTACCAGCTGGTATGTGTGTAGATGGTTGTGTATAGCCACTTGGATAACTGGAATCATAATAACAACCACCTTGTCCTCCTCCACCGGCTTGAAATATAGTTCCATCTATACTTATAGTATTACCATCTTTTGGTGTCATTAAATTAGCACCATTTGGTGTAGCACCTAAAGTTCCGTTACTTGCACTGTTTAAAGTAACATTAACTCCAGAAGCAACGATACTACCATTAAAACCTTGACCAGTACCAACACTTCCTTGATTGTTAGCAGCAGCTCCTCCTCCTAAAGCTGTATAACTAGCTGTTGGATAACCATTTAAATAAATATATGAAGTTCCACCATTTGTGGCAACCACTGTACTGTTCTTTATTAAATCATTATTACCAGGAATACCACCTGCGCCTATAGTTACACTAATGGAACTAACAGAAGAACCTGAAAAATAACCAATTGTAACACCACCACCACCGCCACCTCCTCCTACCAAAATAAAATAAATTTGCCCTGTATATCCTACGTTACTAATGTTCAAATTCAATGAATTGTTATAAGTACCACTTGCCCAGTAGTATATATTATAACCATTTGTATTTGTTCTATAATAATACGGCGTTGTATCATAAGTTAAATAATTAGGTGGTCTTGTTAGAAATATTTTATATAAATCAGTATTTTTGAATGAATAATTAGATAAAGATGAAATAGTACTAGCTAAACCTCCTAATATTAGGTTAAGGTCTGTATTATTTACTTTATAACCTGTTGCTGAAGCTTGAGTTGTGCCAGATGTATTATAAGGCACAAAAATATTACTTATATCTATTCCATTTATTAAAATATTTGTATTGCTTGTGTTTGTAGGAGTAATAGGGTTTTTATTAATAGGACTTCCTGTTCCAGTCCATGTATAATAATAAGAACTCATATTATTAATATAATAAATTAAAATATATTATAACCTAATTTATACATATTTTAACTACTTCCACTATTTCCATCGGAGTAGGCATACACAGTAGCCGCATTCAGATAGTCATTAATACATGTAATATATTGTCCTGTTGTAAAAGATACCCCTATACTAAATACATTTTGGTTTGTATTCAGTGCTGCAAAGTTTGTGTTATTATATAATGTTAATCCTCCACTAATATTATTCCCTGTTAAGTAATATATTTGGTCTGCTATTCCGTTTCCAACTAAAGATGCGGATGATATAAAATAAACTGTTCCTGTTGTCGTATTACATAAGCTGAATAAACCGGTTGAAGCAGGCAAAGTATACGTCGTCCAACTATTCCCACTTATATTATATTGAAGAAGAACATTAGTAGTGGCTTGGTTTCCAGCAGAGGCGTATATATAGTTTCCATTCAAACACATTGAAAAAAAACCAGAGTTTCCAGCATAACCATTTGCATAAGGATTAGAACCTGTTAAAGTTGCTGGGGAGACAGATGTTGCAGTAAAAAAACTGTTATACCAACGAAGGTCTCCACCAACTCCAGTACCATTTGAACTCGTATATACCATAGGTTGACCTCCTGTGCCAGTTCCTTCTGCTGCTAGAGCAACCGTATATCTAGTGTTCCAAGCGTCACTCGTAGTTATCAGAGTAGTACCGCTCCATGTAGCGCCAGCATTTGCCGAGTAACAATAACCATTAAATCTATCAAAAACACACATATATGTTCCACTACTACTAATCGCACACGATGAATAGAGTTGACCTGTTGGGACAATCGTATTATTCAATAATGTAAATGTTCCGCTTGTAGATAAAGTAGTGGATAAATAAATACTTGTTGTTCCTCCACCAGATGCTACAGTTGTTATTAGACCATATGTACCGTTTCCAGACACGGCGCAAGATGTTACTAGGTTGTTTAATGTAAAAATAGTGAATGTCTGTCCAGAGTTGTTGGAGTAAGCATAACTACTTGTATAAGGGATAAGCTGAATTTGTATAGAACCATCTGAAGACATAGCAGTAGTAAATGATGGTAACCCATTATTCACTTGTGCTCCATAAGTAACTGCAGAGTTTGTTTGTTTCCAGTTATATCCAGTTACGCCTATTTTTTTGAATATTTGTACAAGGTCATATCCATTCGTTTTCAACTTGTATCCTGTGTTCGATGGGTCTGGAGTTCCTGTTCCTGCGCCAAGTCCTTCAAATAACTGGTTGAGGTCTTGTCCGGTAGTCCTTAGTTTAAAACCTGTAGTAGCCGCTAATGTAGAAGTATAAGCTTGAAAAATATTGGAAAGGTCTGTGTTCGCAGGAAAATTTCCATTTCGCACAATATATCCTGTTGTTGGGTTCGCCATTTATTATAATAAAAATATATAATAAAAAAAAGAGTATATAGTTTGTTTATTCGTGTTGTATGGTTGTATTTTATATTTGTATTTATGTTTTTATCTATGTTTGTATTTTATAATCAAATCGCAACAAATGTATACTTATCACCTATTTTACTATACCTTGCAATAATACCTGGATTTGGTTTGTTTCGTATAACATCTTCGGCGTTATACACATTTCCAACCTTATCAATATAATGCATAATTCCTTGAATATCTTGAGCCCATACTTCTACTTTTACACACTCCTTCTTATCTTTTTTTGTTTTATTCACATTACTCTTACTTGATGTATCATTTGACTGTACATTTACATTTACTTGTTCTTCAAAGTTCAAGTTAACCATTGGATTCTCAGAATCATCTACTTCACTATTTTCATCATTTTCGTCGGTAATTAATCCGTGCGGAGTTCCTTTCATATGCGTTCCACAATAATCTTGTCCTTGCTTTTTCTTTCTAGTACACTGTACATTTGCCGCTCTCTTAGCAATACAACGGTCACAAAGAGGTACAATATTTTTGGCTCTTTTTCGTTTTTCTATATCCTCTTTCGTAAATGTAATTCTAGGATAGTCATAAATGTATTGTATTAATGATGTTAAAACTGGGTCACTCATATTCATATTGCTATTTTCTTTACTTGTGGAGAGATTTTCTTTGTGTTGATGTTGTGTTTGTAATTCTCCTGCTTTTTTTGATATATTTTCTTTGAACTCTAACATAAAGGTTTCTAGTTTTTTATTGAGTCTTTTTTCCATTTGTTCTCGCTGTATTTTATTGTAGGCTATTTTATTGTAGGCTATTATTATATTTGTGTTGTTATTGTTGTATTTTATTATCTTTAATATTCAAATCAATTTTGTCAGTAAAAAAATAATAATTATATTTTACTAATAAAAATACTACCTATTATATGTGTCTACTACATCTATCTACTTACTTACAAACTATACTACTTACAATGTATACTACTTACAAACTAATTGATAAAATAGATTTCAACAACTCTTTTTCTCTTTCTAAAATTCTCACTGTTTTCAAATAACTTGTTACCAATGTCTTTGTAGAGTCATCCCAGCCATTGTTTGCGTTTGTAATACCATAAGATACATACATATCTATAAATGGGTCAGTAATCAATTTTACTTCATAAGCAACTCTGTCAATTCCAGATAAATAATTAATCTTCTTTACAATATTTGCGATGCTATCTTGTCTTTGTTTCTTTTCTTCCTCTTCTTTTTCTCTTTGAATTTTATCCTTTTCCTCCTTTTCTTGTTTTTCAATAAGAGAAAGATAATACTCTAATACGCTTTTCTCTAATACATCCTTCAAGTCAGCATTTAAATAAGAATCATCCGAGTATTCATTATTCGAATATTCTTGTTCTCTGCTTGAAGGGCCTATAAGTCTTTCTCTTACTACCTGGTCTGGTGGTCTTACATACTCTTCTTCTGAATTATCATAAAAAGAACTCATTTTATACTTTATACTTTTGAAGTATGTATATTATATTTATTGTTATGTTTATTATAAAGATAACAATTTCATTTCAATTTTTATAAATATTTTATAAACAACTTTACAAATAACTTATAAATATATTTTGAATAACTTTATACAGTAGTGTATTCATGAGGTAACACAATTGCCGTAATCATAATAAAAATAAGGTACAAATAATAATCAAAATAATATTCTAATCCTACACCATAAAAGTTCATAATTTGCATGAAACTATATAAAAATATTAAAACAAACCCAATACTTGTTAATAAACTTGATGCTGATGCCATATTTTATATTATATACTAATGTGAATATAATATATGAATACAAAAATGAATATCTTTAAAAACTTATAAAACCCTTATAAACCCTTATAAAACCCCTTATAATATAGAATACTTACTAAAAGTCTCATCAAAATTTTCTCCTAGTGTTTTCTTGTCTATATAATGATAACTCAACGAAACTTGCTGTGAATGTTCCTTGGTAACCCAAACAGGCACATTGTTCATAAGTTCTCCGTTGTCCAACTCAAACAAACTAATAAAAACACTATCATTATTTTGTGCCCACAAACCATCATAGTCTGTAACTCGTTCAGTGAGTTTTTCCCAATGTGGTTCATCATTACTTCTTATTTGTTCTTCCTTCAAAAGTCTCTCCTTCTTTTTCTGGGACTCGTCTATTTTATCTTCTGGATAATTCATTTTTACAAGACAGTTCCCTAAAAATAGAGCAAACCTGACAATACCACCTTGACCATATTTTCCATTATCATAAACCGCAACAATATCCTTATAACGTTCCTGCATCATATGAATATATTCTTCCTTGCTGAAATTACTTAACCCCAAGTTATTATCATACGCACTTGTAACCCAACCACCTTGATGAACTGCATTTGTAAAGTTAGTAAAATAAAAATATTGTCCCATATAAGCATTGCTTCTTGTAATATCCTCCTCTTTATTCGCTCTTTCTCCAAAAACATAGGTAAAATAAAGGTTCTTATTATATGTTCCTGTATATGCTACTATGGGACTTTCATGATACTTCCCATCACCATCATATAAAAGCAATAAGTCATTGTTATTCGCAAAAAACTCACTAACGATACTATCAATAGGAATATTACATATATGTCTATGATTTATAATTTCATCTGCTAGTCCAAACCAAACAGAACTCTCTTTATAAATATCATATTGGTCTATATTGAAAGGTGTCAAGTCATAAAATAGATAAAGTTCATTCTCTTCTTCATTCAAAAAACAACCTTGATAGTTAAAGTCGGAAAAAAACACATGGTCAAATGTACGGTCTCTTTGAATTGTCTCAAACCTGTCAACAATAAATGCGTCTATTTTATCTTGATAACAAACTAACAATGAATGTAGAACGTCATCACACTCTGCAGTTAGTTCCTCCTTATATAAAATATCTTGAAGAACTGTAAATGGCAATGATAGTTCACTTTCTCCTTCATTTTTTACAAGCATAAACTCCAAAAATGGATGCTTCCCCTTGTTATTCACTCTATAACAGCATAAACGAACATTCGTTTCTTCTTTGAATATCTTTTTCTCTTTTATAATTTCATATACATAATCTAAGTTGGTATTTATAACATCTAACCCAGAGTATCTGTATAGTTGTGGAAGTTTTTCTTCATAATACTCGGCGTTTTCACTAACATTTGTATCTATATCCATATGAATATTGTATGTATATTATATGTATATCCATATTAATACATACACTTTATATCGTTTTTCTTTTTTAACTATATACACTTTTTATATAAACTTTGTAAAAATGTTGAATATATAGTTAAAGTTGTACATATATTTAAAGTTGTATATTTGTATATTTCTATTGTTTGTCAACCTTTCTACGGATTGTTTCTTTGACTTCTTGTTCTCTATTATCTAAAATAAACTTGGTCAACTCTGTTGCCTCCTCCGAATCTTCCTTGAAATATTTTTGTAACGTAGTCATCAACATCTTTCCGTTAATAGCTTTCTTCACAACCGATTTCTTATACACAAGTGCACCACCATTAATATCAAAACAATCTATTTGGTTAGACTTCATTACATTGACCAAACCTTCTGTAAGCGTCTTTTTCTTATTGTTTCTTTCTTTAATTTCCTGTTTGAGTTTATTCACTTCGTTGTCTATTTTAATCCACTCCTTTATTCTTGCTACAAGTTGATCTTTTGTTTCTTTTGTAGCGGCAGAGTTGGAATGTTGGTTTGTTGTGTTATGACTATTCTCCATGGTTTCGTGATACTATATATATTTATGTATGATATAATATGATATAATATGAATATATTTAATTATGTTTCATTTATTATTATACAAGTCCACAAAAGCATTTCATTCCACAACAGTATTTTCATTCCACAACAGTATTTTCATTCCACAACAGTATTTTCATTCCACAACAGTTTTTTTCAAATAGTCTCTATAATGTCTTTTACACATAAAGTCAAGATAAACAGGACGGCTACACATCTCCCCCTTTCTCTTACCCTTTTTCATTACTTCTATACAGTCATAGTTCATTAAACTAACTAGTGATACACCATTCAATATTTTTGCGTATTCGCCCTGTTTTTCCCAATCCTCTGGTGTCTTTTCCGAGTCCTTCTTTTTTATTGAAATATATGCAGTCTGTATTTTCTTCAACTCAGAAGGAGAATACTTCTTATCTTCTTCTAAAACAACTCCCTCTTTGAAAACAGTCCCTTCTTTATTGTCTTTATCCACTATAACATTCTCACTTTTAATAAGACTACTCACATTGATAAAATCACTCTTATTACTTTCATTCTCTTTACTTTTAACAGATATAGCACTAATAGCACTACTGTCATTTTTCAAACTATTCTTCATATTTTTCATATGATATGAACAGTACTTTTTCAATACATTTTTGCGACATATTTTTTGTTCTGTCTTTTCTTTATTTGTATAGAGTTTGACATATGTTTTTTCATGACAATAACTACTACCACATCTTAGACTAGGACAATTTGTAAAACTATCTGGCATGTTTTTATTATAATAAGGGTTCTCATAAATAAACTCACATCGATAATACTTATCAAACTCTGGGACACCACTGGTCGCTACATCATAGTCTAAACATTGGAATTCGGGGTTTATATGAACCTGATGTAAATACACAAAGTCTTCTATCTTATAATATGGCAAAAGTCTTTTAACTACTACTCTACAGTAAGGACATCTTAAAGAGTATTTCATACTGTCTGTCTTCAAATAAGAGTAACTCGAACCACTTAACCTGACACTCAATAAAACAAAACTCACTGCATCTCTTACTAATGGTATATAGTTAAACTTGTGACCACAAGGCATAGTAATAATAGGTTCTACAAGCGGTTCGTTACTAATAAGACAACGAAAGTTTTGTTTCTTTTCATAGTCTTCGTCGTTCACTACAGTGTTTTCTTCATTCTCTTCCTTGTTTAGTTCATTAAAAAAGTCAAAGTTGTCTATTCCATTCACTTTATACTGATTCTTATAAGTATATACTACATTCTCCGTTGTTAAATCAATAATGTTACTCAAATTATGTGTACCTATATTATTTGTTGCCATATATTATTTTTTTTAGTAATTTGTTTAATATAGTAAACTCAAAGTATACTTTTAAATAGAAATACAAAAATATATTATATTACGAACATATCTTTATATTTTTATATTTAGAATAGATATA
>Ga0164296_1005217_pt1 | contig 11474 bp, 8 predicted proteins | sample GEODES057metaG_FD_113533 | JGI IMG/M metagenome (GOLD analysis project Ga0164296, IMG submission 113533) | Dystrophic lake water microbial communities from Trout Bog Lake, Wisconsin, USA - GEODES057 metaG | ecosystem: Environmental > Aquatic > Freshwater > Lake | place: USA: Trout Bog Lake...
TCCGCCAGCGGCTCCGGTAAACCCACGCTCGTCACCGGCGTAAATATCCCAGCATGGGCGTGATAAATCATCATTACTTTTTCCGCCCGCATCGGATCCGTTGACCAGCTTGCCGACACCTCGCGAACAAACTGCTCGCCGCTGGTCGCCGCCAACGCCGCAGCAAAATGCGGATACCGTGCAGCTTCCCGCCGCAGCATCTCCATGCGCGCGCGAAAACATGCCGCCAGATTTGGAAATTTTACCCACGCCGCCATCTGCTCCACCCACTCGCCGTGCAGATACTCTCGCGTCGGCAGCTCCAGCGTATCCGTCCCGTCCATCGGCGACGCAGTCTGCTTCTGTCCGAAGAGATTATTCGCCTCCAGCGCCAGCCGCGATGCGCCCCACGCCGACTCCAGCGCTGTTTCGCAAGCCGCATGTGCCGGCCAGATGTGCCCCGCCGCGCGCGCCGCATTCGCCGCGTTCACCAGAAAACTCGATTGTGTCTGCATCGCTCTCCCCCAAATAAAAACGGGCAACCCATTCGGGCCGCCCGTTTCGCTACTGTTTCAATTCTGCCAGATTCGCAGGGGGTACTATGCCAACTGTCGTGCAAGTATTTTTTCGCCGCCTGTTTTCAGGCAGTTGGGTCGTAGTTCAGATTCGGCCCCAGCCAGCGTTCCACCTCGGCCACGCTCAAGCCTTTGCGCACGGCGTAGTCTTCCACCTGGTCGCGACCAATCTTGCCCAGACTGAAATAACGCGATTCAGGATGCGCGAAATACACTCCGCTCACACTGGAACCAGGCCACATCGCAAAGCTTTCGGTGATCTTCATGCCGGTGTTGGCTTCCACATGCAGCAGTTGCCACAGCGGGCCTTTTTCCGTATGGTCCGGGCACGCAGGATATCCCGCCGCAGGCCGAATGCCGCGATACCGCTCGTGAATCAAATCATCCTTGCTCAATGTTTCCGCACGGCCATAGCCCCACTCCGCACGCACGCGTTCATGCAGGCACTCCGCAAATGCCTCCGCCAATCGGTCGGCCAGCGCTTCCGCCATAATGGCGTTGTAATCATCATTCTCCGCGCGATATTTGTCGCACAACTCCTTCAGCCCAATGCCGGTTGTGACTGCAAACGCACCCATCGAGTCGGCCAATCCACTCTGCTTCGGCGCGATAAAATCCGCCAACGAACGACATGGCTCATTGCCTTCGCGGTTCGCCTGCTGCCGCAGAAAGTGGAAGCGTTCCAGCACCTGCTGCCGCTTGTCATCAGCGTACAACTCCACATCATCACCCACGGCATTCGCCGCAAAAAATCCGTACACACCACGCGCGTGGATGGATTGTTTCGCGATGATGTCATCCAGCAACCGGTTGGCATCGGCAAACAACTGCCGCGCGTGACTGCCCTGTTCTGCATGGTCCAGAATGCGCGGATAGATTCCCTTCATCCCCCACGCATGGAAAAGCGGCGACCAGTCAATGTATTCGCGCAGTGTCGTCAGCGGAAAATCTTCCAGCACGCGGATACCGGTAAACTCGGGCACAGCAATTTCTTGCGCACGCCAATCAATCGGTGTACGTCGTTCACGCGCAATCTCAATCGGCACCAGTTCGGCCCGCGGCGCATTGTGCGCCAGGCGCAGCGCTTCATATTCCGCATCGTGCTGCGTAATAAATTCCGGCCGCGATTCATCACTCAGCAAACTCGTCGTCACCGGCACTGCGCGGCTGGCATCCAAAACATGCACCACCGGCTGGCTGTAGTGCGGAGCAATCTTCACCGCAGTATGCGCGCGGCTCGTCGTAGCGCCGCCAATCAGTAGCGGCACCTTCATACCCTGCCGTTCCATCTCGCGGGCCACATGCACCATCTCATCCAGCGACGGCGTAATCAAACCGCTCAGCCCGATGATGTCCGCCCGCTCTGCTCGCGCCCGCTCCAGAATCTTTTCGCACGAGACCATCACGCCCATATCAATCACATCGTAGTTGTTGCAGGCCAGCACCACGCCCACAATATTTTTTCCGATGTCATGAACATCGCCCTTCACGGTGGCCAACAGGATTTTTCCCTGCGCCTTCACGGTTTCTCCCGCGGCAATGCTGGCGGCTTTTTCCGCTTCCATGAACGGCGTCAAATGTGCCACAGCTTTTTTCATCACGCGCGCGGACTTCACCACCTGCGGCAGAAACATTTTTCCCGCGCCAAACAGGTCGCCCACCACGCTCATACCCGCCATCAGCGGGCCTTCAATCACCAGCAGCGGTCGGCCCAGTTTCACCCGCGCCTCTTCCGCATCCAGCTCAATGTAGGCGTCAATGCCCTTTACCAGCGCATGTGAAAGCCGCTCTTCCACCGAGCCGTTGCGCCACTCTTCAGCCTTCTTTTCCGTCACAGTGGTCCCGACGCTCTTCAGCGCCTCACCATATTCCACCAGCCGCTCGGTGGCATCCGGCCGCCGATTCAGCAGCACGTCTTCCACCATCGTCTTCAATTCCGGCTCAATCTCCTCGTACACTTCCAGCATGCCGGCATTCACAATGCCCATGTCCATGCCTGCCGCAATCGCGTGATACAAAAACGCCGAGTGCATCGCTTCGCGCACTTTGTTGTTGCCGCGGAAGCTGAAGGAAATATTCGAAACGCCGCCGCTCACCTTCGCGTGCGGCAGGTTCTGTTTAATCCACCGCGTCGCGTTGATGAAGTCCAGCGCATAGTTGTTGTGCTCCTCCATGCCGGTGGCCACGGTGAGGATGTTCGGATCAAAAATAATATCTTCCGGCGGAAATCCAACTTCATCCACCAGCATGCGGTACGCGCGTTCGCAGATACGAATCTTGTCCTCGTACGTTGCCGCCTGGCCCTGCTCGTCGAACGCCATCACCACCGTGGCCGCGCCGTACTTCAACACAGCGGACGCATTGCGGCGGAAAACCTCTTCGCCCTCCTTCAGCGAAATTGAATTGACGATGCCCTTGCCCTGCAGGCACTTCAGTCCCGCTTCGATGACCTCCCACTTGGAGGAGTCCACCATGAACGGCACCTTCGCCACTTCCGGCTCGCTGGCCAGTAGTTGCAGGTAGCGCGTCATCGCGGCCACGCCGTCAATCATGCCCTCGTCCATGCAGATGTCGAGAACATTGGCGCCGCTCTCCACCTGCTGCCGCGCAATACTCACCGCTTCTTCAAAATTTCCTTCTTTGATGAGCCGGGCAAAACGCGGCGATCCGGCAACGTTCGTGCGTTCACCAATCATGATGAAGACGCCCGGTTGCTGGGTGAAGGGCTGCGAGCCCGATAGACGCAGAGGTTTCGCGGTTGGAATCACGCAGCCACCTCTACGCGGCCAATTTTTCGTGGCGGCAATTCTTTCAACGCGGTGGCGATCGCTGCGATGTGCTCCGGCGTGTTGCCGCAACATCCGCCGGCAATGTTGATGAGCCCTGCGCGCGCGAAGTCGCCGAGAAAACGCGCCATGTCCTGCGGGCCCAAAGCAAAGCCCGTCTTTGATAGCGGATTCGGCAAACCGGCATTCGGATAACACGAGATGGCAACATCAGCCCTGCCCGAAAGCTCTTCCAGAAACGGATACATCAGGTCCGGCCCCAGCGAACAATTCAGTCCGACAGAAATCGGCCGCACATGCTGCACTGCATTCCAAAAAGCTTCGGTCGTCTGTGCAGAAATCAGCGTCTCTCCACCACGACCCACAGCGGCAGAAATCATCACCGGCAGCCACACCTTGTCCTCGTCAAACACTTCGCGGATGGCCACCAGCGCGGCCTTGGCATTCAGCGAATCGAAAATCGTTTCCACCAGCAGCAGGTCAGCGCCGCCGGCAATCAACGCACGCACCTGATGTTTGTACGCATCGCGAACCTGGTCGAAAGTCACCACGCGGAAACCTGCATCGTCGGCGTCGGGCGAGTTCGAAAGCGAAACCGTCAACGGCCCAATGGATCCGGCAACAAACCGCTGCACGCCGGTCTCATTCGAAACGCGGTCAGCCAGTTCGCGGCACTGGCGCGCAGAGGTTTCATTAATCTCCCACGCCAGATTGTTCAGCTGCGGATCGGCAAGAATCTTCTGGTAAAAATCAGGGTCTTTGCGGCCGCCGTGTTCGCGCGGGTCTTCCACAAAAAATTCACTCTGCGTGATGCTGGTCGCGCCAAAGGTATTCGTCTCAAGAATGTCCGCGCCGGCATCCAGAAAACGGCGATGAATGTCGCAGATCATCTTCGGCTGCGTCAGAGAAAACAGGTCGCCGTTGTTCAGCAGATCATGCGTCGCGTCCTTGAAGCGCTCGCCGCGCATGTCCGCTTCCGTCATGCCGTAGGTGCGGATGGTCGTGCCCATCGCGCCGTCGATGATGGCGATGCGCTTCTCGAGGATTTTCTGCAACGGATGCTGCGCGATAGTCTTCATGTTCATTGGATGTCCCAATCCGTGGCGGGTCGCATCTGCGAACCATCCCACGCACTGCACGCGATTCGCTGCGTTCAGGTCTATGACTGCATTGGACTTATAGGATACAGCGCGGCGGCATTCCGATGAAAGCCGGCTCTTGCCGCAGGTGCAGTCTTGGTAATGGCGGCCTGCGGTGATTACCGCAGACCTAGCGCATGCCCGCCGGTTGGATGGCAGAAACCGGCAGCAGCAGGTCTTCTTTGCGCATCACCAGATTGGTCGCGTTCAGCGTCGCCAGTTCGAAACCATGTCCGTGCGTGATGGCGTCGGTCGGGCAGGCCTCAACACAATAGCCGCAGAAGATGCAGCGGTTGTAGTCGATGTTGTAGACCTCGGCGTAGCGCTCAGAACTGGAGATGCGTTTCTCGCTCGTATTGTCCGCCGCTTCAATGTAGATGCAGTTGGACGGGCACGCCGCTGCGCACAGGAAACAGGCCACGCATTTTTCCAGGCCGTTTTCATCGCGCTGCAGTTCGTGCTTGCCGCGGAAACGCGCCTGAAACTTCGCGCCGCGCAGTTCGCCCGGCCCGTCAGGGTAATTCTCCACCTCGGTTGGTTCCAGCATCTCCCCGAAGGTGATGCTCATTCCCTTGGCAATCGCGGCAATGTTTTTTACGAGCGACATGCTTCAAGTATACGATGCGGCCATGCGTTAGCATATCCCCAGAGGATTTCTACCGATGAGAACGAAATTTTTTCCCTGCCTGCTTGCCGTTTTGCTCGCCTGCTTCGCCGCCACGCTGCCCGCACAAATGCCGATGCAGCACGCGCCTGCCGCCCGCTCCACCACGCTGACCCTGACCGGCCCTGACGGTAAACAACTGGTGCTGACCGCAGCGGATCTGGCCGCGCTGCCGCACAAGACCCTCACCGTCTACAACGTGCATACCAAGGCGAATGAAACTTACTCCGGCGTAGTGCTCAGCGACCTGCTGGCCAAGGTCGGTACGCCCACCGGCGAGGCCCTGCGTGGCAAACTCTACAAGCTGTATCTGCTGGCCACCGGCACCGACAATTACAGCGTTGTCTACTCGCTGGCAGAGACCGACCCCACAAACCACACCGGCGACGTGATTGTGGCCGACACCCAGGACGGCAAACCTATCGCCGCCGATGGCGCATTCAAACTAGTATCCACTGAAGAAAAACGTCCCGCCCGCTGGGTTCGTAATCTGGCCAGCATCACGGTAAAGGCAGCCGAATAGTTAAACCTCTATGCGCAGGCCCCATGCACTTTGCGTCGGCCTGCGAGTGGCGTCATCCATCGATTCCGGCAATTGCACGCGAAGGCCGGTGGCCGCGTCGTAGCTCCACTTCAGTTTTTCGGGATAGCCATACATCCGCACTGCGCTGCCCTGCTTCGGCTTCACGGTAGCCAGCGTAACCTCGCGCCCCGGCCACGCCAGCAGAAACGCATTCACTACGCGGCCATCCTTACTGCGTGTGTAGCGAACGGCATCGCCCTCGTGCCACAGTTCCCCGTCGCGCGCACGGGTTGCGTAGATGCCCTCGCCGCAAACCTTCAGCCACTTGCCGGTCTCGCGCAACTGCACAACCGCCGCCGGATGAAATCGTCCCATGCCGTCCGGTCCAACGCCCACCTGGAAGCTGCCGCCCTTAGCTGCCGTGTCCACAATATTTTTCACAATCCACGGCGAACCTTTGTAGTGCTCGGCCACAGGATCGTAAGAGAATCCGCTGGCCAGCGGATAAATCACCATCCACGGAAAATCCGTGTTCGACTTGCTGCCCGGAACAAATCCTTCCGGCGTGTAATAGTCGCCGTAGTTGCCAATACCGCGTGAACGCAGCATCACATTCGGCTGAATTTTCCGCAGGTCCAGCAGCGTCTGCCGCAACTGCGGCCACACACGCGGCCCCATCCACTGGTCCAGCGAGAGCATGTGTATCTCGCCGTAATTCGTCAGCAGCTCGGTCAACTGCGCGCGATGCCGTGCAATCATCCGCGCCTCTTCCGCTGGTGTCGGGTCCGGTGCCACCCAGATTTTCGGGTTCGGAGTTTTGTGCGGTCGCCATTGCGTGTCATACAAACCGGCGTCAGGAATCTCTGTCGGATTGCTGGCATAGGGGCGAAAATCCGCGTCGTACCAATCGGGATGCGAAAAATACAACGAGATGTGCAGCCCTCGTTTGTGCGCCGCACTCGTCAATTCGCGCAACACATCGCGGCGCAGCGGCGTCTCCATAATCGAATACGCCAGGTCGCAATCTTCCAACTGCGGCCCGCCGGGCGCGTCCCACTTCACCCGCCGCCTCACACGCGTTTTCGAATCAAACATGCTGAAGCCTTCATGGTGCTTGGTGGTGAAGGCAAACATTTTCAATCCGCTTTCCACAAACAGATTGGTCCAAGCATCAGCATCGAAGCCGGTCGGGGTCCACGTTTTGTAGATGTCGTTGTAGCGCGCGCGTCCGGCAAAATCCAAATCCAGAAACGGCCATGACTCATGCGCAAATCCCGCCGCAGAATAAATTCCCCAGTGGATGCGGATGCCGAATTTCAAATCTCGAAAGGACTCATACGCCTTCTCCGACGCCCAGTGGTACTCCGGTATCGGCACTTCCTCGATATAGTCCTTCGTGATTTTGTAATGCGAGTCGGTCAGCGGCAAGTGATGCCCCGCTGCTGCATTCGGGTTACCTTGTGCTAATAACTTCGTCCGCTCCAGCAACGGCAATCCCGCTGCCATGCCCGCATTCCGTAAAAACTCCCGTCGCCGCATTTCGCCTCCGCTGCAAGTGCCAACCAGAGTACATCTCCGGCGCGGCGCTCGTCTCATAAATTCTTGCGGGCACTTCGGCGCGGATGTTATACAGTTGCCACATGAAAACCGCAGCCGCACTCACCATGCTTGCCCTGCTCGCGCCCGCCAACCTGCCCGCTGCACCCTCCAGCAGCGGTGCCATCTCCATCGCGTTGCGCGCCCGCATGCAGGCCTTCCCTGCCGACCCAAATTCCTGGCAGGAAGTGAACTTCACTGCGCCCATCATCCCGCAGCACACCGCCATCATCATCACAGACATGTGGGACCAGCACTGGTGCCACGGCGCCACGCACCGCGTCGGGCTCATTGCAGAGAAAATGGAGCCGGTGCTGCAGGCCGCGCGCCGCGCTGGAATCCTCATCATCCACGCGCCTTCAGACACGATGGATGTTTACGCCAACACACCCGGACGCATTGCCGCGCAGAATGCGCCTGCAGTGGATACGCCGACTGAACTGAAATTGCCCGACGGCACGCTGCCGATTGATGACCGCGACGGTGGCTGCGACACGCCCGGCGACAAGGAACACCGCGCCTGGAAGAGTGAAATCTCCACGTTGAAAATCGCGCCCGGCGACGTCATCAGCGACAATGGCCGCGAAATTTACAACGTGCTGCGCGCGCGACACATCGACACGATTCTCTACATGGGTGTGCACGCCAACATGTGCATCCTCAACCGCACCTTTGGCATGAGGCAGATGAGCAAGTGGGGGATGCGCTGCATTCTTGTCCGCGACCTGACCGACGCGATGTACAACCCCGCATCGCGGCCGTTTGTCTCGCACGCCGCCGGCACAGAAATGGTCATCGAATTCATCGAGCAGTACTGGGGCCCGACGACCACCAGCGCAGAACTGCACAAGGCGCTGGAATCTCACCCTATATCACGCTAGTTTTTAGATTTTTCTGGCGACTTTGTAGGCCCTGCCTTCGCAGGATTCAGCGCCGCTTTGCATAATGCTGAATCCTGGCCCCTATTCGGGCCGGGCAGAAGATTGCTACTATCGCAAATCTTCCTCTCCCAATCGCGTGCTTCTTTGCCGCTAAGCTTGCCTGTGCCTTCTTTGCCGCTGCTATCTACAAAGCAGCGGTATACATCGTTGCTTACAATTTTCCTGCTCGCTGAATTCTTCACCTGCAACCAATACCCGGCCGCATAGCCATCACCCGGCATTGGCACCAGCGCAAACACCTGTGCTACCTCTTCATTCTCCGGGTCATCTGAAGTATCTTCGCTCATCAACGGAATCCCCGGATGGGGAAACTCATGTGATGCCCCCTGTTCAGGCCATCGCGCACGCCACCCCAGGCCGGGTGTCCAATACAGCGCCGTAAAAATTTGCGCTGCCTCGCACTCACTGCAATCGAAGTAGCTAATCCCGATTTCTTCATTGTTCTTGCCAAGCCATGCCTGTATCTGCACTTTATAACCGGAAACAATGCGCTGATATTTTTCCGTCTTCAGCGACACATTGATGACAGACCACGAGTCGGACTCCGGATCATCTGCGCCATCCTCTCGCTCTGTTACCATCACCAGCGCATCATTTTCGCGCACACCCACTTCACGTATCGCCGTAAATTTCTCGTTCTTCAATGCATGTCGAACAATTGCCATGTCTGCTTTGTCATTTTCCAGATTCAGCCAATGGAAGGCACTCTGCGCATACAGCGCCGGGGCCACGGCAAATATCGCAGCCACCGCCAATGATCTTGCGCGTATCAATATTTTTCCTCCACGCCGAGCTTCTTCAGCACAGCTTCAATCTTCGCTTCGGTCTCCGGTGCAATGGCCACCATCTCCGGCCACGGCCGCGTGAATCCCTCCGCTGCCCACTTGCGCGTCGCATCAATGCCCATCTTGCTGCCGTAGTTCGGCAGGCGCGATGCATGGTCCAATGAATCCACCGGGCCCAGCGTGAACTGCGTGTCGCGTTCGGGATCAATATTGTTCACCACGCGCAGCGTCACCTCGGCCAGGTCCTGCACGTCACAATCTTCGTCGACGACAAGAATAATTTTCGTGAACATCGCCTGGCCCATCGCCCACACGCCGTTCATCACCTTGCGCGCCTGGCCCGGATAACTTTTCTTAATCGAAACAATCATCAGGTTGTGGAAGACGCCTTCCGGCGGCAGATTCACATCCACAATCTCCGGCAGCGTCAGTCGCATTAGTGGAAGAAAAATTCTTTCCACCGCTTTGCCCATCCATGCATCTTCCTGCGGCGGTTTACCCACTACCGTCGCGGAATAAATCGGGTCCTTGCGGTGTGTGATGCAGGTGATGTGGAAGACGGGATACTCGTCCGGTAGTGTGTAGAAACCGGTGTGGTCGCCAAAGGGCCCCTCGGTACGCAGTTCGCCGAGTTCAACGTAGCCTTCCAGAACAATTTCCGCGTTGGCAGGAACCTGCAGGTCCACCGTTTCACACTGCACCAGTTCCACGGGCGACTGCCGCAGAAATCCGGCAATCACGTACTCCTCCACTTCTGGGGGCGCGGGAACAATCGCGCTGAAGGTCGTCGCGGGGTCGGTGCCAATCACCACGGCAACTTCCATCCGCTCGCGTGCAATTTTTTCCATCGTCGTGGATGTCGCACTCAACACTGATGCATTCGCCGCTGCAGTTCCGCCGGCAGTCTCGGCCATCACGCCGACGCGCGCGGTGGCATCGCCGCTGGCCAGCCGCAGCCGTTCGCGCAGTTGCTCGGCTGCCTGTTTCTGCCGCTGCCAGTGCATGCCGGTTGTCTGCCCGTCATACACCTGCATGCGGTACATGCCCATGTTGCGCTTGCCTGTCTTTACGTCGCGCGTGACGACGCAAGGCAGCGTGATGAATTTTCCGCCATCCAGCGGCCAGCATTTCAGAATAGGAAAGTCGAACAGGTTGAAATTTTCTTTCTGGATGACTTCCTTGCACGGCGCCGATGCAGCCGCTTTGCCGGTCAGGAGCTTGGGGAAAAACTTTCCCGCTTCGGCCAGTACGGGCAGCATTTTCAGCTTATCCAGCAGGCCCTCCGGCGATTTAATTTCCATGAATTCGCGGATGCGTCCGGCAATCTCGTCCAGTGAGTCGACTTCGAGCGCGAGCTTCATCCGCCGCTCACTGCCGAACTGGTTCATCAGAACGCGCGCGCCCGGCATGCCTTTTACATTTTCAAACAGCAACGCCGGGCCGCCGGGTGCATGTTTCTTGTCGCCGCGGTGGCCGGACTTGGAAACCTGATCGGCAATGGCCGCCATCTCCAACTCCGCGTCCACTTCCTCGCGCACGCGTACAAGTTCCCCGGCCTTCTCCAGCTTCTTTATCCAATCGCGCAAATCATCGTAGGCCACGGTCTTCCTCCAGCGGTCGCTTCTTAACCATGTTAGATGAATTGCTGCGCCGCATCATCGGGAATCTTAGCCCACGCACGGCATCCACAGCTAGAGTGTTTGCGATGCCGGGCTGGCCGATACGGCCGACGATTTGAATCGCGCAGATAGTTTATGCCCAAGGCGAATCAACGGCCGCTGTGATCTGCGCCAACAGATTTTATTTCTGCAGCGTTTCTGATGGGGGTCAGCGCCATGGGTTGCAGTATATCAAGCGATACATTGCACTCAAGTCGTCGCCGATGGCGCGGTGCGGCTGATTCGCATCAGCAGAAACACTGTGGCCAGCGCACCGAAATACATATACGACTGCAGGATGTTCAGCACCGGCACGGCACTCAGCAGATTGAACGCGCTGAGAAAATTCAGCGTGAGAAAGCCGCACGCCGCCAGCAGCCACGGCCTCTGCTGCTGTTGTGATCCATACGCAAACCACGCCCACGCCAACACCGCGAAGAGAATGCCGTAGTGGTGTTCCCATGCCATTGGCGACGAGGCGACAGAAATAATTCCCATTGCGCCCAGGTCCGCCGCGGTACCGCGCAGCCTGCCCCAAGGAAAGACGAGCACCGCCGTCATCAGCAGCAACGCCGTGACCACCGTAGCCCAGTAAATCCACGCGATGTACGGCGTGTAGACGTACGGATGATAGCCGAGATTTTCTCCGTTGAAGACCATGCGGTTCAGCGTGCCGAACATGGATTGGTTGGCGAAGTGCGATTGCGCTTTATGGCTCAGGCTGCTGAGCACGCCGAGGTAGTCCAGATTATTTCGCACGCCGAAGACCGCCACCGCTGCCGCACCCAACACGCCCGCGCAGGCCAGCGCACTCCACAGCGCGCCCCA
>Ga0164296_1005218_pt1 | contig 11474 bp, 12 predicted proteins | sample GEODES057metaG_FD_113533 | JGI IMG/M metagenome (GOLD analysis project Ga0164296, IMG submission 113533) | Dystrophic lake water microbial communities from Trout Bog Lake, Wisconsin, USA - GEODES057 metaG | ecosystem: Environmental > Aquatic > Freshwater > Lake | place: USA: Trout Bog Lake...
CGGTGCGGTTGTGGAGCAGAGCGCTATCGCGGTTCTAAGCAGAACCGCTGTCGCTCTCGTCGCCACTCCGCTTCGCTTCGTGTCTGCGCTGTCGCTCTCGTCGCCGCTCCGCTGCGCTGCGCGTCTGCGCGTCTTAACTCAACAACACCTTCACATAAGCCCCTGGCGCATCCTCGATCACCGCCAGCTTGCCGTCCCCCGGCACCCGCGCCTTCACCTGGCGCTTGTCGAGGGCGCTCACCCAGCGCTGCCAGTCCGGCCACCAGGAGCCGGCCATTTCGGTGGCGCCGAGGAACCAGTCCTCGGGTTCGGGCGGCAGATCCTCGTTGATCCAGTGGCTGTACTTGCCGCCTTCCGGCGGGTTCACCACCCCGGCGATATGGCCCGAGGCCGCCAGCACGAAGCGGTTCCTGCCGCCCAGCAGATGGGTGCCGCGATAGGTCGCCCGCCACGGCGCAATGTGATCCTCGCGGGTGGAGATGAAATAGGCCGGCACCTTCACCTTCCCGAGGTCGATCGGCGTCCCCGCCAGGCTGATGGCGCCGGGCACGGCCAGCTTGTTGTCCTGGTACATATTACGTAAATAGAAGGAATGCATCTTCGCCGGCATGCGCGTCGAATCCGAATTCCAGTACAGCAGGTCGAATGGGAAGGGATCGTTGCCGAGCAGGTAGTTATTCACCACGAACGACCAGATCAGGTCGTTGGCGCGCAGCATGTTGAACGTCGTCGCCATCTCGCTGCCTTCGAGATAGCCGCGCTTGTTCATCTTGTCCTCGAGCATCTTGATCTGCTCTTCGTCGATGAACACGTTCAGCTCGCCGGATTCACGGAAATCCATCAGCGTGACGAAGAACGTGGCCGACTTGATGCGGTCGTCGCCGTTCACCGCCATCCACGCCAGCGTCGACGACAGCAGCGTGCCCCCGAGGCAATAACCGATCGCATTGATCGCCGTCTCGCCGGTCGCCGCCTCGATGGCGGTCAGGGCATCGAGAATGCCCTCCTTCATGTAGTCCTCGAAGTTCTTCTCAGCCAGCTTCTCGTCCGGATTGACCCAGCTGACGATGAACACCGTATGCCCCTGCGCCGTCGCCCAGCGGACGAAGCTGTTCCGGGCGCGCAGGTCGAGGATGTAGAACTTGTTGATCCACGGCGGAATGATCAGCAGCGGCCGCTTCAGCACCTTCTCGGTCGTCGGCGTATACTGGATCAGCTGCATCAGGTCGTTCTGGTAGACCACCTTGCCCGGCGTCACCGCGACGTTCTCGCCGATCTTGAAGGCCTCCATGTCGGTCATGGAAATGCGCAGACTGCCCTTGCCGCGCTCGAGGTCCGACAGCAGGTTGTTGAGCCCCTTGATGAGGTTCTCGCCGCCCGATTCCGCGGTCTTGCGCAGCACCTCGGGGTTGGTGAACAGGAAGTTCGACGGGCTCATCGCGTCGACGAACTGCCGCGCATAGAAATCCACCTTCTGCGCCGTCGCCGGCTCCAGCCCGTCCACCTGGGTCACCACGTCCTGAACATAGCGCGCCGAGAGCAGGTAGGACTGCTTGATGAAGTCGAAGACCTCGTTGTCCTTCCAGGCGTCGTCCTTGAAGCGGCGGTCCTTGGGATCGGATTCGATCACCGGCTCGGCGTCCATGCCCATCATCCGCCGCGCGGTCGACTGCCAGAGCGACATGTAGTCCTGCCAGAAGCCGATCTGCGCCTGCACCAGCTTGGCCGGATTGGCCATCAGCCTGGTGGTCATTTCCATGAAGGCGCTGCCGATATTCAGCGGATCGGGCCGTGCCGGGCCTTCATCGGTCTGCCGCTTCAGCCACTCGCCGACGATACGCTGCGAACGTTCGGCGATGTCCGACATCGACCGCTGCATCTCCGCGGGGTCCGGCATCTTGAACGCGGCGGCCTCGTCGGGGCCAGTTTTCGGCGTCTTGCTGTCGGCCATGCAGGTGTCCTTTCCGAAGGCGGCATCGCACTGCTACATCTGCGCCGCGCGCGGGGCGCGCCGGGAGCGGATCCGATCGACATGACATGCGCGAGCGCCATGGGAGTTACAAGGGCGGAGGCCAGCGTTCAAGTGCGCCCTCGGAGCACGGCGCCGCGTCTGGCGCATGCCCTGCTGCTGGCCCTCGCCGGCTGCACCCCCCCCTCCGTCGATACCCCGGTGTCCTGGTGGCACGACCTGCAGGGCGGCCGCATCGCCGAGGAACGCCCGGCCGCCCCCGGCGCCGATGCCCCTTACCGTAACCTCGCCACCGTCCCCGCCAAGCCCACCGGCGAAGACCCCGCCCAACGCGCCCGCATCGCCGGCTTGCTGGCCGCCGATCGCGCCGCGGCGAACCTTGCCCCTCCCGCCATCCAACCTCCGCCGGCCGCGCCCGCCGCCGCCCCTGCCCCAGCACCAGCGGACGCCATGGGCGGATCTCTCGCCGCGGCCTCCAATCCCGCCGCCACCCCGATCCGCCCCGCTCCGCCCCCGGCTCCGGCCCCGGCGCCAACGAGCGCGCCAGCCGCCGTAACACCGGCGGTCATGCCGGCGATCCCCGATCGCCCGCCCCCGCCCCCGCTGCTGCCCGGCGTCTCCCAGGTCACCGCCCCACGCCCGGCCCCGCGCACGCCCGCGCCGGCGGCCAAACCGTACGCCCCGGCCATCGCCGCCCCCGCGGCGACCTCCGTCGCGGTCCCCTTCGCCGATGGCTCCGCCGACCTGCCCGCGCCCATCGCCGCCCAGCTCCGCGGCCTCGCCACGGCGCGCGGCACCCGTGCCATCGCCGTCTCCGGCTTCGGCGACGCCAGCCTCGGCGACCAGGCCGACCAGGCCCGCCGGCTGCCCCTCGCCTGGTCCCGCGCCGCCGCCATCGCCGGCGTCCTGCGTGAGGCCGGGGTCCCCCCCGATCGCCTGCTGATCGCCGCCACCGCCAGCGGCCGCGGCGGCCTGGCCCGCATCGCCGACTAGCGGGACGCGACAGGCGGGCGACATTTCTCTAGAACGGCGCCGAACCATGGCCAGCCGCCGGAGTCTGTACTATGACTGACCCATATCACGTCCTACGCCGCCTGCGCCCGGCCTTGCGCGCAATCTTCGTCTCGCTGGGAGACTTAGCATGACCCGTCCACTTTCCATTGGTCTCGCCGGCCTCGGCACCGTCGGCGCTGGGGTCGTGACCCTGCTCCGCGAAAACGCCGACATCGTCGCCGCCCGCGCCGGCCGGCCGATCGCCGTCACCGCCGTCTCCGCCCGCGATCGCGGTCGCGACCGCGGCATCTCGCTGGCCGGCCTGCGCTGGTACGACGACCCCGTGGCGCTGGCCGCCGATGCCGGCGTCGACGTCGTCGTCGAGGTCATGGGCGGCTCCGAGGGGCCCGCCAAGGCGCTCGTCGAAGCCGCGCTCGCCGGCGGCAAGCCGGTGGTCACCGCCAACAAGGCCCTGCTCGCCGTCCACGGCGCCGCTTTGGCGGCGCAGGCGGAAAAGGCCAACCTTCCCCTCGCCTTCGAGGCCGCGGTCGCCGGTGGCATCCCCGCCATCAAGGCGCTGCGCGAGGGCCTTGCGGCCAACCGGATCAGCCGCGTCGCCGGCATCCTCAACGGCACCTGCAACTATATCCTGACCGTCATGCGCGAACGCGGCCGCGAATTCGCCGACGTGCTGGCCGACGCCCAGAAGCTCGGCTACGCCGAGGCCGACCCCTCCTTCGACGTCGACGGCATCGACGCCGCCCACAAGCTGTCGATCCTCGCCGCCCTCGCCTTCGGCCGCCCGGTCGCTTTCGCCGACGTGCATGTCGAAGGCATCCGCAACGTCTCCGCGCTCGACATCGCCTTTGCCACCGAGCTCGGCTACCGCATCAAGCTGCTCGGCATCGCCGCCCGCAGCGAGGCCGGCATCGAGGCCCGCGTCCACCCCTGCATGGTGCCGCAGTCAGCTCCGATCGCCCGCGTCGACGGTGTGTTCAACGCCGTGGTCGCCGAGGGCGATTTCGTCGGCCGCGTCATGCTCGAAGGCCGCGGCGCCGGCGCCGGCCCGACGGCGAGCGCCGTCGTCGCCGACCTGATCGACATCGCCCGTGGCCGCCACACCCCGGTCTGGGGCGTCGGCTCCGCCGACCTCTCGGCCGCCCCCTCGGTGCCGATGTCGGCCCATACCGGGGCCTATTACCTGCGCCTGATGGTGGTCGACCGCCCAGGCGTGATCGCTGACGTCACCGCCGTTCTGCGGGATGAGGGCGTCTCGCTCGAGAGCATGCTGCAGCGCGGCCGCGCCCCCGGCGAGGCGGTGCCGGTCGTGCTCGTCACCCATGAGACCCGCGAGGCGGCGATGCGCAAGGCGCTCGCCCGCATCGCGGCACTCAACGCCGTGCTGGAAGAGCCGGCCCTGATCCGCATCGAACCGGCCTGAGGGAGAGCAAGATGGAAACGCGCAAAGAACAAGTCACCGACCGCAACCTGGCGCTGGAACTGATCCGCGTCACCGAGGCCGCGGCGCTGGCGGCCAGCCACTGGATGGGCCTCGGCAAGAAGAACGAAGCCGACGGCGCCGCCGTCACCGCCATGCGCAAGGCCTTCGACACGGTGGCCATCTCCGGCACCGTGGTGATCGGCGAGGGCGAGATGGACGAGGCACCGATGCTCTATATCGGCGAGCGCGTCGGCGCCGGCGGCCCGGCGATGGACATCGCCGTCGACCCGCTCGAAGGCACCACGCTGACCGCCAAGGGTGGTCCCAATGCCATGGCCGTCGTGGCGCTGGCCGAGCATGGCAACTTCCTCCACGCGCCGGATATCTACATGGACAAGCTCGCCGTCGGCGGCGGGCTGCCCGAGGGCGTGGTGGACATCGACGCCCCCGTCGGCGAGAACCTGCGCAACCTCGCGCGCGCCAAGAAGTGCGACGTCTCCGACCTCGTCGCCTGCATGCTCGACCGCGACCGGCACAAGGAAATCATCGCCAAGACCCGCGAGGCCGGCGCGCGCATCATGCTGCTGTCGGACGGCGACGTGGCCGGCGTGATGGCGACCTCGCAGCCGGAAAGCGGCGTGGACATCTATATGGGCTCCGGCGGCGCGCCCGAGGGCGTGCTCGCAGCCGCGGCCCTGCGTTGCATCGGCGGCCAGATGCAGGGGCGCCTGATGTATGAGGACGAGGCGCAGATCAAGCGCGCCCGCGACATGGGCCTGACCGACCCGCACAAGGCCTTCAGCATCATGGAAATGGCCAAGGGCGACGTCATGTTCGCCGCCACCGGCGTGACCTCGGGCGCCATGCTGCGCGGCGTGCGCCGCTTCGGCAACGGCGCCATCACCCACTCCGTAGTGATGCGCAGCAAGTCCGGCACCGTCCGCTACGTCGAGGCGCACCACAACTTCACCACCAAGACCTGGGTCGATCGCTGAGGTGACATCCCCCGAGGCGCCGGCCCTCGGCGTCCAGCGAAGTCTGAGCGGGCGCCGCTGGGTCTGGCGGCGTCCACCCGGTGCCGATGGCGACGCCATGGCCACCGAGCGCGCCGGACTCGGCATCGCCCAACGCCTGGGCGTGCCCGAAATCGTCGGCCGCCTGCTCGCCGGCCGCGGGGTCGGGCTCGATCGTGCCGGCGACTTCCTCGACCCGACGCTGCGGGCGCTGCTGCCCGATCCGTCCGTCCTCGTCGACATGGAGCCGGCGGCCGAACGGCTGGCCGATGCCGTGCAGGGTGGCGAGACGGTGGCGGTGTTCGGCGACTACGACGTCGACGGCGCCTGCAGCGGCGCGCTGATGGCCGGATTCCTGCGCGGGCTGAACTGCACGGTGCTGTCCTATGTGCCGGACCGGCTGAGCGAAGGCTACGGGCCGAACGCCACCGCGATCCGCGGCCTGGCCGAGCGCGGCGCCACCCTGATCATCTGCGTCGATTGCGGCACCGCCGCCGCCGATGCCCTCGCCGCCGCCAAGGGCCTGGCGGACGTGGTGGTGGTCGACCACCACAAGGCCGAAGGCCCGCCGCCGGCCATCGTGGCCACCGTCAATCCGAACCGGCTCGACTGCGCCTCGGGCCTCGGCATGCTCTGTGCCGCGGCCCTGGCCTTCATCACCGCCATCGGCACCGTGCGCGTGCTGCGCCGGCGCGGCTGGTTCGCGACCCGGCCGGAGCCAGACATGCTGGCCCTGCTCGATCTCGTGGCGCTCGCCACCGTCTGCGACGTCATGCCGCTCACCGGCCTCAACCGCGCGTTCGTGACGCAAGGCCTGAAGGTGATGGCGCGGCGCGCCCGCCCCGGCATATCGGCGCTGCTGGAAGTGGCCCAGGCCAAGGACCGACCGAACGCGACCACGCTGGGCTTCGCCCTCGGCCCGCGCATCAACGCCGCCGGCCGGATCAGCGAATGCGACCTCGGCCTGCGCCTGCTGCTGTGCGAGGACCTGATCGACGCGCGGGCATTGGCGGCCACGCTCGATGCCGTGAACCGGCAGCGCCAGGTAGTCGAGGCCGGGATGCTCGACGAGGCCCTGGTCGCCGCCGAGACGCAGCTGGCCGCCGGGCATGCGGCGGTGCTGGTGAGCGGGGCGCAATGGCACCCCGGTGTCGTCGGTATTGTTGCAGGCCGGATCAAGGAGAAGTTCAACCGCCCTGCCTGCGTCGCCGGCGTGGCCGATGGGTTGGCCAAGGGGTCCGGTCGCTCAGTGGTCGGGCTCGACCTCGGCGCGGCGGTCATCGCGGCGCGACAAATGGGCCTGCTGGCAACCGGCGGCGGGCACGCCATGGCGGCCGGCTTCTCCCTGCGCGAAGAACGCCTGGCGGAGTTCCATGCCTTTCTCGATGAACGCCTCGCCGCCGCGGCGTCCCTGCCGTCGGCGGCCGATCTTGCGGTCGAGGGCAGCGTCGCGGTCGCCGGCTGCACGTTGGAGCTGGCCCAGCAGATCGACCGCCTCGCCCCCTTCGGCAGCGGCAACGAGGAGCCTGTGCTGATCGTGCCGAACGTGCGCGTGGTGAAGGCCGACCGGGTCGGCCGCGAGGGGGCGACGATCCGCGCCTTCTTCGAGGGCGAGGGCGGCGGGCGGCTGAAATCCGTCATGTTCCGCGCCAAGGAAGGCCCCCTGCCCGAGGCCCTGCTGACCCGCGGCGGCCCGCCGATGCACATCGCCGGCCATCTGCGCGCGGAGGAATGGAACGGCACGACATCGGCGAGTTTTATCATCACCGACGCATCCCCGGCATGACGCAGGAGACTTGACCCTCCGCGCTGGCTCGGCTACCCACGGCTCGCCTCGTCCCGTTCGTCTAGAGGCCTAGGACACCGCCCTTTCACGGCGGCGACACGAGTTCGAATCTCGTACGGGATACCAAGCAATTTCAATTAGATAATTGATTTTTGCAGCCGCCTCTGGCAGGCCATACGGCAAATATACGGCATATACGATATCGGACGCTGCGGATTGCGGCGTGGTCGCGGCCATTAGCGGCGCCATTGATCCCGCTCTGCTATCAGGCGGTAATCAGCCCAGCAAAGGTGTTGCACCGTGCAACACCTTCTCGCGCCCCCTTTGCGGAAACCGGCGCAACTTGCGCCACTTTCTCCGCCGTCAGCCGCACCCAATCCGCAATACGTGCGCGAGGCTCAGATTGGGTTTGCTGCCCATTACGCGCGCGAGGCGGGGATGATCCTGAGCGTTCCGCGCGCGCGATAGGTGCCCCGAAACTCATTCTTTCCGTTTCAGTGGCACAGGGGGGCGCAGATTGCGCCCGCCCCTTCCTCAATCGACCCTCTCCGGAAACTGAGGCAAGTTGCTTCAGTTTCTCCGCCGCCAGCCTTGGACAATGCGGCTCAGATTATGCCGTTGGATCGTCCAACGGCTTACCATCCCGCGCGGCGACAAACCGCACCGCCAGCACGTCTGCGTTCGGCCCGGCGGCCGCCACTTGCGCCACATACCATGCGGGCCAATCGGCGGCCGGCAGATCGGCCGGGGCCAGCACTACGGTTAAAGGCGCGGCGCCATCGGCGCGGTTGGCTTCCAGCCGCTCAAGCCGGTGCCTCCGGTCCGGTGTCGTCATCGTGCCGCCTCCCGCGTTTCAAGGGCGACGATCCGTTGCTCCAAGTCGGCGGTTTCGAGCGCGCGGCGGTGCGCTTCCATGACGGCGGCGATTGCCTGCCCTTCCTCGGGGCTGACGACGCCAGCCACCACCGCCGCCGCCACCGCGCCGACGCCTGCGGCCAAGTCTGCCGCGCTGGCCATGGCGGGCAGATCGAGGCCATCCACAGGGCGGCCACGGCGTTCCGGCCACAGGCGGCGAAGCAGAATATCCGCCGCCCTCACGTCACCATCCTGCGCGGCCCGCACAACGGCCCGCAGGGCGTCCTCTGCCCCTGCCGAGCCTATGCTGTCCAAGGCCAGCAAGGCGGCGTGGCGCGAGCCTCTTGGGCGTCCGGCGGGGTTGCCAGAGGTGCCAGGCGGCCAACGGTGCGCGGGCTGTTTAGGTTTTGTATTTTCAGACATCGGATTTCCCTTCCAGCCCAGCGTTAAGGGCGGCCGTCAATTCCGTGGCGCGCGTCCGCATATGGTCCCACCATCGGTTTTCCTCTTCTTCGGTCTGAGGTGTTGGATCGCCCCACGCCCGTTCATGACAGGCCGCGTCGCGCATCCATGGGGCCGCCCATGGTTCGCCGTTCTGAAGCGCGGTGGTCAGACGGCGCCATCGCGCGAGGTTCGGCTTTTGAAACTCTTCCACTGGCGCCCCTATCGGCACATGGCAGAGAAAATCGTGCGCGGATTGCATATCGGCTGGCGATAGGTTGACGCCGTTGGTGCGCAACGTTTCCGACATGCCGGCGGCCCATTCCTCGCCCTTCGCCACCGCGCGGCGATATGCGTCCCGGCTGCTTTCCAGATAGTGGAACGCCGAGAATAGTCGTTGCGTTGTCGCCTGAAGTCGCTCCCGGACGGCGGCGATGGGCGGGGGGGATTTGAGCGTCCGACGCATGTCGCGTGCAGTCTCACGGATTACCGTGGCGGTATGGTCGCACCAATCCTCGGCGGCAATGCGCGCATATCCGGCCGCCAGCCGCGACGATGGGTAGCAGGCCGCGAAGCCTTCCACAGCCTCAGCAATCGCCGCAGCGCGGGAAGCTGTCTCGGCAGGCGTATTGGCGGCGTGGTGATGGTGCCATTGTTCCAGCCCCGCCAGAGCCGCTTCGGCCCATTCGGTTTCCTCACGGCCACGCGTCCATGAGATGAATTGCTTCCGGTCTATCTTGCCGTCGTCGTCCATGAACCAACTCACGTCCGGGAGGGATGGTTCCGCAATCGAAGCGGCAACGACCTTCAATGCAGGGGGTTTGGACTTGAAACTCATTGCCCCCCCTCCCCGGCTTCATTGATCCAGCGGGCAGCCCGCGCGGCGCCGGAACCGCCGGCAGGCGAGGACCGGCGCGAAGCGCGAGCGCCTACGGGGGAAGGGTCTCTAAGTGAAACTAAGAGACCCTTCCTAGAAGGGTTATTGGCCCCGTCACTAGGGCCACTATCAGCCGTAGCGGCCCCGCCCGCGTGGCCACTAGAGGCCGCGTCACTAGGGCCAGTAGGATCGCCAGTGGCCCCGTCACTAGGGCCAGTGCTGGCCCCGTCAGTAGGGCCAGTGGGCAAATAGATGCGGCCCCGCGTGCCGGTGCCGCCGCCGGTCACGATAAAATGCCCGGCGGCGACAAGGCGCTTGGTCGAGGACTGCGCCCGCGTTCGTGCCAACCCGGTAACGTTGGCAATGAAGCGCGAACTCGCACGAGCGCCCCCCAGTCGATCATGATAGCGGTCGAGCAAGGTCATTGCGACAATGATATAGTTACGGGCCAGCGTATGATCGCGGGTGATCCGTTGGAGCGCGCGCCACTTGTCGAGCAAGGTCAAACGGTCAGCCATCGGCGCGGCCTCCCTCTCGCAGAGCCGCCGCCTTGTGGGCCAGCCGCTCCGCTACTTCGGCCCGGCCGCACGACAATTCGATATCGGCGCGGCGGTCGAGAGTTTCCGCGAGTTCTCGGGGTAAAATGGTATTTTTCATGATGGTATCCTTGATGCGGATACCGGCGGCGATGTTCCTTGAACAAGCGGCTTGGATTTGGTAATTTGCTCGTGCTGCTAAGCAATTTTCCTAAGCCTACCGCCGGTCCTGCGCCCATCGCGGGGCCGGTTTTTTGTTTCAGATGCGGGGGAGAGCGGCGAGATAGGCGAGCAGGCTGTCGGCAGGGATCAGCGTGCGGCGCCCGCACTTGACGGCGGCCAAGCTGCCATCGCGGATCAGTTCGAATACTCGGGTGCGCGAGATGGCGCCCCCGGTGGCCCGTGGAATGCCGGTGGGGGTATAGGCCAAGGGTTGCACGTCAACGGCGCGCGTTTCGAGAACATGCATTTCGGGCATGGTGATTCCTCATTTTGGATGTGGGGGGATTAACCGGCGCCGGAACGCAAAAAACCCGCCAGTGATGGCGGGTTCGGGATCAGCGCGGTAACGTTGTCGGTGCTTGTTTTGCGACTCGAAGCACAGGGCGCAATTCGGCCCACCTCATTTTGATACCTATTCCGCGTGGACGGTGCAACCCATTTAGTTCGGATGTATTAAGTGGTTCGGTGCGGAATTTCTCGCAGGGAGCAACCTGCGGCGGGATGGCCCTAGCTGGCCGCCCATTGAGCACGAGGGGCGATAACCGTAACGTTCGATTCCGGCACGATATCCAGCCCCCCGGCGTGCGCGCGGATTTGGTCGGCGACGTAGTTGGGCGAAATGTGCGCGTAGTGCCGGGCGCAGATCACTTCCGCGTTGCCCAGAGCGGCGGCGATGACGGACATGGACACACCCTTCGTTGCCATACGACTCGCGAACGTATGCCGCAGAATGTGGAAGCTGACGACTGGTGCAATCTTCGCGGCGACACAGGCGGCCCGGAGCGGTCGGACTTGATGGCTCTTCCCCCAGCCCTCGCCGTCATCACGCGGCAGCAGGAGCGCCGTGCGGGCCTTGCCGGCAGCCTCGGCGGCGAAGAACCGTTCAGCCTCTTCTGTCAACGGCACGGCGCGGGGCTTGCCACCCTTCGACGCGCGGATGTGCAGCACGCGGCCGACAGGATCGAGGTCGCGGGCCTGTAGCCGCACCAACTCGCCATACCTGCACCCGGTCAACAGCGCCGCCGTCACCAGCCGGCGCAATTCCGGCCCGCAGGCGTTCACCAACCGCACCGCCTCGGGGTCGAGCAAGTAGCGGATGCGGGGGGCGTCGACAGCGGCGAACGGCTTCACCCGACGCCATGCGTCATCCGAGGCAACGCGGCCATCCCGGAAGGCCAGCGACAGGGCAGCTTTCAAGTTCGTCAATATGCGGTTTGGCTACCCGCCGAAGCACTTTTTTTGCAGTCGCCGGTTTAGTGGTCCAAACCCCCTCAACTGCGCGGTGCACGGCAGCGCGATCGATGTCGGCAACCGGCATTGAGCCGAGTTCAGGGTAGACCC
>Ga0164296_1005219_pt1 | contig 11473 bp, 10 predicted proteins | sample GEODES057metaG_FD_113533 | JGI IMG/M metagenome (GOLD analysis project Ga0164296, IMG submission 113533) | Dystrophic lake water microbial communities from Trout Bog Lake, Wisconsin, USA - GEODES057 metaG | ecosystem: Environmental > Aquatic > Freshwater > Lake | place: USA: Trout Bog Lake...
GTTCATCATGAACGGTGACTGTTACCTGCGTTGCACGGATCCCAGCTCGAAATACTGAACGTGCATCGAGGGACCAGCCAGAGATGTCCAACTCTCCGAGGACTTTGGTGACGAAGTCGAGCGATGCGCCAGCATCGAGGAGGCTGGCGAGCATCATGTCCCCAGCGACGCCGCTTGAGCAGTTGAACAATGCGAGCCGACGTTCAGCCATTGCCGCCGTGCTTCCGTTCATCGAGCGCACGCGTGAGGACCATTGCTGCACCGAATCCATTGTCGATTCCCACCACACTCACGCCTGCAGCACAACTTGAGAGCATGCTCAACAACGCGGTGACGCCTTCAAGCGATGCTCCATATCCGGCTGACGTTGGAACGGCAACGATGGGCCCGCGGACGAGTCCACCAACAACACTGGCCAGAGCGCCTTCCATGCCGGCAACCACGACGGTTCCTTCAGCTTTGAAAAGGATGTCGAGATCGCTCGTGAGGCGATGAAGACCTGCAACGCCCCGGTCGCGTAACAGGGTTGGAGTGAGCCCGACAGCTGTCAGCGTCGCTGCGCATTCATCGGCCACCGGCTGATCAGCCGTGCCGGCGGTCACGACGATCACCCGTCGGCCACGATCCGGCGCTGGGCGAAAGACGACCGTGGCTCCCGCAGAACCAGGTGTGACGACGGCGTCGAGATCGTGGTCGAGTCCGGCCTTGGCACATGCGTCGACTTGGTCTGGATCAGCCCTCGTGATGACGATGGGCCCGGTCCCACTCGACAACATCTGGTGGACGATGCTTCGAACATCGCCGGGCTGTTTCCCTGGCGCGTAGACGGCTTCGGGGAAGCCTTGGCGCAGGGCGCGATGGTGATCGATCCGGGCCACGCCGATGTCCTCGAACGGAAGACGTGCGAGGAGCTGCGCCGCTTCATGAGGCGAACGCGTTCCATCGGCAACGCTGGTAAGGATTTGCTCGAGGTCGGTAGGGTCCATTTCGTTCACTATCCTGCCTTCTTATGGGACTCGATGTGAACTCGATTGCATTCTTTGGTCCATCGGGCACGTTTACCGAAGAAGCCCTGTTGACTCAACCTGATCTCGCGGGCAAGGCGCTTGTGGCGAAGCCGTCGATCGCTGACGTTTTGGAAGCAGTGGCAAGGGACGAGGTCGACCTTGGTTTCGTGCCGATCGAGAACGCCATCGAGGGCACGGTCAACGAGACGATGGACGCGTTGATCTTCGACTACGACTTCTACATTGAACGCGAAGTCGTTCTCGACGTCCATCTTCAACTCATGGCAAAGCCAGGGACGTCACCCAAACAGGTAACCAGGATCCATTCGTACCCCCATGCCCTCGCACAAGTTCGTAGCTTTCTCTCTTCGAATTTCGAGTCGGTGGAGACGATCGCTGAGAAGTCCACGGCAGATGCAGCTCGCGTCGTTGGCGAGTTGGGATCCGCTCACGATGCGGCCATTGCGCCAAGGCTGTCTGCCTCGCTCTATGGACTCGAGATCATTGCGGAGGACATCGAGGACCATCAGGGGAATCAGACACGATTCTTGACGGTGAGCAAAGAGGTCATACCTCCATCGACGGGCCATGATCGCACGAGCATCGTCTGCTTCCAAGATTCGGATCGCCCAGGATCCTTGTATGGAATCCTCGGACAATTTGCTGCGCGAGACATCAACTTGACCAACTTGCAGTCGCGTCCAACGAAGCAAGGGTTAGGTAGCTACTGCTTCATCATCGATCTGGAAGGTCACATCGGTGATCCAGTCATTGCTGACTGCCTTCGTGATCTGCGGGCACATCTTGCCAACGTGAAGTTCTTGGGCTCCTATCCGGTGGGAGGCGCGTCGAGCGATACCGTTCGCGAACGAGCCGCTCAATCACGCACCGAAGCAGATCGCTGGATTGCCGGCTTGCGCAAGAAGCTTCCAGGAAACTGAAAGACTCTCAGCGGCTTACCAACTCCTTAGAGTGCTTTCCTTTGAGATTTAAGTCTCCTTCGTATCTTGATCCTCACTGGTTCACTACAAACAAGGAGTAACAAGATGTTGAATGCATTTGGAGTTGTGTTGGTTGTCCTCGGTGCAATGGCGGCGTTGATCCCAGTGGTGGTGGGGGTCATCCTCCACCACACCGACCGCAGCAATGAGGCAACCAACGAGGTTGTTCGCGCTGGATCGTTGAGCGAAGGCCGAGAACTCGTGGGTGCTGGCAGGTAGCCGGGTCTTCCCAACAAAACCATCCCCCTAGAAAGGCAGGGGCGGCCCGATGAATTGATCGGACCGCTCCTGCCTTCTTCTTTGCCTAGGGTGGTTCTGCATCTTGGGGTCCCCTCGAATACCAATGACGAGGGGAGGGAGGTCCTTGCCGTTGCCAATCGAGGGATCACGACTCAGGCTTTGGCTTGCCACCTTGGCGGGTGGCCTCCCGTCGCTCGCCATCTTTTGGTGGCTCATCTCCTTTGGCACGTTTTCCTTGCGATCCTCGGGATTCAGCACCAACTTCTACGACGAACAAGCAATATCGTTCCTCCACGGGAAACTCTCGGTGCCAAGTTCGGTGGTGAGCATCGAGGGATTCGACGTCCATGGGCGGACGTACATGTACTTCGGACCCTTCCTTGCCGTGTTGCGCCTGCCAATCATGGCGATCGACGAAGGCTTGGCTGGCAAGCTCACCGTCATTTCGATGCTCGTCGCCTATTGCATCTTGCTCCTCGGCATTTCGCTTCTCTACTGGACGCTTCGGTCGCTGGTGAAGCCATCTAAAGATATTTCACGTAACGAGTTCCTCCTCATTGCAGCCACGGTCTTCGTGGGCAGCGTCGGAAGCGTTGCGTTGTTCCTGGCAGGGTATGTCTCTGTCTACCAAGAGACCGAACTTTGGGCTGTAGCGCTCGTCATTCTTGGTGCGGCTGCGTTCTTGCGAGTTGTGCACCAGGCAACCCCTCTCAATGTGGCTTCGTTTGCCGCGATCACGCTGGCCGCAGTGATGACTCGTGTATCAGTGGGCCTCTCGCTAGAAGCGCTGGCTGCTCTCTTGACCACCATCGCTCTTTGGAAGGCGGTCCGGCGGCCGGCGACATCGATGCACGCTGCAAGCCACGAAAAGGAATCTCTTCTCGGGACCGCAGTTGGAGGCAGATGGGTGATGGCCTTTGCTGCGGCGACGATCGTCCCCGTGGCGTTGTTGGTAGTGATCAACGACGCAAAGTTCGGTTCACTCTTCAACGTCCCATTCGGACACCAGAACATCATCACCTGGGGCTTGGCGACGAAGCACTACGCCTACGTCGCAACGCTCCACCCTACGTTCACGAGTCTGACGTACCTCCCGACGACGTTGTTGGCCTATCTCGGACCCGGAGCGCTCTCGGTGTCAAAGCTCTTTCCTTTCGTAAACTTTCCCGAACAGCTTCATGTCGTAGGCGGTGCACAGTTTGCGAGCCTGGGTCCCACCACGTCCATCACTGCGTCGATGCCGGCAGTGATGGCGCTTGCCCTCATCGGAATCCTGACGTTGTGCGTTTCGAGTCGACTGAGTCGTGTCTTCCTTTCTCGAGTCGATGTCGTGTCGATGCGCCTCCTCTTGGTTGGGATGGCCATCGGATGCATCGGAGTATTGACGTACGCCACGATTGCCAATCGCTATCTCGCCGATCTGCTCCCGTTTTTCCTCGTCGCCGGGATGATCGGCCTGATCGTCCTCACGACGGGCGTGCCAACGCTCGGGGCTTCGTGGCGTTGGCTCCTGATCGCACCACTCGTAGTGCTGGCCCTTTGGTCCCTCTGGGTCAATTTCGGACTCGGCCTGCTCTACCAACGCACTGTGCCGGTCTCGACGTCGGTCTCGCAGCGCGCAGCGTTTGCATCCTTTCAGCGGCACCTCTTCAACGAGCTGTCCTCGGGTGCAAGTCCTGATGTGACCTGGGGTGGTCCATTGCCGGCGAACGCTCCACTCGGTTCGCTCTACGTCCATGGTTCGTGCCAGGCGCTCTATCAGTTTGGCGGATCGACGTGGCAAGGGATCGAGTGGAGCAGAAGCGTGGGACACGTCGCGCTCAATGTCATCATTCCTCGCTCGACACCAAAGCGATCCCTCCCGTTGCTGGTGGCCGGGACACCAGCGTCAGGTACGAACGCGTTCGGGCTGCTCGTCTTGTCTGGAGGACGCTCTTACGAGATCACGTACTTTTCGTCTGGACTGGGCCAGAAGCTCTTCCCGGGCGGGATGCAGCAAAGTGCCCCAATTCCGGTTCCTGCTGATCGGAGGGCATCGATCGACTTGGTGATCGATGCCAGCTACCAAGCTCCGATGAGGTGGTACAGCGCGTCCATTGGAGGAGCGTCTGTGCTGGCGGGAACCTTTCCGGTCAACCCGAGTCACGCCATCGCGGTCGGATCGATCCCAGGATCGATCGCCACGAACCACGCGCTCGCGCAGGTGATGCTTCCTCGGTATGTCGGCTCTCTGACCGAGACGCCAGTAAGCATGCCAATTTGTCGTGCACTTCGTCGCTAGGAACACGCGAACTCAATGGCCGCAAAGGCACCGGTACGATGCACAGTGTTGAAGGAGGGGCAGTGACGAAGAAGACGCGCACGGCCCGCGGTCTCCTTGGAGTTCTCTTGGCTTGGGTCCTTGTGCTTGCGATCCTTGGCACGGCCATCATCGTTCATAGGGTTGCACCTCAACGCGCAGCAGCGTCGATCCACGGCGTTCATCATTCGGGTCGTCCGCTCCGGGTACTCCTCGTCGGTGACTCGATGGCCGGCACCCTCGGGCTTGGCCTTGCCGTCGCAGCGCCGGCGTCGCACGTCGATCTGATCAATGCCGCCAAGGTGGGCTGTAGCGTCGCCATCGCCTATGACGGCGCATGGGCTTCGAGCATCTGGGTTCCTGCGGCACCAGATCCACCGTGCCAGTCAAGACAGCAACTCAGGGCGCACTGGAAGAGTCTTTTGGTTCGCTATTCGCCTGACGTCGTGATCTATCTCAGTCGGATGGATACCGTCGATCAAGAAGTTCATCCCGGCCAACCTGCGCTGACGTCCGTCTTGGATGCCTCGTTCGATGCGTACCTGACTGCATCGTTGCGCGATGCGGTCTCGCTTCTCAGTTCGACGGGGGCTCATGTGATCCTGGGAACCTCACCGCCCACTCTCTTCAACCTCCAGGGCAATGCGTACGACAATCCGTCGCGCTGGGCTCGCTATGAAAAGGTCCTTGACGATGTGGCGGCGACGAGCCATGGCAACGCGACGGTCTTCAACTTCACGACATTCTTCGGGGGGAAGGGAGCAGTACCTCAATTCCAGCTCGATTCGGCGTCGGGCATCCGATGGCGATGTGGTGATGGCATCCACTTCACGCCGGCGGGCGGGATCTTGGTGGCACCCTCGCTCTTCGCAGAGGCATGGAAGGTCGGTGGAGCTCGCACGATTTCCATTCCAACGTTGCCGCCCCTGCCAAAAGGTGTCGTGAACCAACCGTGGCCACCGTTTGCGGCCCAAGCAGCAACGATGCGCTGTGCGAACTGAGATCGTCGATGGCTGACACCGAACTTCTCCGACCTGATGACATCCCAGCTCCTGCGAAGGGCCATGCGACAACGCATCGACTCAACGGACTCGACGGATTCCGCGCGCTGGCCGTCGTTGTTGTCACGCTGTACCACTTCGGCGTACCTGGATTCCTTGGTGGATGGGTGGGGCCAGAGCTCTTCTTCGTCCTGTCTGGCTACTTGATCACGACCTTGCTGATCGACCGCAGTGACGGCGATCCGCGCCGGACGAACCTGTTGGACTTTTGGATTCGACGGATCCGCAGGCTCTACCCAGCAATCTTGCTTCTCGTCGCAGCCCTCGTTGGCATCGTGGCCTTGATGACTGCGCTCGGCGATCCTGTGGTTGCGGGCATCGATCCTTCTTCGCTCAGATCTGAATCATTTGCTTCGTTGGGTTACTACGCCAACTGGCACTTGATCTCCCAGCACGTCAGTTACTTCGGAAGTTCGACGGTCTTGCTCAAGCACCTCTGGAGCTTGGCCATCGAAGAGCAGTTCTATGTCGTCTTTCCTCTGGTGTTCTTGCTCATCGGGTTGGCTCGATCTCGTTGGCGTCTGACGGGCCTGGTCGTTGCCCTGGTCGGTGCAGCAGCATCCGCAGCGTTGGCTGGCGTGGTGATCCAATCGGGCAACATCAACCTCGTCTACTACTCGACGCAAACGAACGCGTATCACCTCTTGATCGGCGTAGCGATGGCGTTCGCCCTGCACGGATGGACGCCAGGCGCTCGAACGCAACGGATGCTCGGCGTCCTCTCGGTAGTTTCGGTGGCGGGAATCGTGGTCTTCATCCAGGTTGCGTCGGATGCTTCTGGATCACCGCGAACCTGGATGTTCTCAGGTGGTGGCGTCGCGCTCGACCTGATTGCCGCCATCTTGATTGCGTCCCTGGTCTATGGACCAGTGACGTCGCCCATCAGTTGGGTCTTCAACCTACGGCCGATCGTCTGGATCGGTGCCGTGAGCTACGGCATCTACCTCTGGCACTATCCCTTCGCCGTCTTGATCACTCCGGTCAACACGCACCTTCTGAAAGTCGGTGTCGTCTTCCTCCAGATCGCGTTGACGCTGGTCATGACGGCGTTCTCGTACTACACGATCGAACGAATCGTTCGAGAGACCGAGATCAGGCCACGGGCGCTCCGCTGGTCGATCTATGCAGTTTCGACGGCGGCCGTCGTCGTCCTGGTGGCGTTCACGCCTCAGCTGGTCTCATCGTTGAGTTCCTAGCGAAGGTGTCGGTGGCGGAGGGAGAGGGATTCGAACCCTCGGTGGCTTTCACCACGCTGGTTTTCAAGACCAGTGCATTCGTCCGCTCTGCCATCCCTCCGAGAGCAACTCCAAGAGTAGTTCAGGGCAACGATTCTCTCGGCTAGCTGGCGTTCTTGGCCTTGGACCTGAGTCGACCGCGCGTCTGTTGATCGAGGATGTTCTTGCGCAGTCGGATTGCCACCGGCGTGACCTCGACGCTCTCGTCGTCGGCGATGTATTCGAGGGCTTGCTCGAGCGTCATCACGGTCGGTGGGGTAAGGCGCTCGAAGTTGTCGGCTGCCGCGGCACGCATGTTCGTGAGCTTCTTTTCCTTAGTCGGATTGACGTCCATCTCTTCTTGGCGCGCGTTCTCTCCGACGATCATGCCTTCGTAGACGTCGGTGCCTGGTCCGACGAAGAGTTGCCCACGTTCTTGGAGGTTCTCGATGGCGTGGCTCGTGACCACACCTTTGCGGTCAGCCACCATGACGCCGTTGCGTCGAGTCTTGAGCTCTCCCGCCCAAGGCTCCCAACCGTCGAAGACGTGGTGGAGGACGCCCGTTCCTCTGGTTTCGGTCAAGAACTCAGTCCTAAAGCCGACCAAGCCGCGAGCTGGGACGCGGTAGTCGAAGCGCACCCATCCCGTGCCGTGATTGACCATCTCGACCATCGTTCCCTTGCGCAGAGCGAGGAGTTGGGTTACGACGCCCAAGTACTCTTCGGGGACGTCGATGGCCACGCGCTCGACTGGCTCGTGCTTGACGCCGTCGATTTCGCGCGTCACGACGATGGGCTTTCCCACCGTCAATTCGAAGCCTTCTCGGCGCATCTGTTCGATCAAGACAGCGAGCTGGAGCTCTCCGCGGCCGAAGACCTCGAATGCGTCGGGCCGGTCGGTCGGGAGCACCTTGATCGAGACGTTGCCGATGAGTTCTTGGTCGAGGCGGTCTTTCAACATGCGAGCAGTGAGCTTGGAGCCGTCTTGGCCTGCAAGTGGGGACGTGTTGATCCCGAGCGTGATCGAGAGGTTGGGCTCATCGACGCTCAACGGCGGGAGGGGAATCGGGGCTTCTGCATCGGCCAGGGTCTCGCCGATCGTGACTTCGTCGATGCCAGCAACAGCCACGATCGCGCCAGGTCCAACTTCGTCGACGTTGACTCGCTCAAGCGCTTCGGCAATGGCAAGCTCGGTGACCTTGGCGCGCTCGATCGTCCCATCGAGGCGGCACCAGCCGACTTGTTGGCCCTTGGTCAACGTTCCTGCCACGACGCGGCAGATGGCGAGTCGGCCAAGGTAGGGCGAGGCATCGAGGTTGCAGACCAATGCTTGGAGCGGTGCTCCTTCTTCGTAGGTCGGAGCCGGAATGGATTCGATGATGGCGTTGAAGAGAGGTTGCAGGTCGGTTCCGACTTCGCCTTGCGTCGTCGATGCCCACCCATCGCGCGCGCAGGCGTAGAGGATTGGGAAGTCGATCTGGTCCTCATCCGCATCGAGATCCAAGAACAGCTCCTCGATCTCATGGACGACTTCGTCGATCCGAGCATCAGGACGGTCGACTTTGTTGACCACCACCACGACGGGCAAGCGTGCCTCGAGCGCTTTGCGCAAGACGAACCGAGTCTGGGGAAGTGGGCCTTCCGAGGAGTCCACGAGGAGCAGTACGCCGTCGACCATGGTCAGGCCTCGTTCGACTTCCCCACCGAAGTCGGCGTGGCCAGGAGTGTCGATGATGTTGATCGTCACGCCGTCTTTGGTGACGGCTGTGTGCTTGGCAAGGATCGTGATGCCCTTTTCTCGCTCCAGGTCCCCCGAGTCCATGACGCGCTCGGCCACCTCTTCATTGGCTCGGAAGGCGCCAGACTGCCAGAGCATGGCGTCGACGAGGGTGGTCTTCCCGTGGTCGACGTGGGCGATGATGGCAATGTTTCGGATGTCGTCGCGTGTTTTCATGGGAAGGACCAGGCTAGTTGGCTGATCCTGGGCCCTCGATCATCCTTAGGCGGCGTGCAGAGACCTCGACGGTGCACTGAACTGTTCGAGTGCGGTAACGGCATTGCGGGCGGCAAACTTGAGCGTTTCACCATCGACGTCGAGTCCGATCGCACGTCCAGCCGCAGGCCAGTAGCCAACGACGCGCTGAGCATGGGGACGATCGGGGTGCGTCAAGCCGTCGACGAGGGCAACGTGAGCGAGGTCAGCCGTGCTCGAGGTGCTCGGTCGTCCTCCTCGCACCGCCAGGAGGGTGCGCGGGACATCGGCGGTGGACCCGATGACGAGGTCGCGACGTCCCTTGAGGGAAACCCAGGGTGCCCCTGGAACCGCCCAGAGTGCATCAGCGGTTCCCAGTGATGCACCGCCGTCAATGACGCGATCCCACTCGAGGCCAATCACGAGTTCGGTGTCATAGGTCACAGCTTCGGCGATGACGACGGCCAAGACGCCGGGAGGAGCTTCGGCCAGCCAGTGGCCGAGCGAGCCCGAGCGGGCGAGGCGTTCGTTGGCTCGCTGGATGACGTCTTCGATCTCTGCTCGGACCGCTTCGGTCGGCGTGCTGGCCACGCCACCAACGAGGCGTTGGGTGGCAGCGAGTCCAAGGATGCGTCGAGCGGCTCGAGGACTCCACGTGAATGGGGTCGCCGTCGCCAGCTCACCACCGAGGACCTTTGTCACTGTGAAGCTGTCGAGGGAGATCGAACCGTTGGTGCGATCAGGAGCGAGGCGGGCCATGCGCTGACCGAGGACCTTGCGCAATGCTGGATCGATTCGACGGGGCAGAGGTGCTTCTTGATCGAAGAGCAAGTCGGTGAGGGACCGTGCGAAGGGCAGCGCGGCCGAAGGATAGCGGACGTTCATGAAATGCCTCCTTGGATGCGAGCGGCGTCGACGACCAGGCGCACTGCGTCTGATAGGACCACGTCATCGACATCGCAGACCTTGATCTCTCCCGTGGCAGTGGAGAGTGATGCACAACGAAGAGGTGCCGCACCGCTCCTGAGCGTTTCGATCAAGGCGATGACGCCGAGTCGCGAGGAGGTCGCGGCATCGAGATTCGAGGTCGTGATGTCGAGCAAGCTGATCGACGCGGTCGTGATCGACGGCGTCCCGAACTCTACGCTTGCGACTGCATTGACGATGATGCGACCGCCGGCAAGTGAGATCGATTTGCGTACGTTCGTTCGCGGGAGCCAGGTCGTGGGAACTCTGGAGAGGTGGCGAGCGAGTACCTCGTCGTGGGCGGCGACTTCGGCCGAGAGGCGAGCGAAGGATGCTTGGTCGAGGCCGTGGATTGCGTCGACGAGATCTGCTTGCTCGGGCTGAGCCTCCAACGCGCTCAAGGCATCGTCCATCGGATGCGTGACGTCGTGGAAGATCAGCCGCTGCGCAACGAGGCAGTTGACCAGCGCTGCTCGGGCCAGGCCAAGCACGGAGGGTACGGCGATCAGCGGACCGTTGGCGACGGATCGTGGCGAGAGCAGGAGTGGGGACGAGGGCTCGAGGGAGCGAGCAACCTCAGAGAGGTCGTCTTCGAGCCACGCCCGCAGGCCGCCAGCAAGGTTTGGGTCGATGGAGGGACGGTGTTGGCGATGCCCTCGAAGGGCAAGGACGACGTCGGTGGAAGTGGGGTGGTGAGGTGGAGCCATGGCGTACATGGCTCAAGTGTGGCGGGAGGCTGTGACACCAAGCCCGGTTGCAGACCTATCTTGGAAGGCGTGGGTGGGCCTCTTGTAGCAAGCGTCACGGCGTTCGCCGTGGTCTTCGGGATCTTCGTCGTTGCCACGGTCGCTCTGGCGATCTACGTAGCCGTCTGGGCGATCAGGCGAGACGCCAAGGGCCGTCAGGAGTGGGAGCGCCAACAGCAAGGCGACGACACACCAACGGGTTGAGCGCTATTCGGGCGCCCTCGCTACTCGTCGCGAGGAGTTGGAGTTGGGTCCGGGTTGACGAGCCCCTCGAGCTCGGCAACCCGCTCCGAGAGTTCCTTGATATGGCGATCGAGGTCGCCGATGGCGCGATCGATGGTGGCCATGCGCGATGAGAGGAGCTCTTCGAATCGCTCTGCGACCTCTTGGTCGATCTGCGTTGAGACCTGCTCTTCGACCCTTTCGACCACAGGACTGACGAGTTGTCGCAGCAAGTTGCGGAGATCTCCACCGCTTGTGGACTTCCCGCTACCGGTGGACGACGTCTCTTCAGTCTCGTCTGAGCCCATCTCGATGATTTTACAACGCTGGTTTTAGACGTTGCACCTGACGCCGGCATCAAATTGAAGAGTGTTGTATCGATATCCCCAGCCAGCAATGGTGTTTGCTTCTTGAATAGCAAGATTGCTGTTGGGCTGGATCTTGCTCGAAGGGTCATCACACTGAGCGCCATAAGCAATTACACCGGTGATGTTTGATCCACTTATGACCTTGACCGGCGGGGTTGTGCCACTGAATGCGACTGCAACGAAGAATGGAAGTGGTATCGAGGCCAAACCATAACTGTTGTACTCAGACTGGTTTGCGTAGAAACCTGGAGTTAAGGACGGATCAATGCTCTTTATACCAGATGACCATCCGGAAAGCACGGCTTGCCAACTCGAATTTGCATTGGGAAAGTCCAAGCCCGAGTGATAGTCGGGATAGCCTTCCGGATCAAAGATCA
>Ga0164296_1005221_pt1 | contig 11471 bp, 17 predicted proteins | sample GEODES057metaG_FD_113533 | JGI IMG/M metagenome (GOLD analysis project Ga0164296, IMG submission 113533) | Dystrophic lake water microbial communities from Trout Bog Lake, Wisconsin, USA - GEODES057 metaG | ecosystem: Environmental > Aquatic > Freshwater > Lake | place: USA: Trout Bog Lake...
GCATTTTGTTTTTTTATAAAAAATTCAGCGGTGTTTTGCTGTTCTAGTTGATCAAATGCCTGTGTTAAGTTTGTTTTTAATTCATTGATCACAAGATTAAAAAATTCTTGACTGAAAAAATGTTGACGATTGTATTCAGCAATAGCCCGGGCTTCGGCCATTTTGCGTTCTCGCACGGCGGCTGGCCAATCAGCAATATGTTTCATAAGATCAACAATCTGATACATGCGTGCTTGAGGATCTGTTTCAGAATCATATGATTCGTCCCAAACATCTACAAAAGTTTTAAATCCGTAACTGCGTAGATATTCTAAACTGCCCTGGGTCCCTGTTAGTATAAAGGGCTGACCGCAGGCAATGGGTCTTAGAATTTTTTCAGTCAGGTGTAAACGACTGTCATCAAACAAGGTTTCAAGAACAATTTCAATGTCCGTGGCTTCGTAGTCTTCAATGTCAAAATCGGCACTATAATTGCTGCAGGCCAAGCTGGTAGGAAAATGTTCTTCTAGCACAGTTTGTGGACGCCAGACAGGGTTACGAAATTGATGCGTGTTGTAATGTATACCCAGTTCTGGTTCAACAGGATTTACCGTGATTTGACAATGATCCTGAAGATCCGTTTGGATCAACAGTTCAGCAAAACGTAGTCGATATTCTCTAGTTCCACTCCAGGCACGATTGTAGATCAAAAATGTTTTGACTGTTTGTTTTTGTTGTTTGACATGTTCTGCATACCTAAACCAATCCTTGGCTATGACCGCATGATTCCAGTAGTAGACCGGTATAAAGTTTGCTTTTTTGTAAAGCTCAATTTGATCTGACCGTTGCTCACTGTGCAACAGCAGAGCATGGTTCCAAATATTAAACACCTGTTCTCTAAAATTAAATTTGGGAACTTTGATGTTGTATTTGTTGCAAATTTTATCAATAATTGATGCGGGTCGGGCATTGGAATTTTCATACAGATGGTAATTCAACGGTTCCTGATCATTGCAATAAATTTCAGGCGACACCAGATATGTTTTCATGTCGTGTGTTCGAGATGGCCTAAGATCTTCGGCTTTTTTTGAACCGTGTGGATAAAAACGATAAATTATTACAAGATTACCGTAGATTTCTTGGGCGATATTTTCAACAAAATGATAGAGTCGATCCAGCGGAACAGTCATAGAACACATATTTACTCATGCGCATAACCCTCAACGAAAATCACAGCATACATCGATACCAACTGTATCCATTCTGGAATGACGAATACAAGACTCTTGATTATGTTGACGAAGAATTTAACGATCCTGTTGCTGTAGATAGCTGGATTCAACAGGGCTATCGTCCTGGCACATTTGGCGGCTGGATGTGTGACATGCGCAGTCCACAACCTTCATGGAATCAAAGATTCATTGATATTTTTTCAGGCATGGGCTGGAGAGATATTGGCACCAGTTATTACCGCATGACCACCGGTTCGGTCTTGCCCACACACGGAGATATCTACAAAAAGTATATAGAACTGTTTGATCTACAAGGCAAAGAACATACCATACGCAGAGCCATAGTGTTCCTGGAGGACTGGCAACCTGGACACTATGCAGAATATCTTGATCAGGCCTATGTAGATTGGCGTGCTGGTGCAGTGGTAGAGTGGACCTACGATACTCCGCACATGGCTGCTAACATGGGACTTGCTCCTAGATATACCTTGCAGATAACAGGACATGTAGATGATTAACAGCCGCAATGAATGGGATCCGTTGGAAGCTGTTGTGGTTGGTGATGCCACTGCGGCCAATTGGCCCATGACAGATCCGATATTTCGTGAAGAAGCTCGCACCAGCTTATGGAAGGAAACTCCAGCGCCTAGCGGACATGTGCATCAAAAGATTGTTGATCAGGCCAACCGTGAATTAGATATCTTGTCAGAAACTTTATCACGTCGTGGAGTTAGTGTGTATCGACCCGCGCCAATGGATTTTCCTAAACGGAATGGCATGTATAATTACTGTCCCAGAGATCGCCTGCTGATAGCTGGAGATGTTGTAGTAGATGTCAATATGATGTATCCTTGTCGCAATCAAGAAATAGAAAATTACAATCAAATACTGGATCTGGCACAAACAGTTGTAACCATGCCCAGAGATCAGGACATGACTTTAGATGCAGCCAATATCTGCAGACTGGGAAATACCTGGTTGTTCTTGGAATCAGCATCGGGCAACAGAGCCGCATACGAATGGTTGTTGGCTCAGTTCCCCAACATCAACATTGAGTTGTGCAATTTTTATTCGGGTGTGCATATTGATTCAACTATTACGCCGCTACGTGAAGGTCTGGTCTTGTTGAATGCGGCTCGTGTAAACGAAGACAACTGTCCTCGAGCCTTTCAGGATTGGGAACGCATCTATGTCCGTGAAGATCAAATTGTAGCACAGGACTTTTACAAATACCCTTATGCGTCAAAATGGATTGCCATGAACATGTTGGCAGTAGATCCTGAAACGGTGATTATTGATGCGGCCCAAACGCAACTAATTGAACTGCTCAAGTCCAAAGGCATTGACTCAATACCACTGACTCTAAGTCACAGTAGAACTCTTGGCGGTGGATTCCATTGTGTCACATTAGATATCCGGAGACAGCATGGCTAGAATACGAGAAAAAATCAGTTGGGTTCTGTCAGATTCAGTAGTGTTGGATCCCACACAAGATCTTGCAGAACTTAAACATGTAGGATCATTTTGGGGCAGTTGGAGAACCTGGCGTGCTTGTCAGACCGACAATGTAATCTGTCACGATCAAGTCAAGGCCGCTGACTTGGTGCAACGTGAGTTTCAAAATTTGTGCAATCTCTATATACCCAATTCGGTAAATGCCAGCTTGGATCGTCCTGATAATGTGCGGGTGTATGGTGGAGAATTTGCACAGGATGTCACGCATCAAGAAGAAATTGTGGCCTTGCATTTGGCTGCCAGTGTCAGTGATATTGTGTTACTGTTGGGATTTGACTTTTCGACCCAGGCCCGGTTAGATGATCCCTTGTTGGAGCACCAGGCTGCCAACTATCGCGGACTGGTGCGGCAGACCATACTGGATAATGATCATATACAATGGGTAGTGGTAGATCATCCAGCAGACTTTAGAGAAGATCTACAGGGCCTGAGCAACTTGGTCAAAGACAGCCTGGGCGGTATATTGAGTCTATTCGCAGGCTAGAATTTTTGATTCTTTGGCCTTGGGCCATAATGTAGTGTCTAACCAATCGGTCCAGGCCTGAGCCGATTCTAGATCAATCCAGATTCGTTCAACCAAACGTTGATATGGTTTTGGTCTAGTAACCACTGTGGTTCCGTCGGTTTTTCCCTGGGCTGTCAGCAGTTTGATCTGGTGATCCACACGATCGTGAAATTCTTTTTCTGCAATGGCAGGTTCCCAAAGTGTAATGGTTTTATATTTGGTCATATGTTTCTTTCCAAAATTACTTATTTGGCGACATTGACTTATATAAAAAAATATAGTATAATAGCTGTATGACTACACTAAAACGTATTGGTTTCTGTTGCAAATGGCTCAATGATCCGTCCGAATGTGGCGGCATGAAAGTCAATGCAGTGGATCGGGACCTTAACGGGCGTTCAACCACCATGCGTTGGTTGCGTGAGCATCCGGCCGAAGCTGAACAGCGTCAGTGGGATATCATGAATCACAATGCGGCAGCCGCTGTGAGACTGATTGAACGTGTGGCCACACTACTGCCTGAACGCCGTATGGTGCGCCTAGGTTCGGAAATGCTACAGGGCTATACCGAGAAGGACTGGAAGGCCTGGTGGCAACAGAAGGATGTGCAGAGTCATCTTGAACGGATCTTTGCACCTATAGGTGAAACTGCTCGTAGGTTAGATGTGCGTCTTAGTTTCCACCCTGGGCAGTTCTGTGTGTTGGCATCGGAGAATCCGGGTATTGTAGAACGTAGTATAGAGGAGTTTGAATATCATGCAGATATGGCCAGGTGGATGGGGTATGGTAAATCATTTCAAGACTTTAAAATCAACGTCCACATCTCGGGTAAACGCGGTCCCGAAGGTCTACGAGACGCCTACAGCAGGCTCTCACCCGAAGCCCGTAATTGTATCACTATCGAAAATGAAGAAAACTCTTGGGGGTTAAATGATTGTCTTACCATTTCTGATCTTGTTCCTGTTGTGCTCGATGTTCATCATTATTGGATCCGCGAAGGAGCCTATATCCAGCCCAACGACGAACGTGTTAAACGAGTTGTTGATAGCTGGCGCGGTGTTCGTCCTGCTATGCATTACAGTATCAGCCGGGAAGATATACTTGTGGGACATGATGCACACCAAGCCCCCGACTATCAGGCGCTTCTGGTAGAAGGCCACAAGAAACAAAAGTTACGAGCACATTCGGACTTCTACTGGAATCAACCGGTCACTGACTGGGCATTATCATTCTGGGAACAGTTTGACATACAGTGCGAATCAAAAGGCAAGAATCTGGCCAGTGAACAGGTTTACAATCGTGCAGTAGAACTGGGGTTGGTATAATGGATTTTATTTTTGTAGGAGCAGGCAATGCTTGGCAGTATATCCGTAACGATTGGAAGTCAAATCGTGTGCGCTTTTGTGCTGAAGTGTTTGCCTGGGCCTGTAGTGTTACGTCGGCTGTGATATTTGCGGCCACGGTGCCCGACATTCCGGTGGCACCGCTGTATGCTATTTTTATTTCAGGCTGTTGTGCCAGTTGCTGGGCTTGCTGGACTCGACGCAGTTTTGGCTTGATGGCCAATTCTGCGTTCCTAGTCACTATCGATGGAATCGGTTTGATCCGATTTTTACTACATTAAGCCTTAGGAGCTTTGGGCTTGCGAGGTTTGGCTGCAGTTTTAGCCTTGGCCTTGACAGCAGGCTTTTTGGTTGGCTTGGCCGCTGGAAATGGCAAGGCTGGTTCGCTGACTGCTGTTTCTGCAGGTGCTTCAACCTTGTAAGGTGCTGGAGCCACAGGCTCTTGTCCAATGCCTAATAATCTTTTGATATGCTTAATCATGGTATATCTCCTTGTATAATATTTAGTTTGGCACAATTAAGGTCATAAAACTTTAATATTATTGTGGCGGCGCAATGATAAATATCTCAGTAGAAACCATGAGAGGAGACACACAATGTCAAAACTACTCGAAAAACTTACCCAGTTTTTTAAATTCAAGGATTCAGTTAGCCATGGATTGGACAGCTATATTTCTAGCAAAAATCCACAAACGGTAGCTGAAGTTGAGCAACTAGCTCAAAAGTATCTAAATGGTGGCGTATGCCGGAGGATTGTATAATGTTATTGTTAATTTCAAAAATTGCTGAATTTATGAACAAGTATGCGGCAAAAACTTGCCGTCACGAATCATACCTAGGAGGCCTATGATGCGCGAATTTATCAAAGAAATCATTGAAGCTTGGCAAGAAGCACGACGTGCTTATGTAAAAGCACACATGGTTGACGGACACTGGCTCTAACATGATCACCACAGAATTCCTGCCAGTCAGGGACTATCACAAGTTCCGGGATTGGTTGGAAATTCAAGACGAAGAAACTCGCCAGCTATACTTTGGTGTGGCTGGTAGTCAGTTCATAATTGAAAGTCTAATGGATCGTGTGATAGACAATGTCGACGAACACCATTTCCTAGTAGCACGAGACGGTAATCAATGGGTAGGCACTGTTCACATTGCCACTCATGCTCGCACAGTGGAGTTTGGCATTATTGTGTTGGCCGAATATCGTGGCCAAGGCATAGCTGATCAACTGCTGTCAGAAGCCATTGCCTGGGCCCGTAACCGTGGATATCGTGAACTGTATATGCACTGTTTAGGCTGGAACAAGCCTATTCAACATCTTTGCCAAAAACACGGCTTGGAAACAACCAACATGATGGGCGATACCGAAGCTGAGTTACGTTTACCACCAGCTGACTGGATAACCATCAATAGAGAATTTGTTAGCAGACAGCGCAATCTATATCATCGTTGGCTACAAAATAATCGCATGTTGTATCAGGAACTTTACGGCTAAGTAATAGTATGAACACTATTATCGCCACCTTGGTGATGACACATATCACCATAGCGTGTGTCACCTTATACCTACATCGTAGTCAAGCACATAGAGGGGTTACTTTTAATCCTGTTATAGCACATGCCATGCGTTTTTGGCTCTGGCTCACAACCGGCATGGTAACTAAAGAATGGGTGGCCACGCATAGAAAACATCACAGATACACCGAAGAGCCAGGAGATCCACACAGTCCGCATGTGTCTGGCTTTTGGACTGTGATGATCAAAGGTGCCTTGCTGTATAAACAGGCTGCCAAAGATCGTGCCATGATCCAGGCCTATGGCACCGGCACACCTACGGACTGGCTTGAACAAAACTTATATTCCAAATACAGTGCGTTAGGCATACACCTCATGTTGATTGCGGATCTATATTTTTTTCAACTGTGGGGCTTTGTGGTCTGGGGCATACAGATGCTGTGGATTCCATTCTGGGCCGCTGGCATAGTCAACGGCCTGGCACACTGGTGGGGCTATCGTAATACCGATACACCAGATCAAAGCCGCAACATATCACCTTGGGGCATCATAATTGGTGGTGAAGAACTACACAACAATCATCATGCCGAACCCGGCAATCCGCGGCTCAGTCGTCGTTGGTTTGAATTCGACATTGGTTGGTTCTATATCCGAGTATTAGAAAAACTTGGACTAGCAACTGTTAGAGCTGAAATCTAATCTTTAAAATGACTTGGCCACAGTGTCAAAATTTCATTTAGATCCGTTTCAAGACCCAACACACGAAAATCATCAGTGACAGCAAATGGCAAGGTAGTGTCCAGCAGGTAGGGACGTCCTCGCGAACTGACCTTGGTCTTGTAGCGCCAGTTCCACTCATCGTGTGTATATTCATAGCAGTAGTGTTTGGCATCCTGTTTGAAGCTGGCCACTCCGCGTCCGTGTTTGACCCAGGCACCAACATGAGCCAACGACCACAGCTGATATTCATCATTGCAAAACCAGGGCAGATATTTGTTTGAAAATTCTTTGAAACCCAACTGGCTGGATCTTTGCAGATAAAACCATTGACAAAAGGTCTGATAGGCCCAGTCGTAGTTGAATCCGGCCCACCACATGAAATCAAAGTAGGTTTCGATTGGCACATCAACTGACTTGACATTTTCACCAACGCGGTCGTAATACCATTGAGCAAATTCTGCGGACCCAGTGACACGTGACAGGTAAAGGATCAATGTGTCAGGATCGGTCCTCCAGTCTTTTACCAGTAGATCGCTGTTGCGCACAGCCATGTTGATGTCCAAGCTGGGAGCCATGCTCATGGTCAGGGTGTCGGCTGTTTGTCCATCTATCAACAGTGCGTTGGGCTGACCAGCCAGGTCCAGCGGCACAAAATTCAGATCCTGTGTTTTAAAATTGGGCAAGATATGATCTAGATAAAACTTAGAATACTCCAGGATAGAATCATAGGTATAACACACAGTGACCCGAGACAAGGTGTTGCGGTCAAAATTTTTCAACATGGCCACCAAGATACAGGTGCTGTCAATACCGCCTGACCACTGCATATATACCTGCTTGTGTTGAGTCTGTATAAGATCCTGCACCTGTTGGGCACGACGATCGGTAACTTCTTGCCAGCTGAGATTGAATCCTGGATCATAGCTGGGCATGCCTTGACCAATGACTTGAACAAAATCGTTGTTGAATGGCAAGTTGTTGACGCCCACACGCGGCATGAGACCCACCTGCAACACACGATCCTCGTGACAGCTTTGGCAAAAATAGGCCAACATGTCAGCATCTTTACGGGCTGAGTCGGGCATGGGCAAACGAGGATCGGTCAGCAATCGTTGATTGATTGCAATTATGCTAGAGCTCAAGATCCTGTGTCACTGCTTGTATCTGTTGAAGAGCATCGTCTTGACTGTCGGCCAACAACAGGATTTTGTAAATTTCTTTTTGAACATCAGTGTAGGGCAGATCCATCACACGCTTGATAAAAAATTCATTGCGATTGCGGTTGACATAGGAATCAGCACGTTTGATCCAGTCCAAGGCAAACACAAACCAGTCCTGTAGTTCTTGTGTTTCTTGCGGATTTTCTACACAGCTGGCCTGCACATCGACTTTATAAATTGTATCAGGTTTTTGATAAATCATGGTAAAGTTTATGCCTTCGGTTTCCTTTACAGTCCATCCAGCACAACAGGTATTGTCCAACACATTGCGCCGGGCCAGATCAATGTCCAATTCAACCAGGGCGGTAATGACCTTGTTGGAAGCCACAGATCTTACGGTTTGCAGTAGATCTAAATTGTGATGCACCAATAGGAAGCAATCCAGTGGCGGACACCAGATGCCATACCATTTGGGCGGAGAAAATTCAGGGTAACCAAGATCCATATTGTAATTATGTATGCTTATTATATTGGCCCAAACAAATTTTGCCAAAAACACTAGGAAAATGTTGCAGAACAGCATACAATGATAAATAATATTGCACTGCAATATAAAGCAGTTTTATTTAACCTAAAGGAGATTTAGCATGTTTCAATTCAAATCTGTAGTAGATCAAGTAGCACAAGTGACCAAAATGCCGTTGACATTTGTTGAAGACAAGACCTTGCGTAGCAGCCTAGAAGCCGTGGTTGATGCTCAGACCAAATTTGTCAAAACTGTTTATGACAACACATTGGATTTTGCCAAACAAGGCGTAGAAAAAGCCAAAGAGTATGACTACAGCAAACCATTTGCTGAATTGGCACAAGAGTTTTTGGCTAAGTAATAGCACAACACATCCTATAGGCCTCTTGTAAAAGCCCAAATAATAGGATATTCGAGCCCCAGTAATGGGGCTTTCTTTTGGGCAAACTTGTGTTTCCATAAATACTTGTAGAAAATTATAGCGTTTGCTATAATATGCGTAGTTAATAACACTGTTGAGATCATGGCCCTAATTCCCGATACAGATACCTCTGAAAAAGACCCGTCAAAACTGCTTCAAGAAGCCGGCATGTATGTTTTCATGGACGAAGTTACGGATGAAACCATCAAGCCCATCATTGAATGGATCCTGGTTGAGAACCATGTGACCAAGAAAAAGAAAAAAGAATTGTTGTTGATGATCTGCTCAGAAGGTGGAAGTGTAGAAGATGCCTTTGCCTTGATCGATGTGATGAAGTCAAGTGCCATTCCAATCAAAACAGTGGGCCTGGGTTGCATTGCCAGTTCAGGACTCATGATCTTCTTGGCCGGTGCTCGAGGTCGACGTTTCTTGACACCTAATACCAGTATCATGAGTCACCAGTATAGTCACTTTTCAGATGGCAAGCACCATGAACTGTTTGCCATAACCAAAGAGTTTAGCCTAATTCAGAGACGTATGTTGCAACACTATCGCGAATCAACTGGCTTGGATGAGGCCACTATCATGACCAAGCTCCTACCAGCGTCGGACATATACCTGTCAGCAGAAGAAGCTCTTGAGCTACACATCTGCGATGCTATTTCAGACTTAAAACGATAAAAATTTAGTCAGAGCGTCGTTGAAATTTGTTAGAACGACGATGGTAGTCAATCTCATCGCCAATATCATACTCCCATACTGTTTCACCTGTGCCATCAACAATGCGCCAGTGATGAGTAGCTGATTTGGGATCTGCGTTTCTTCTAAAATCTACTTCACCTTTGGCTTCTTCAAATGTGGGAAACTGTTCTACAAAATAATCTTCAACATACACTTTGAATGGGCCAAATCCACCTGGACCCGGATCAAATTCAGTCAGTTTACCTTTATTTGGATCTGGTGGTGGATTTGTTCTAATACCGTGTGATACCAGTGCGGCTACAAAACGATTTACAAAATTATCTACCTTAGCCTGATTGTCGGCCGACAAGGGTGGTATTGGAGGTGGAGTATATTTGGGATCACCTGCCATCAGTCGTATTGACTTTAAGGCTGCAGTGGCCTGTGTGTCTACACCGGCTTCGGCATAGTTTCGAAGATTCTCGTAGCTTTTTTGTAACACTGTATCGTTGCTGTTTTCAACCTCATCAAAGAAGTCACCAAGATTGTATGCAATATGATCGGTCTCGTTACGACCCTCTACAGCATTGTAGTAGATGATCAGCATCTCTCGCATCACATGTTCTCTTAGAGTTTTAGGATGTTGCCCATATCCGTATACTGGATTAGATTCAACAATAAATTCTTTTGCTCTCATGATATTATCTCTGTCGTTTACGGCCCAATGTTTTGGGTGTGCCTAACTTCTTTTCAACACCACCTGCGCTGGCTTTAACACCACTAGATTTTTGTGTCACTGCATCTAAATCCTGCACAGTTGTTTTGGCTGGAGGAGTGACTCCAGTATCGGGTTCCTGGGTTTGATCGTTGCCAGCAGCCTGAGCCGACCCACGTTCATTGCCTACACTGAATGCCAAGCGTTGACTGCACTTTTTATTGCTTTGGAAATCGCTAGCACTAAATTTAATTTTACCAGTAAATACCGGCGGCCATATCACATCAAATTTACTGAATGCTACGCCACCATCCTTGCGTGCGGTAAACTGATTGACCTGAATTAGATTGGCACGACTCAACATGAATTTGAAAAATTCTGTTGTTAGCCCTATGTCAGCATTGAGATGTTTTACTACTAATCGTGCTAAACTTGCAATCACGTGATAGCAGACCTTGTAGTCGGGCAGGTGTGTCTTGGCATTAAAAATACTGGTATCGTCGATGATTTCTTGCAGGCGTGGAGTCAGCAAACTCTTGTCGTTAGTTTTGTTGGATAAATTTTCCAGGGCATTGGCCGCATCTGCCGCAGTGATATAGCCAAATTGTTCGGCCAGGCGCACGGGTCCTTCAAAACTTTTTACACCTACAATGGTTCTTAAGGCTGTGATAAAATCGCCATACTTTCCACCTGGTGCCAGCATGGCCTTGTCTGCCTTGCTAAAGCGTTCTGGATATTTGTCAATGATTTCTAAAATACTGGTAGTGCTGGCTGCTCCACCTTTGCCTTCGGCCTTGTTGCTGATGCGCAATTTTTCACCGTTGGGCCACATGATCTGACTGTCATACAAGGGCTCGTTGCCGGCCGCTGGATAAAATACCTGTGTAGCCGATTTCCAACTGACTCCTAATGGTGCCAGCAACTCTGATTCTACCTTGCCAAAATTACCACCAACAAATCGACCCGCCACCAGACCCAAGGGAGTGGCCACTTCGCCAAAGTCCACTCGTATATCTCTTTCATAAGGCTCTAGTCCTGGCACACCTTTATCACTGCCGGCCAGGGTATTTTGCAACAGTTGTTGTAATTTTTCAGCCAGCTCGGGTCCTATTTTATCATCAGCGGCCAACATCTGACCAGATTGTGACGGCACCGC